>Ga0209990_10000969_pt1 | contig 26108 bp, 24 predicted proteins | sample NOAtaG_6_FD_187304 | JGI IMG/M metagenome (GOLD analysis project Ga0209990, IMG submission 187304) | Freshwater lake microbial communities from Lake Erie, under a cyanobacterial bloom - NOAA_Erie_Diel5S_2200h metaG (SPAdes) (version 2) | ecosystem: Environmental > Aquatic > Freshwater > Lake ...
AGTAAAATCATGGACTAACAAACCCGTATTCGCATCAATTTTTTGAAAGAACCGCAACAACAACGCCGCCGCATCCCCACTCAACCAATTCGCCATCCGCCAAATGCCATTCCCCTCGCCAAACACCTCTCCCGCCACAGGCAACTTCGCCAAATCCTTAAAAATTGACAACAAATAATCGCGATCGCTATGGGTCGGAAACTTTTGAAAATATAACTCATGCTCATCCCTTGCCCGTGACAAGCGATCGCCTTTGGTATGCGTGCCGCCGCAGACTCCCGCCAACCTCGGCGGCTCGATCATCCCGTTATCTTCCAGAAATCGCACAAACACACAACTCAACACCCAAGCCGCCGCCACCTGTGCCGAAGAGAGCGATCGCCATTCCTCAAAACTCTGCGCCGTATGTTGGGCACTTTTTGCCTGTTCATAGCTACTCCGCAACCGCAACCCGATTTCAGGTATTTCTGTGGAAGTGCTGCGATCAATCAAGTCATCCTCTAACTTTTTTAAGAGAACTTGTAAATCTTTGAGCAATACAGGACGGGCGATCGGCATAGTTTTAATCAGTAATAATTCAGAAATAGCCAAGCCTATTGTAATCGCTTAAGATTTCAATATGATCATTTTCAGTATTCATATTTGAGCAAGGAAAATACATCCCATGACCAAGACCAAAAAGGAATAACTAATGCCCCAAGAGCCATTAAAGCCTTTTCGCTGGAATGTAGATAAAAACAATCAACTACAACAAGAGAGAGAAATTAATTTTGAAACTATCGTAGCGGCTGTAACAGGAGGAAGGTTACTTGATACTATCGAACACCCGAATCAGGAAAAATACCCAAATCAAAGAATTTTTATTGTGGAAATCGATCGCTATGTTTATCTCGTTCCTTTCGTAGAAGATGATACCGAGTTTTTCCTCAAGACCATTATTCCCAGTCGCAAAATGACCAAACAATACTTAGGAGAATGACATGACTATCCAACTTGATGACTACGAACAAGAAATTTTAGATTCTGTAGAACGTGGGGAATGGCAATCTGTCCCAAATCTACAGCAAGAGATCGATCGCTATCAACGTCACGCTCAAGCCTATATGCAATCTCTCCAAAAAATTACTATCGAGCTACCCAGTAGCGATATTGCTTCACTGCAAGAGCTAGCTTCTAGTTCGGGTGTATCTATACCTTTGCTCTTGTCTAGCATCATTCATCAATATGTCAGCAAATAATATAATCGCTGGTTATACATTAACCAAACACGCCCAGTTTCAGATTCAAGTACGAAACATCCAAGAATCTTGGATTGAAGCAACCCTAAACACCCCCGATCAGACAATTCTTTTAGCTGATGAACATGGTAATACTCACTATCTCAAACAAATTGCAGAATTTGGCGATAGATTTTTACGGATAGTAGTAAACCCACAAGTAGAACCAAACAAGATTGTAACTTTATTTTTTGACAGGAGAATTAAATGAAGCTCACTATTCACAAGGAAGATGATGCTCTCTACTTACGGCTAGACGATTCAGAAATTGTCGAATCTGAAGAAATTAAAGATGGCATAATTCTGGACTACAATGCCGCAGGTCAAGTTATCGGCGTTGAGATCCTTTACCTAAGCAAAAAAACAGCCAATCCCTTGCAACAAATCCTCCTCGAAACATCAGCATAGCTATATTGCCTCAAAATCATGTCAGAAAAATCTTTGTACGATCGCGACTTTACTGCATGGGTAAAACTCACAACCCAGCAACTCAAAGACAAAAACTTTGAGCAACTTGATCTAGAGAACTTAATTGATGAAGTCGAAAGTTTAATTTCTGAGCAGAAAAAATGGATCAGGGAATCTCTAATCAAGATTTTGACCTATGCCATGAAACGGATGCACCTAGACATCCCAGAGCGATTTCACGACTGGGAGCTATATATTTTGCGAGGACAGCAGCAATTACAATCTGATGTGAACGACAACGCCAGCATTCTCGAATATTGGGATGAACTTTTCGATCAGGCTTGGGAAATTGTATTGATCAGACTAGAGTATGACTTCAAAACTGATGAAGAATTTGACAGACATCCCTATCCCAAAACATGGCAATTATCAAGAGATTTCGAGTTTTTAGTTAGTGATGACTTTTATTTAAACCCCAAAAAGTGAGTGGCGGCGCTTTGCGCCGCCACTCACTTAATTAACTGCCCGATGACGATTTTCGAGCCAGCTTTTGGGCATTGTTGTTTTCTGCGAAGGACTCATCAACGGGATGGCTTTCCCATTAATAAATGGGCGATCACCTGGTACTAAAACCCATAAGCCCGCAATTTCCGAGCCAACCCGATCGCGCCAATGCTCAACCCAATTGAGGCGATCGTACCTTGCCAACATTCCCACATGACTGAGTAAAATCGTGCGATCGCTTGCCACTAACTGCTCATTGACCAGTACCAAGGCGCGATCAACTAATAACAGCAACTTATCCCAATCCCCCTCATAGGGTCGAGCATCAGTTTCGATCACCAAATCCCAATTGACATTAAGGCTATCAGCGACCTCTCGCAACGCATTAAGTAATAAATCCTCAAAACTCAGATGCAATACGGGTAAACGATTAGCAATTTCAGCGATCGCCTGTTGGTAATATCGTGACTGCACCAGAATCACAAAAAAAGCACCCTGCTTTAAACCCCGTTGCAGCTTCTCCTCAAACAAACGCGCATCCGCCGCCGCCTCATCCACCTCACCGATAACCATCGTCCCTGTTGCCGTTGGTTGTCGCGAAAAAGAATTGACTGAAGATGAGTCTAAAAATGGACTAAGTAACCGATTCACATAACAGCCCCAGCCATTGGCTCCCTTAGCATCCCAAATCAAATCCAAACCTGCCGCCGCCAGTAATTCATCTAATTCAGGGTGATCGGGAATATTGGCGGCTTCGGGATATCGACTCGCAATGCGGTCGCGAATCTCGGCAATAGACAAAATTGGTACTCCCAACAAGGCTCCTTGCGACAGCTTTAAAGCTCTTCCTGCATCCATACCGCGTGGATAGAACTCCTGACGGCTAGATAAAGCTGCCTCGCGTGAAGCCACAGCCGCTAAGCGCATCAGTCGCCCATCGCTCAGAGCCACGATGGTCACAGGTACTGCAATCTCTCGCAACTGCAAAACGGCTCGACTTGGGGGCAGCAGTGGATCTTGTTGTGCCAAGCGATCGGCAACCTGCCCCAGAGCGATCGCATAGTCAAAGGCTTCCTGACTGGCTGCAATCAGAGGCGATCGCAAATTCTCGCTGCTGTCATAGAGCCTAAATCGCGGTTTTACCATCACCGCTTCTACTTCTAAAACAATTTGCAAAATCGCGATCGCGTTTTTCGTACGTTGCGGCTCATCATAATAGGAACCTCGCGCCACCAAGATTGCCGCCGCCGCCTCATCTAGGGACATCACTAGCCCCACGTCAGCTAAAATTTCTGCAACATCACCCCGCAATTTGACAATTGCCGCATCCTTCACCCAACGGCTTTTGGCTTTGGGCGCTCCTTTGCCACTGGCACGGGTAATGCGTTGCACCAGCATATCAATACTGAGCTTGCTAGGGTCAGCCACATCCTGCGATCGCAATTCATTCAATTCCGCTTCGGCAATCTCTTTATCGCGTAACTGTTCGACGATATCGCCAATTTCTCGCCGCGTTTTACTGCCAACCCCACGCAGACTGATCAGCCAAGCTTTCTGTACTGATAGTAAGTCCTTAACCACAAAAATATTATGGCGATCAAGGACTTGCAAGGCTCTTGCACCTAGCCCGAGTTCAGCGATCGGCGTATCCCCTGTGGCGATCGCAATTTTTTCCTGTAAATTAGCAACATCTTCTTCACTGAGAGTTGCGCCTGCTGGTTCTAGTCCTTCAAAACAGGAACGCCATTCCCGCAACATCTCTTCGGCATTATCAAAGCGATCGCAAATGTTGCGGCGAAAAGCCTTAGCAAAAAACTCTGGCAAACTATCGCGTAATGCTAAATCAAATAACTCGGCATCAATGGTAATTTCACATTCTAAGTATGAAGGATCGCTTACCCCATCACCCCATTTGGGAATTGTTCCCGTTGCCAACTCATAGAGCGTAATTGCCGCCGCATAGCGCTCTGCATAACTATCCCAAATCGGTGGCTCTCGAACTGGCAGCAATGGATCGAGATAGCCAGTGGTTCCTGCCCGAATGTTATCTAGAGACACTTTAGACAACGAAAAGTCAAATAAAACTGCATGAAGCCGATCGCCTCGTCCTACCTGACCAACGGCAATATTATCGGGTTTGATATCACGATGATAGATCTTTTGATCTTCTAAGTAGCGCACCGCATTGAGTAAGTCTTCGCCAAAGCGCTCTAGCAATTCTAAATGTAATCTTCCTTCGGGGCGCAGTCTCTGACGAAGGGTTTCGATTTTGCGATCACCTCTTTTATCAGCTTTTTTCTCGACATAGATCGGGTTCATCAAAAAGGCAACCCGATCACCAATCATTTCCAGACCACGAAACTCAACTATTGCCTCATGATGCAGTTTTTGCAACACCTCAGCTTCACCGCGTAGGCGATCGTTATACTCAGGATCGTTGGCAACTTTGATCACAAATTCTTGACCATCGCGCTCCACCAAAAAAGCGATCGCTGATCCACCCTGACCTAAACGATGCAACACCTCAAAACGTCCCGCTAAAACATCTCCCTTCTGAGCCAAATTCGGATCTTCAACAAAAACTTCCATTTCCGATGGATTCGTTAGTTCTTCTTCAACCAATTCCAAACGTGCTAGAAATTCTATCGTTGAGTCAATTCGCAAACTTACATCAGGATGAGTACTTAATTGAATCAACTCTTGTAATTCCTTTCCCACTCCATCAATGACACCACTAATTTGCAATCCTTTCGTTGCTCTGAGTTTATTACTGAGTTCAGCCCCATTACTAGCAGGTGGCTTACCAGAAAATAAATGATAAGCGATCGCTCCCAAGGAGAATATATCGAGATGTTCGCCTTCACTAATATTAGAGAGAGATTCAGGGGCTATATAGGCTTTGCTCGCATCATCCACCAACACCGACCCATGGCTTGTCGCTCCGATCGCTGTCATTCCACCCGAACTCGAAGAGTCTTCTCGATAGCCCACCTGCCAATTTAGAATCTTAATCTGTCGCCTTTGCCGAGACAGATCCACTACAAAAATACTCTGCGGGCAAAGAGCGCGATGAACGACCCGTTTTTGATGAGCATAGGCGATCGCTTCCGTAATTTGCCGCAGTAGCTCCAAGCGAATATCGACGCTCAAAACATCTTTATGTTGAATCAAATAAAGATCCAACCGCATCGAAGAAGGATCATGCTCAAAAATAATTGCCGATCCCAGTTGATGCTCCGTATAGCCATAGGTGCGTAAAATGCCTGGGTGCTGTAATGAATCGACTATCCGAAATTCCCTGAGTGCTGCCCGTTCAGCGATCTTTTTCTGGATATCTGGCCAATTGCTATGCACGAGATACAAACGCACTCTTCGCACGGAATTCAGTAAACTAACATGATCTGCTTCCCAATCCTGATAGCCCTGTCCTTCGCCAATCTGGGCTTTCAGGATGTAATCACTAACTCGCCGTTGTTGCTGTGATGGACGTATTCCCGCCTGTTCCATCGCAAGGGCAAAGGCTTTACTAGTCGGGCGATCGTGCATTCCTTTAGGATGCTCATCTAGACCAAGGCAATCCCTTTTAAGCAAAGCCGAAATAATCCCCGATCGCATCGGTTTAGTTGCCGTCGCTGGGCGATCGCGCAAACAGATCCGCAGTCGCGCATTATCTTTTAAGTCACACTTCAGATCAGGCGCAGAGCAGAAAACTAAGGCTTCGATAAATGGCAATTGATACTTACCCCGAAAAGCTTTTTGTGATGCAAGGAGCGATCTTAATTTTTTAGCCTTACTATTTGCCAAAATCAACGGATTGTCATAAATACGAGACTTGCCATTATTCTCCCATTGCCAAGTTCCAGTATCCCCAGATAGTCTTCCTTGATGACTTTTAATTTCTACTAAGAATACACCTTGAGGAGTAAAAACCAGTAGATCGACTTCATTAATGCTGCCATCACTGGCAATAAACTCAAAATTTGACCAAGCCCGATATGGTTCATAGGTCGGAAAATGCTGCCGTACATATTCAATAGCTTCTTTTTCCCAAGGAAAATTTGACTCGGTAACTGTTACCCAGTTACTAGAACTAGTCATTTGCATTTATCTGTTCGTCCGTTAACACTGATATTGAGTTCAAGCCAAAATGCAAGATCAACTCTGACAGCTATTGAGCCATTCACTCAAACAATTTTACACTAAAATTTCTGGTAGTGCTAAATAGGTAATATTGGGGCGGTTTGCGGAAGCGCAACCCTGATAAGTTCATCGAATTTCTCAAGAACGACTACAGCCCCAACACCTCCAAACCAATCTCGACTACTATCAAGCCAAACTCCAATATGCTGCCGATCTAAAAATGGCAGACCTCAAGAATTAGTAAGTAGCTAGACATAAGTAAACTAAAAACCGAGAGTTTTGTTCCGCCCGCGTAGCGGGCGGAACAAAACTCTGGTTTGGGTTTTAATTAAGTTGAGCTACTTAATACACTGAACCATCAGAACGTTTGTAAAAATTATAGGAAGGCTTGAGACCAAATATAGTTGGTAAACCATCAGCATCAATACAGAAGCAGATTGTCCCATCTTTTCGTAAATGGTAAACTTCTGCAACAAAGGTTAGTTTGAAACCCGCAGCAGTTATTACGTTTAAAACTGTTGGCTCATTTTTACTTAACAGTTCTTCATAAGATTGCTTCTCATATTCTCTACCAATTTTATCGACCTCTTGTCGGAGAATTTGGTAGTTAAGCCTCAGTATCTGTCTTTGTTCCTTGTTGAAACAAAATAAGTTAGCTAGTTTCATTGACTGGTTTAAAGGAACAAATAAAATGATGGACTTGACAAGAAAAGACGAGAAAAAAGTTAAGTTGAGATACTTATAGGACTTACGCAAACCGAAGGAATTTATTAGGTTTGAGGTAGATGTGGTGCGGGCGAAGCCCGCACCACATCTACCCAATGCGTAAGTCCTAACTTATAAGCTATTGCTAATCAGGATGAAAGCAGACCAGAAATAGGGATGAGAGAACTCCTTAGACCGAATAATTGCTAATTGTGCTTGACGCAGAGATTCGGAACGAGATTGACCACTTTGCTTGATATGTTGATAAAACTCCTGCATTAATGCTTCTGTACCCTTATCACTCACCTGCCACAGAGAGGCGATCGCCGCTTTTGCACCCGCCCTTTGCACTTGATAGCCAAAGCCAAAATGTTCAATACCGCTAGCACCCACACCTGTTTGACAGGCACTGAGAACGATTAACTCAACATTTGACATCGGTAGATCTTTGATTTCATTGAGCAAGATGCGATCGCCATTACCAAAGATCAAAAATGAATTTTCGGGCTTACCCGCATTGAACTCTGCATGGGTCGCTAAGTGAATAACATTTCGCGTTTGCATTTGGGCTTCAGTGGCTTTGCGACTAAAGTCATTGGCGACAAGCTTCACTGTATTAGGCAAGGTAGAGGAAATAGCTTGTACTTCCGTGACTGTAGCAGGTAGCCCAAGTTGTCCAAATTTAATGCTATTAGCAGCACCACCAAAAGCTCCTGCCAAAGTTCGCAAAGGCTGAGGAGGTTTGGGAGTAAAATCACTGAGACTATAAGCAATCAGATTATTCACACTATACTTTTCTACTAGCCATTTTTTACCATCATAGAGTGCTGTTATCGGAACATGGCGCAATTGTTCATCAGGGGCATAGAGAATGGTATTAGTTTCGGCAAGATCTGCTTCAATGGGTTTGATCAGAATGTCGTAGAGTTCCTTAGCAGGTTTGATCACATCTAATGAACTAGAATCTCTTAGTCCAAATTTAAAATCCCTGACTAATTCCAATATTTTATCGCTTTTAATGGAAGTAGAACGATGTATTGGGAGTTTATTTGGGATAAATAGAATTAGTTCTAACTTATTATTTAAAATGAGGGGATAAAGGAGCGCATGACCTTGAGGGAGTTTTTGTAAATAGTCAGGAACCCGATTCAACTCTGTTGATGGTAATCGGCTTAATTCTTGAACAATAAGCTGATTACCATCAATTAATTGTTGCGAAGATAACTGTTGCGAAGAATTAAGGGGCTGTGTTGCGATCGCATTGATTTGTGATGCTTCTTCAGGAAAAATATAAATACCCTGAGCAGTTCTCTCATTGCCTTTCACATTTTGTAAATAGTCTTGTAGTTCTTGAACTTTAAGTAGATCAAGAACTTGCAATCCTTCCATAACTCGCCCTTGTCTTAATAGTAGAGCAGCTAAGGAACGATAATTAGCTGCTACAGTGCGTTCATAGGATCTTTGCTGATCGATGGACAGTACTCGCAATTCTTTGCGAATCGATTCTGTTACATTTATCGATTGTTTATAAAAGGCGATCGCTAATTCAGGGTATTTTTTTTCCAATATGTAACCAATATTACCTAGCAGTTTAGCCTCTTGGTTGCGATTGCCAACTTCAAGAGCAAAGAGTAAAGCAAACTGAAATGATACAAAGGCTTGGTCAAACAGATTGGATCGGGCATAGCTTAAACCGAGTTGATAGATAGCATCAGCCGCTCCAGACAGATCGCCAATTTCACGATAGATATCTAAAGCCTGTTGATTGAATGCGATGGTCTTATCGATTTGATTGAGTTCATAGTATAAATTACTAGCTTGTAACAGCATGACAGCTTCCGATTTGCGATCGCCTGATTTTTTAAAAAACTCCAGTAAAGTGAGAACAGACTGTAACTGTGCTTGGGGACTCTTGGAATTATTAGAGATAAGTCCCACTAAAGACGCTGCAATCTTTCGCAGTTGCGGATAACCTTTGATGAATTCAGGTAACTCTTTCAAGATACTACTAATTTTTTCATGATCATCCAATTGCAAATATACCTGTGCTAGATAGATAGATGTGACCCCTTTGCCTTGCTGATCTCCTAGGGCTTGATACAGAGCTTGTGCTTCTTTTAAAGTAGTGATGGCTTTGGGATATTGGCTAAAGGAAGTATAAAGACTTCCTTGCCCAGTCAAAATTCCTGCTAGAGTTTGGCGAACTCTCGATTTGGGATCAGCATCCCTAGCCAAATCTGCATAAATTACTCTTGCCTCTTCATAAATTGTCAAAGCTTCACGATTCAGCCCTTGGGCAAGAAACACATCAGCTATATTTTTTAGAATCAGCCCTTGACCTGCACGATCATTCAAGGTTTGATAGATTTTCTGAGCTTGCAAATAGAACTCGATCGCTTGAGGATATTTACCAAGATTCCGATAGGCAGTAGCAACATCGCTTAAAATCTCTGCTTCACGAGGCTTGTCATCGGTCTGACGCACCAGTTCTAATGCTTTGAGATTGAGTTGAGCAACTTGCGTATATTCCAAGGAAAAACTGAAAATATTCCCTTCTAAATTTAAAGCATTGGCTTGACCTAAAGGATTGCCCAAGGCTTGAAAGGCACTTCCACTCTGGCGTGCCAAAGCTAAGGCTTGCTCCTTTCGTCCTAACAAGCTATAGATAGAAGCTAAGTAAAAGAGAGTTTGTCCTTCCGATGCCCGATTCTTTTCCGCAATACTAATTGCGAGTCCATTCTCAAAATATTCAACTGAGCGAGGAAATTCATAATTCTTAACATAAAAAATGCCAATAGTCGCAAGGGTCTTACCCTCTCGATAGCGATCGCCCACTTCTTGACGGATTTTTAAGGATTCCTCCAACAATGGCAAGGCTTTCGCATATTGTTCCAAGCTGATATAGGCTCGCCCTAATTGATATTTTGTTTCCCCCTCTGCTTTGCGATAACGCTGTTTATCGGCATTACTTAAATTGGGAGCAGGAGATTGGATGAGTGTCAATGCGTTTTGCAAATTGGCGATCGCTGATGCTTCCTGCCTTAAGCTCACCTGTGCCATGCCAATCCCCGTAAGAGCAATCGACTCCCCTAGGCGATCGCCCTGTTGTCGATAGATATTAAGAACCTGTTGATATTGCTGCAAAGATTCCTGAAACTTACCCTGATCGAAGAGTTTTTCGGCTTTTTGGAGAAGCAAATCCGTGTCTTTAACACTTGGCTTCGATTTGACAGAATTAGTTTCCGCAGCTACAACCTGATAATTGCTATTATCAAATACTCGTAACGCATAAACAGGGTTTAATCCTAGATCCACTAAAAGTAGACCCATTCCCAAGACAGTCACGGATAGGCGATCGCTAAGAGATTTCCTTTGCATAGATCCTGTAGATACCTTATGGAGCATAAATTTCTAAATCAGACTTTATACACTGTCTTTAATATATTGAGTGGTATGAAGCCACCCTTAATATAGAATCATTGGCATCGACTTCGCCCAGCCAGCAAAAATGGTCTTTGACCAAGCTAAGCCTGAGCCACTCATATCCTTATTGTGACCTGCTATATGCTGACAAATGATCAATCATGTTGTCATAATGAACTAAATTTAACAAATATTTCGATAGGAGAATACAGCCAAAAGTTATGGAAATATCGGATATCCCTGAAGTAATTGAAGGGCATAATGAAGATCATGACGAATCGGAAGATCATGACAAATCTCCTAAGACTAATGAATCACATAAAGAACAAAAAAACAAAAAAAGTCAACTCAATAACTATGTCGCAATTACTGTAGTTGTATTTGTCACTTTTATGGGTATATGCAAAGTCAAAAGTGACAATGTAGTTCAGGCTATGCAAAAGGCTCAAGCCGATCGCATTGATACATGGTCTTTTTATCAAGCTCGTAATGTCCGTGCAGAGATTGCCAAATCCACCGTTGCTCAATTGAAATTACAGGCGGAAGCGCAACAGCAACCCAAAATTCGTGCTGATTACGAAAAGGAAATTGCTAAGTATGAGGTGATCGCCGCCAAACAAGATAAGGAAAAGAACCTATTGCAACAACAGGCTAAGGATGCAGAAAAGCAATATGAACAGTTAAATGTCCATGATGATCAGTTTGACTTGTCTGAGGCTGCCTTTGCCCTTGCGATCGCCATGCTTGCAATGACCTCGCTCACCCAAAAGGGTTGGCTCTATGGTGCTGCCATGGTTCCCGCAGTCTTTGGATCATTTATGGGACTCGCAGGTTTGCTGAACTGGGATTATCATCCCGATGTGATGACCAAGCTATTGTCAGATACAGCTATTCATAAACCCCACAAACAAACTGCTAATTTGCATTATCCTCAAATTTAAATTTTTGGGTAGTGCTGCAAAGTAATTTTTTGAGTAATTGTGTTGCGGGCGCGAAGCTCCCGCAACACAATTACATTGACTGTAAGTCTATGGATTTGTTTACTCGACTTCGTTGGGTAAAAATCCCTGTAACTAGCCTGCTTCAAAAACGCTATAACATTAAATAAGTAGCTCAACTTAATTAAAACTAAAAACCAGATTTTGTTCCGCCCGCTACGCGGGCGGAACAAAATTCTCGGTTTTTAGTTTACTTATGTCTATACTTACTGCATTAATAAATTTAAGAAATTTAGGTAAATCATGAAAAACTTTCTTCTCAATTTGCTCCGCTACCCTAAGTTCTTAGCTTTAATTACTGGTGGTGTTCTATCCATTGTCATCGCACCGATTATTCCATTATTTAAAAAGCCAATTACTGCGATCGCCATGCTTACGGCTTTAGTTAGTGGATTTATTGGTGTGTCATTAGTATTAAGAGCTATGCTAGGACTGGACGTTGCTTAGTAAAGTAGTTTTCATTTGAGCTGAGGCAAAATGAAAACTATGAAAACAGCTTGAAGTTCAATGCGCTAATTGGCAGCTTCTTGAAATATCAACGTGTTGGACATGTTAACCACTATGTTAGACATCGTAATCATTTTATTGCTCGGTATAGCGCCCCCAATCCTATCTCTATGGATGATGCATCGCGCTCAAGTCTCTTACAAACAAACAACTCGGCAAATCAATACTCCTAGTATTCCACCAACCCCTAGCATCAAATCCTTACCTCCCGCCGATATGATTTGCATTGAGGGATATGGTTACGTGATTGGCAAAGTTAGCTGTAAGTATAATGCGCGGTCACAGTATATCCGTTGTGCCGTTAATCCTAGTGGTCCCTGTCAAGACTGTCGATATTACGAAAGCTTGTAACTGATAAATCTTTCAAGATTGACTAGTTATCTTCAAATCTTCAATTGTCAAGGTTAGGATAAATGATGCAAATTGTTACTAGTCCTAATACGAAATCAAACTTTATTGTGTAAATGTAAATCTATGGCTACTACAAGACGAGTTGCTCGTGTCGCCGAATTAATTAAGCGAGAAGTTAGCAATATGTTGCTGAAAGATATTAAAGATGATCGTGTAGGGATGGGCATGGTTAGCGTCACTGATGCAGAACTATCGGGTGATCTCCAACATGTGAAAATTTTTGTCAGTATTTATGGCACTGAAGAAGCCCGTCAACAAACGATGGAAGCCCTAGCTTCAGCAACAGGCTACATTAAGCGCGAAGTTGGACAAAGATTAGCTTTACGCCGTGTTCCTGAAGTTGTCTTCCATGAGGATCGATCATTTGAACGTGGGGTCAAGGTCTTGTCGCTGATTAATCAACTAACTCGCGAACGTGAAGAGAAGGAGTCTAAGTTAAGTGATTGAGTTGTTTAAGGCAGGAGGATGGGTGATGTACCCACTCGCGGCTCTATCAATATTTGCCTTAGCAGGGATCATGGAGCGTCTAATTTTTTGGATTGGTATCCTGAGGTTAGAGAAACAAACTGGCGAAAATATTCTAGCGATCGCGCGTCAAGACTTACAATTAGCGGCTCAATTGGCTGAGACCTCTCTTAAAGTTCCTGTTGGTCGATTTCTTTATGCTCCTCTAGCCCTAGAAGATCCTGATCCTGAATTATTTCGCTTAGCTCTCGAAAGCTCTGCTGATGAAGAGTTAGCAGGAATGCTCAAGGGGGAAAAGCTCCTAGAGTCGGCAATTACCCTTGCACCTTTGTTAGGGCTATTAGGAACTGTGACAGGATTGATCATCTCTTTTGGTTCCCTTAAAATTGGTGATGTTGCGGCAAATACAAAGTCGGGATCGCTAACTCAAGGTATCGGAGAGGCTCTAATTACAACTGCAACAGGTCTGATCATTGCCATCTTCACCTCCGCATTTCACCGTTTATTTCTGGCATTTCAAGATCAACAAGCCAAGCTATTTATGAAGTTTGGCAATCAACTAGAGCTAATCTATCGACAACACTGGCAACAAAATAAATCTCGCCCATAAAAGAAGGTTCGCATTGCGAACCTTCTTTTATGAGGTTTAAAAAGTGAAAAGGGCTGCTCTGGTTTTACCCATTTCAGAATTGCGTAGTGCTTACAATCAATGCTGAAAGATATTAGAATAGGACAGCAATCTTTTCGGCTTGGTTAAACACTTTCATGACTGCTCACAAATATCACATCGTCACATTTGGCTGCCAAATGAACAAAGCTGACTCCGAACGCATGGCAGGCGTTTTGGAAGATATGGGCTATCAGTTGACCGAGGAAAGCGAAGAAGCCGACCTGATTTTATACAACACTTGCAGCATTCGCGATAATGCCGAGCAAAAGGTTTATTCGTATCTAGGCAGACAAGCAAAGCGCAAACGTGAAAATCCTAACTTAACTTTAGTTGTTGCTGGTTGTGTCGCTCAACAAGAAGGGGAAGCCCTACTAAGACGAGTACCTGAGCTTGACCTCGTGATGGGTCCTCAGCATGTAAATCGCCTTGGTGATCTGCTATCACAGGTTTTTAATGGCAATCAGGTGGCGGCAACCGAAGAAGCCTATATCGAAGAAGATATCACTACACCTCGCCGCAATAGCACCGTATCAGCTTGGGTCAATGTTATTTATGGTTGTAACGAGAACTGTACCTATTGCATCGTTCCCTCAGTGCGTGGACGCGAACAATCTCGCACCCCCGAAGTGATTCGCAAGGAAATTGAGGGACTAGCATCTCAGGGTTACAAAGAAATTACCTTGCTTGGTCAAAATATTGATGCCTATGGACGCGACCTTCCCGCAGGTGGTATTGGTGCTGGTGTTGGCGGCAAGATTACCTTTACGGACTTGCTCTATTACGTCCACGATGTGGAGGGAATCGATCGCATTCGCTATGCCACCAGTCACCCTCGCTACTTTAGTTCACGCCTCATTAAAGCTTGCGCCGAACTGCCCAAGGTTTGCGAACATTTTCATATTCCGTTCCAGTCAGGCGATAACGACATCCTTAAGGCAATGGCTCGCGGTTATACCCACGAACGTTACCGTCGCATTATCGATGATATTCGGGCGGTGATGCCCGATGCGGCAATTACTGCCGATGCGATCGTTGCTTTCCCAGGGGAAACGGAGGAGCAGTTTGAGCGCACGGTGCAGCTAGTGAATGATATTGGTTTTGATTTGGTGAATACTGCCGCCTATTCGCCTCGTCCAGGAACCCCTGCGGCGGTTTGGGAAAATCAGTTGAGCGAGGAGATTAAAAGTGATCGCCTGCAACGCCTAAATCATGCCGTTAATCAAAATGCTGCTTTGCGATCGCAGCGTTATGCAGGAAGGATTGAGGAAATCATGATCGAAGGTACAAATCATAAAGATCCTCGTCAAGTAATGGGGCGTACCCGTACCAATCGGATTGCTTTTGCTGAGAACACTACAGGTAAATTATTAACCGAACTAATAGGTCAAACAGTTTCCATAAAAATTACTGAGGTCAGACCTTTCAGTTTAACTGGTGTTATTTGCTAAAGTCGTGTTAGACTAGCCAAGCGCAACAAAAACGGATGTATAAATACAGCCATAGGCGCTTAGTAAATCTGGATAAGATTACATCATACAACATAGATAAGGGTCGCTAACTCAACGGTAGAGTACTCGGCTTTTAACCGATTAGTTCCGGGTTCGAATCCCGGGCGACCCATAAATTCGCCAAAAACTAGACCAGTGCTTAGCGCTGGTCTAGTTTTTGGTATAAAAATATTTTTTGCTACCGTGCAAAGTGTTGTCGTCTAAGCATTTGGTATTATACCTTTGATAATAATGTGGTGTAGTTCATGCATATTGCATGGTTAGGTAAAAAATCGCCTGCTTGTGGCAACGTGACATATAGTCGCGAAATTACAAATGCATTACTCGATCGCGGACATCGTGTCAGCTTTATGCATTTTGCTCCTGAATCGGATCACGATAATCCAGATCATGAGGAATTGGACGAAAACTCTCAAGAAGCACAGGATGTCGCTTTACCATTCCTCTACAAATCCACAATTTATACTGTTCCATCATTGCGGGCAAATAAAATTCTGGTGGATTCCCTGCGATCACTAAAGCCCGATCTTATTCACGCTTCCCTTGCAATATCCCCACTAGATTTCCGCTTACCCGAAATTTGCGCTGAGCTAGATTTACCGCTTGTAGCAACCTTTCACCAACCCTTTGACATCAAGCGTCGGAATCTTGCCTCTAGTACCCAGCAACTTACTTATCAAATCTATGCACCATCCCTAGCAGATTACAATCAAGTAATTATTTTTTCTAATATTCAAAAGGAACTTCTCAATAAATTAGGTGTCCCCAATACCAGAATTTCGATTATTCCTAATGGTGTTGACAGCGATCGCTATTCCCCAGGCTCTTCAAATATTAAAGAAGAACTCAAGGCGGATGTGTTGTTTCTCTATCAAGGACGACTAGCTGCTGAGAAAAACGTGGAAGCATTACTCAAAGCATGGCGCAAATGTCGAATGCCTGAAGGCTGTAAATTAGCGATCGTCGGTACAGGACCACTCTTGTCAGGATTAAAAGCTTTCTATGGTAATGATCCCAGCATTGTCTGGATGGGTTATATTGCTGACGAACAAAGACGAATCGAGATCTTACGTGGTACAGATGTATTTATTTTGCCTTCACTCGTGGAAGGGTTGTCACTATCTCTGCTAGAGGCAATGTCCTGTGGGGTAGCTTGCATTGCTACTGATGTAGGTGCTGATGGTGAGGTAATTGAGCATGGTGCTGGGATTATCCTTGATTCTCATAAGGTGACTTCGCAACTTAGTACACTGTTGCCGCTATTTGTCGATCATCCTGAAATGGCAAAGATTATCGGGCTCAAGGCAAGACAAAGGGTATTAGAGCGTTATACCTTAACTAAAAATATTGATCGCTTAGAAGAACTCTATGAGCAAACCATGAGCCAACAATGGGTTAGGATCAGTGCTTTCTAGTCTTTTCCGAGAGATCGATCCCCAATGGCGACTTTCTCAATGTTGATATATAACTTCTAAAGTTAACCCTCAAAATTAAATAGATAAATAGTCTGTAGAGGATTGTAGATGGTTCGATATTTGCCCCTTTTAGTGGGGACACTGGGCGGCTTAGCGCTATTAGTCAATCGAATGGTGACATTAAACCTTACGGCTAGCCAAGCAAGGGCCGATGCTTTAGGAATTTTATTGAGTGCAGTTTTGATTTTGATTGGGTTACTTTGGCAGCAAATACAGCCGAAACCACCTGATGCTGTGACTTTAGTTGGTGATGAAGGCTTTGAAATTGAGGCTGCTTTACCCAAAGCGGTGAAAACAGAATTGGCTTGGGCTTCCCATATATTGCTCACTAATACGGTGACGAAAGTAGTAGTTATTTATTATGATCGCCAAACGATCCTTCGCAGAGGCATTTTAGGAAAAAGTAAGCAGGTCAATCTTGGCACGATCGCGGAACGGGTGATCAAAACTCAGAAGCCAGTGTATCTAGTCAAACTTGAGCTTTATCCTGGGCGCGTCGAGTTTGATTATTTGCCCGAAAATACACAGGGCGTAATTGTGCAACCTCTAGGCGAAAAAGGAGTCATGGTATTAGGGGCAAATATTCCCCGTAGCTATACTAAACAAGACGAAAATTGGGTAACAGCGATCGCTGATAAGCTCGCCTATAATCTCGAACAACATCGCTAAGGCAGTTACTGTCGAATACGGTAACTGCCTTAGATAAAAACTAACCATTCAAACTATCTACAATCATTGTGCTAAAACGAATTTTTGTAACCCTTACTCTGTCATCATTACTTACTACTAGCGCATATTTACTATCACTTAATTTCACCAAAGCGATCGCCCAAGAAATTAGTGAAACTACACCAAGTAAACCCGAAACATCAATAACAACCGTAATTTCGCCAGAAAAACGCACTTTAATTAAAGAGCTACTAGAAATCACGGAATCCAGCAAAAATGCTAATCAAGTTATGGAATCCATGGTTCGCTCAGAATTGCCCAAAATGGTATCGACCATTTTAAAGGCTGTTCCTGCGCTCAATAGCGATCGCCCCGAAGTGCAAAAACAATTTAGTGACATCGTGTCACGGATGGCTGTCAAATATCGCGATCGCGTAATTAAACAAATCGACATCAATCAACTGATCGAGCAAGTTTCCTATCCCATCTATGACAAGTATTTTACGGAATCAGAACTGCGCGATATTATTGGATTTTATAAGTCTCCAACGGGAAAAAAAGCCATCAATGTCCTGCCTCAGATTATGGTTGACTCGATGAGTCGCACCAATGATATTTTGCTACCGAAAATGTCGCGTATTATGACCGAAATCATTTCCGAAGAGCTGTTGAATACTTTGCCCAAGCAAAAGTGAAATTGGGTAACATCGCTGTGAGGATCTGCACAGATTCAATTTGCCTTTATACTGTAATGCTGATGGTGTTTATTCACTGCCTTACTATTTAATCTTTAAAACTATTTCAACCGTTACATTCAGCAAATACGCATGGCAATTTTAGATCGGCAAGGTCGTTTATTTGGCAAACTTAGCATTCTGGACATTGGAGCGATCGCCACAATCCTGATCGTCCTCATAGGCTTAATCGTAGTCCCTGGCAACAACGGTAGTTCGATCGCCCAAATGCTAACTGCTGAAAACAAAACCGTCCAAGTAGATATGAATGTGCGCGGTCTCAGTGCTACGAATCCCCAAAACCTGATTAAAATTGGCGATAAAATCAATATCATCATTCGCAATCAGCCACGCGGCGAAGTCACCATCAAAAAAGTCAGTATCTCCACCCCCCAAGTTGTTGCCGCTAAAGCAGACGGTTCTCCAGTGATCTTTGATGACCCTCGTGCTGTGTCCACCTCTCAATCTGACCTAGCACTCACCCTCGAAGCCACCGCTAGAGTAACCAATGATGGCGTGGTATTCGGCAATGAAAAGGTCAAAGTCGGCACATCAATTGACATCGAAGGACCTAAATATCTGATTCGTGGTAGTGCCATGGCAGTAAGGTACTAATTTTTTAATTCCATGATTAATTAATGAATTACCGATCATCTGTTACCAATTACCAATCACTAATTACCAATTACCGATAATGCAACCCCCATTTCCTCAAGGTTTTGTTCTTAAAGGTCGCTATGCTATCCGTTCAACAATTGGACAGGGTGGTATGGGGCGTACCTACTTAGCGCAAGACCTAGAGCGCTTTAATGAAACCTGTGTACTCAAGGAGTTTATTCCTCCCCAAGATTCACTAGAGGTATCGGAAAAAGCAAAGGAATTATTTCGACGCGAAGCATCGGTACTTTACCAAATCCGCCATCCTCAAGTACCAGAGTTTCGCGCTACCTTTGAGTCTGAGGGCAGATTGCTGCTAGTACAGGACTATGTAGAAGGCAAGAATTATCGGAACTTACTCCTCGATCGCCTAAAATCTGGTCAAACTTTTTCTGAGAATGAAGTTTTTGCCCTATTGCAAATGCTTTTACCAGTATTAAGCTATCTACATAATCACAATATTATTCACCGTGATATCTCTCCTGAAAACTTGATGTTGCGATCGCTGGATAATTTGCCTGTGCTAATTGATTTTGGAGTTGTCCAAGAAACAAACGCTAAGCTCAACTCCCAAATGGGTATCCCCTCTTCCACAGTTGCTGGTAAAGCTGGTTATGCACCACCTGAGCAGTTACAGTCAGGCAATGCCTATGCGAATAGTGACCTATATGCCCTCGCCGTAACTTCCATTGTATTGATGACGGGTCGCGAACCATCGGAACTATTTGATAGCATCAATCTCGCATGGAATTGGCAGCAGTACGCTAATGTCAATCCAGCCTTTGCTAGAGTCATCAATCAAATGCTGAGCTATAAACCCGCCAATCGCTATCGATCGGCGGATGAGGTTATGCAGGCTCTACAAATTGCTCAAGCATCTTTCTCTGGAGCAAAGACCTATGTGGTTGGACGACCAGTGCCAGCCAATGTCGCCGCCTCGATCCCCCAGCGTACTGTCCTAGCCGGAGCCAATAATCGCACTTCCGTTAATTACGGAAGTAATGCTCCTAATCGCATTAATGAATCTAATAAAGGTGGTGGTGTGAATTGGTTTGTTGGGATTCTGATTATCTTAGTTGCTGGGATTGGCTCTTGGGCAGTCACTTCCTTCTTTTTTAGCCGTAACCGTCTGACCAATCCGACGGAAACAGCGATTACTTCGCCAACTAATGCCACAGGCGATCCCACTGTTACTAACGTTAAACTTGACCTGAGTGATAATGAAGGTATAAATCGCAAATCGATTAGCGATAAGATTGTGGCAGGTAAAATCGTGAATGTTCGCCTTACTGGAGAAAGAGATGATTTTTTGACCGTATCTCTTACCAATGGCGATAACTTGCAAATGACTATTGAAAATGCAGATCAAGTCAGCTTAGATAGTGCAGCCAAAGATAATAAAACAGGATTTTGGGAGGGTAGATTGCCCAAATCTGGTACTTACTACATCAAGATCAAAACTACTAGCCCTCAGGAAACTACCTACAATCTAGAGGTAACTCGTAAAGTCATGCCAAAGCCGCAAGCAACCCCAACCAAAAAGACCACACCCACTCCTACGGCTAAACCAACTACTACAGCCACACCTACCGAATCACCAACCATCAGTCCCTCACCCGATCCATTAAATAGTCCTAGAGCAACCGAGTCTCCGAGAGATACGGCTTCTCCTACCCCTATTACAGAACCAACGCGATCGCCATCTCCACCTATTACCACAGAGCCTGCACCTGAACCAAGGCAACCCATCTCTACTCCTAAAAACCCCAACATCTTCTAATCCATTTTCTTATTTAATGCAAACCGTAGAAATTAAATTCAACAAGCTACATCCTGATGCACAGATCCCTAGCTATGCTCATGTTGGTGATGCTGGGGCTGACGTATATTCAGTAGCGGAAGTTACTCTACAGCCAAGTGATCGCGCGGCAATTCCCACGGGTTTGGCTGTAGATATCCCCATTGGTTATGAAATTCAAGTACGTCCTAAAAGTGGATTAGCTTTGAAACATGGCATTACCGTTCTGAATTCCCCTGGCACTGTTGATGCAGGTTATCGTGGTGAGATTCAAGTCATTGTGATTAATCTGGGGAAAGAAGTCTATACTTTCGCTAAGGGACAAAAGATTGCTCAATTAGTTCTAAAATCTGTAATTCAAGCTCAATTTATCGAAGGAGAACTAGGAACCAGCGATCGAGGTGATGGTGGCTTCGGCAGTACGGGAATCACCTAAATTCTGTATGTTTTTAGGACTTACGCATTGGGTAAATTTGGCTAACTTACAGTCGATTGAGGCTTTGAGTAACTTAGGACTTACGCAATAGCCCATAATTTATTACAGGGCTATTGCGTAAGTCCTATAACATTTAGAGGGGATTTCGCTCAACCATCGGTGTAAGCTAACTAAGCGAAACCGAAGATATAATTTTTATTTGAACTATCCATATTTTTTGAAAGTAGCGCTTCGCGCCACTTTCAAATATATTCCTAGCTCTTAAGTAAGCACAAAGTGCTGTAAATTCAAGTAGCTTTAAATTATTGCTTGGAAGCTTTCAAGGCATTAAGCAGATCATTCTGTTTATTTAATTGATCGTTTTGGCTACGGATGCGTCGTGATAATAGGCGGATAATATTAACAGCTATGTCAGGAGTCTCATCGATTGCCTCATACAACTGCTGCTGTGTAAGCACAAGGCAATCACAGTTCGAGATCGCAGTTACTGAAGCTGATCGCGGCTCGGCATCGAATAGCGACATTTCCCCAAAGCAACTACCCTTATCTAAAATTGCCAAATCCTTATCGCCAATATGTACCCGCACCTTACCCGCAACCACAATATATAGCGATCTCCCCTCCTGCCCTTGGGCAAAAATCAATTTACTCGATGGGTACGAGACCTCATTCATAATTGAAGCTAAACGTACCAAAAAATCGTCACGTAACTCCTTGAAGATCGGAACACCTCTTACTAATAACAAACGCTCAATACTGGTTAGCATTATTTAAGACTCCCCATAACCGCGTGTTTTGCCTTCGCTCATTCTGGCTCTAATCTCTGTATCTATGTCATCACTCTCTTGAGAATTATCACGTAGATTCATAATGGATTTACCATTATTTTGAAAATAGTAGGAAATAGCCCTTGCTTGAGCCAAAACTAAGGGATCACGATCTTTTAATAGCCGAGGTAAAATTTTGACTAGTGATCGCGGTGAAGCCATCTGCAAATAAGCAATTACAGCTTCCCTGACAAATCCTGTTGGATGATCTAAACCCTTTAATATTGCCTCAGTAGGTAAACTCCAGAATTGAGTCCTTGCCATATGAAAGCAGCAAGCTAATGTCCAATCAGACAAACAATAGCTTAAATCTACGAGCTGATGGAGACGATTCATGGGAGTCAAGGGCTTATATGGATGAATCGTTGCCAGGATGCTCAACTTATCGGATATGGCGCGATTGTCAACTATATACAATAAAATTTGCTTAATACTCAGGTCAACAGTGTTATCTAAGATTTCCATACCGCGAGCAAGACTACTTTTCGTACCAGAAATGATGTTAAAAGATGCAGCCTGAATTGCTGATGGCGGATACAGCAATTTCATAAGTAAGAAAATGCGTTCTAAGCTGTCAATTGCCTCATGTTGCAAAGCCTCAAACAATAGCTCTGTTTCTGGGGTCTCAAATTGGCTGAGTGCAATGTCCTCAATCCCTGACCAAGCCTCAGTTATCACTCCCAACTCTTGGATCACGATTTTTTCAATTCCACTCCGTCCGATCAATTCAAGAATTGCTTCAATGCCTTGATCTTGCGGTATACGAATCAAAGTACGCAAAATTTGTCGTCGATGTTTGCCCCAAGACTTAGATAAATTGCTAGCAAGGACAGAAATAGAAGCTTGCGTCCCAATTTCTCCGAGAATATCCCATGCTTGGATTCGCACATTTATAGGACTGCGATCATTATGGGCAAGCTCTATTAATGAACTAATCCCATCATCACCAAGATTAACTAAAGCTTGATAGGCAGACTTATGAGTAGACTTATAGTGCAAACCACGAATAATCGATGGGAAATATTCACTTGTGCGCGTCGCTGCGATCGCCCTTAGCAAAGCACAACGAACCTCAATCGATGGATCTTGTAATAATTGCGGGACATAAAAGCGTAAAGACTGCATAAAAGCCGCTTCGGCTAGGGCTCGACAACCTAACACCCTTTCAGACTGTGACGAGCTAGTGATCATATGTCGCAAAGTATTTGTTGCTTCGGCAACCTGTGACGAAGCTCCGAGACGCATCATCAATGCTACAGCTGTACTACGAATAATTGGATTTTGTTCAGGGCTTAAATAGGTACGCAGACTATCAATATCACAATTCTTTTCATCGGCTAGCAATATATAACGCAAACACAAAGCTTGTACCTGAGGTGAATAGTTGGAAGACTGCATGACTTCATTGATATAGGGCAAATACTTAGGTTCAGGATTTTCTAACATCGCCTCAATACTCTGAGCCTGCAATTCGGATGACATCTGCGAAAGCATAGGAGCAAGGGATTCACCCACAGCTTGGGGCACAATTTGTGTTAAGAGTTCAATACAAACTGACTGTTCGATTTGAGTCTCGGCTCTAGTTATGGATTCAGACAATGCGCGTCGCAGTTCACGAGTATCAACCGTAAATAGACTAAATTGTCCCCGCTCTACACTTTGGATTAATAGTTCTAAATATCCTCTTCTCAATAACCAAATCACCATCATCCAGATCAAGGCAACAATCACAATTACTACTGCAAACCAATGGGAAGTAATTTCCGTTTCAATCCCTCCTTTTTTAAAAATTTCGCCAAAAATCCAGATCAAAATTCCTGCGCCGCCAGTTGCTAATGGGTCGGCGATACCCCGCACGAAAGATTGAATCTGACTCCGAAATTGATCAGGAATGGCTTGAAATAAGGTGGGTGCAGTTGCTGCCACAATTGTAAAACGAAATAATTCATCAAAAAACTTCAGAACTACAAATCCAGCAAGTAGTCCAAAGGGTGCTAATCCAGCTAATATGCCTGTAATGACAATTCCAATAGGCGGCATTAAAACCGCAAAAAATATGCCAATACGCTCAATAATGCGGCTAGAGCCAAAAAGTTGCAGTGCTAGCTTAAAAACCCCCATAATGCCGCCGAAAATGCCTAAAAATCTGCCGATCGCTTCTTCAGTTTTTAGATTAATTTCTAGTTGCGTCTGATATTGAAACTCAATCATGAAAAACAAGATTTGGGCAGCAATAAAGAATCCAAAGAGCAACCAGACGTACTTGAGCAAATTGCCCTGTAGAGAACGCGCAGAAATTTCGCTATCTTCGTCAATGTTATAGACAGAATTAGGAAAGGCTTGACGATAGCGAGTACTTAAATAAAATAGTAAAGAGGAGCCAATTAAAAGCATCACAGAGGTGGCAAGGGTCATATTGGGGACTCCCCACAAACTCACCAAAAATGGGTAGGAAAATCCTCCTACTATTTCGGCAACGATAATGCCTGTGGTAATCAGGGGGAAGGCACGCTTAATTTCGCGAATATTAAATAGCTGATTTGCTGCAATGTCATTATTAATATTGCTAAGTACATAGATGCCTTCCACCCATAGGCGAATCCCAAATACGGATGCCATATATAAATACGATCCCTTGTGCATCAGCCCTATCCACACCAGTGGCAAGGGCAAGGCTAATAGGCAAGAGATCCCCAGCATCACCCACCGCAAAGGAAACAGTTTTTGCAGCCATGAATAAAAAATGCCAAAGGCAGTTACCACAAAGGCAGTGGCTATATATATCCAAGTCAGATTTTCGGCTTTATAAGCTTCGAGAAATAGGGTGGAGCTAGAATACTCCAGCCATACTGCTCCAATCGATGTTGCACAATAAAATAAAAACATCAACAATGTGCGTTCAGCTTCATCTGGACGCAGATTGACGATTTTTAAAAAGCGGCGCATCGTTGAATTGGAGTCGGAGATGGCAGGTGCACTCATAGGTGATGGCGATCGTTTGACGATATGGTACTACAAGAACGCAAATCTGCAATGACAGCTATTTCTCCAATTACTTCAATTTCTCAAGGTCATCTCAATATCTGGGAAACTTGTCGGCGTAAATATCAATATAGTTTCTTAGAGGTGCTGAGTTTACCAGAAGCCGATCTAGATCGCAAAGAAAAGTTGCAATTAGGTACAAAGTTTCACTTACTAATGCAGCAAAAAGAACTTGGACTTGACATATCGGCTTTGGCCGGTAGTGATGCTCAGTTACAAACATGGCTAGGAGCTTTTGAAAAGCAGCCTCCTATGATGATTGCTGGTGAACGCTTTTGTGAGCATCGTCGCACTTTAGAGATATCTAGTTCAATATCGCTGCATGATGATAGTGAGAATCGTGAGCGCAATCAAGGTTGTTATGTCTTAACTGCAATTTACGACATGTTGATTTTGGGTGAGCAACAAGCTCAAATCCTAGACTGGAAAACTCATCAAGCAGATATCCCTCTGCATACATTAAAAGCTAATTGGCAAACTCGCCTTTATTTATACCTATTAGCCCAAACGACAAAATACGACCCTGAGCAAATATCGATGACCTATTGGTTTGCTAATAGCGCTCAATCAGTAATTATTGAATATTCTCGAGCTGAGTATGAACAAACGGCGGCAAGACTTCAGCGAATTTTGTTGGAGATGTCCCAAGCACAGACATATCCCAAACTAGATTTGCATAGTACTATTTGTAAAAACTGTGAGTTTCGCGATCGCTGCGATCATGGAGATTTAATAACTAACAATGTCATTGGTAATATTGAAGATATTCCTGAGATTGCCATTTAGAATCGCTTGAGTAGTTCAGAAATATTTTTAAAAGTGTCGCTAAGCATCACTTTTAAAAATATTTCTGGACTTTAAGTAATCGCAAAGTGTAGTAATTGCTGCGATCTCTTTGAGTTGAAGTAGGCATTTAGGGACTTAAAGAGAAAAAAGTACCACCGAGTTTGTATGGCTTCGACTTCGCTCAGCCAACATTGACTGAGTGAAGTCGAAGCCGTAGGTACTTTAATTAATCGCAAGTCCCTAAGAATTTTTTCTGATAGTGAATTACAGTTTTGTTTCTGCATCGATGGGAGAGAAACAAAACTATATAAAGTCAGCCAGAATTAAACTTTGTTCTCAAAGCTTGTTAGGACTTACGCATCGGTTAGATGTTGTGCGGGCTTCGCCCGCACAACATCTAACCGATGCGTAATAAATTCCTTCGGAGACTGTCAAGTAAAATGTGTAAAGTCTAGAAGCTAGAGATGGAGCCGATCCTCGAAGAGGATCGCAAAGCGATTGAGAGCAGGTTTCCAATCGCGAATGGGCATAGTCCATTTCTTAGAAATATTCCGCATAGCCAAGTAAACTAGCTTGAAAGCAGCCTCATCGGTCGGAAAAATCTGCTGAGACTTAATCACCTTCCGCAAACTGCTATTCATCGACTCAATCGCATTAGTCGTATAAAT
>Ga0209990_10000971_pt1 | contig 26087 bp, 17 predicted proteins | sample NOAtaG_6_FD_187304 | JGI IMG/M metagenome (GOLD analysis project Ga0209990, IMG submission 187304) | Freshwater lake microbial communities from Lake Erie, under a cyanobacterial bloom - NOAA_Erie_Diel5S_2200h metaG (SPAdes) (version 2) | ecosystem: Environmental > Aquatic > Freshwater > Lake ...
CCGCCTTTAAAATTTTTAGAAATGATGTTTTTTTTTATTCCGCCCATAAATGTGGTAGAGTTGATGTGGTCTTCGCCGCTGGTAACAGTTTCGGCGTAACACGAATTTTCACCACCTTTATACGTGTGCACGTTTTGATAATTCTGCCACCTTTCCCATCTGTTCTTATTAAATCGTCTTTTAGGCTTAAATATCATTACCAATCCGATCACAATGATCACTATTGGCCAAACAATTGGACGTATATTTAATTCGGGATTAAAATCGCTAATTAAAAAAGCCGACCCAATAAAAACCGGAATTAACCAACCCCAACGTTTAAAGTTACTTTTTACACCAGCTACAAGACCTATCGCGATGAGCATGGTTTGCCACGTTAAGATCCAATCAGGAATAACCCCACCTAATTCTTTTACCAAATACAAAGAGCCAAAAAGCACTACTAATATACCTGTTAATATTTTTCCCTTTTTACGACCTTCTTCCCACTTGTTCCAAACTTGTTCTTGCTCGTTTAATTTTTCTTGATCTTCCATGATTCCTTTTTTTTGTAAAGGTATGGTAGTAAAAAGGTCCTTTCAAGTGCTATTAGGTGCGCGGTAGAATGGGGTCGGTGAAATGTACTCGGCTGGCGGCAAGTAGTGTTATTTTAACTTATCCTTTTGGGCTTTATTGTAACGGAGCATTTCAGGAAAGTTCATTTTCATTTTAAAACCTTCCAAAGCTTGTGCAATACGTTTGCTTTTTGTTTCGATGGTCTTGGCATCATCGATCCATTTAGAATAGTATTTTTGATGAGAACCGGGCAAGGCTTTGTAGAATTTTTCGGCAACTTTATCTTCTTTTAAGCATTCTAAGAAATCAGTATTCATATTAAATTCGGAAGTATCGAGTTCCAAGCTTAATTTTATTTTATCGCCCTTTTCCTTTTTTATTTTTTTACGCAGATCTGCTTTTAACGGGATGATGAAATCTCCATTTCCCATAGGGAGTAATGCTACTTGTTCAATTGAAATAAGATCGATCTTCCCTTTTACGCGATAAGACTTTTTTATCTTAGGATTTATTTTTTCGGCAACATCAAATGGAATGAATATATAGGTCCAGCCGGTTTTTTCACCCATTTTTGCAAATTTCTCAATAATGGTGTTGTAGTTGGTCATTGCAAGATAAAAGTAAGTATTTTTTGCACTTTATCTCTCAGCTTCAAGCTGAAAAAGCTTGAGCTTGGATTAACTGGGGTTGATCCAGAACCGCAAATTAATGCTCCACAAAACCCAAGCTCCTTCGTCGCTTGGTGTTTTTTGCATTCCCGCTCTCAGCTTCAAGCTGAAAAAGCTTGAGCTTCTGGATTAACTGAGGTTGATCCAGAACCGCAAATTAATGTTCAACAAAACCCAAGCTCCTTCGTCGCTTGGTGTTTTTTGCATTTTATCTCTCGCCTTCAAGCTGAAAAAGCTTGAGGCTCGATATAAAATGCAAAAAACCCAACCTCTTCGAGGTTGGGTTTTGTTGTTGCCCGAGCTGGATTCGAACCAACATAGTCGGTACCAAAAACCGAAGTCCTGCCATTAGACGATCGGGCATTATTCTAAGAACAGGCTGCGAAATTACAAAAAAATCATAAATCAACAATAAAATTGCTGAAATTTAGGTTAATTTAAAACTCCGAAAATCAGTATATTCGCAAACCTTAACAAAGCAAATAGCATGAGTCTATCTTTTAGAAAATTAAATAACATTATTGGCTGGTTGGTATGGGCCGTAGCAACATATACCTACTGCAGTACTATTGAGCCCACTGCAAGTTTTTGGGATTGCGGCGAATACATTGCATGTTCTTATAAACTAGAAGTTGGTCACCCTCCGGGAGCTCCATTTTTCTTGCTTTTAGGGAGATTCTTTGCGGTATTAGGTGGCGATAATCCTTCAAATGCGGCAATGATGATCAACCTTTTAAGCGCACTTGCGAGTTCTTTCACCATTTTATTATTGTTCTGGACGGTTACCCGTCTTGCACTTAAAGTATACGGTCGCACGGCAGAGGAATTATCAAAAGGACAACAATGGGCCGTTCTTGGCGCGGGTATTATCGGTGGCTTAGCTTATACATTTTCAGATTCTTTTTGGTTCAGCGCCGTTGAAGGCGAGGTGTATGCAATGTCGTCCTTTTTTACGGCCTTAGTTTTTTGGGCTATTTTAAAATGGGATGAAGAGGATAGTCAGGATTCAACCTTGGCTATGCGATGGATCGTTTTTATTAGTTACATGATGGGCCTTTCAATAGGTGTCCATTTATTGAACTTACTTGTGATACCGGTTATTGGTTATGTGATCTATTTTAAAAAATACAAATTTACTTGGAAAGGTTTTTTTGTTTGCGGTATCGTTTCAGTTATTATTTTGGGCGCAGTACAAAACATGATCATTCCAAAGGTTGTGAAATTTGTTGCAGATTATGAGGTATTCTTTACAAACAAAGTTGGCTTAGGATTTAATACCGGAACATTCATTTATTTTCTACTTCTGATCATTTCTTTAACCTCGCTTATCATTTATACTGTGAATAAAAGCGAAAAAGCTTACAAAATAGGTTTTTACACAACCATATTATTCTTCTTCATTGCTTTTATTGCAGCGCCAACTGGCTCGAGTATGGCTTACCGTTTGGTGTTCATTGGAATAATTTATGCCATTCACAAATACAAGAGTAAAACTGTAACGCTAAATGCCATATTTTTAAGTTTAGCAACACTACTAATTGGTTACTCTTCCTTCTTTGTATTAGTTATTCGTTCGCAGGCCAATACTCCAATGGATGAGAATGATCCGGAGAATGCCCCAAACATGCTTTCATATCTTTTACGTGAACAGTATGGTGATTGGCCTTTATTATATGGACAATATTATAACGCTCCAACAGTTAATCCAAAAGATTTTGGTAGTGGTGATCCTATCTACATGCGCGATAAATCTCCCGGCGCAAAAAAATACATAGTGGTTGATTCGCGCAAGAACTCAATCCCTAAATACGAAAAAGAATTTTGTACTGTATTCCCAAGGATGTGGAGCAGTCAATCGCATCACGAATCGGCATATAAGTATTGGGGAAATGTTGTTCGCAATCATAAGAACAAATTGATTGAGAACTCACGAACAGGAGAGCCTGAAACTGTTGAGATTCCAACCTTTATGGCAAACATGAATTACTTTGTTTCTTACCAAGTAATGTATATGTATTTTAGATACTTCATGTGGAATTTTGCAGGAAGACAAAATGATCAGCAAGGCTTGCTTAAAAACACCATGGAAGGCAACTGGGTTACAGGTGTTAAAGCATTTGACAATGCACGATTGGATACAGATACAAGCTTAGTGATCAATCGTGATAAGAATAACAAGGCAACCAATCACTTATATGCTTTACCGTTGATACTTGGATTATTAGGTGCCATATTTCATTTCAGAAGAAAGGCCTTGGATGCATGGATCGTATTGGCTTTCTTTTTACTAACGGGGCTTGCTATTGTGATCTATCTGAATCAAACTCCATATCAACCGCGTGAGCGTGATTATGCTTATGCAGGAAGTTTTTATGCCTTTGCTATTTGGATCGGATTTGGAGTGATCGCGCTTTATGATTTCCTATCGAAAAAAATGACGGGCAATTTTGTTGCTATTGGAGCAACAGCATTTAGTATGGTTGTACCAGGCATCATGGCAAAAGAAGGATGGGATGATCATGATCGTTCATTGCGCACCTTATCAAGAGACTGTGCTGTAAATTATTTACAGTCGTGCGCCCCAAATGCCATATTGTTCACTAACGGCGATAATGATACTTTCCCTCTTTGGTATGCGCAAGAGGTAGAAGGAATAAGAACTGACGTTCGTGTAGTGAATTTAAGTTTGTTACAAACCGACTGGTACATTGCGCAAATGCGCAGAGCCGCCTATGAAAGCGCACCTGTACCTTTTACAATTCCGGAAGAAAAACTACAGGCCTCAAAACGTGAAGTGGTGTATATCATGGCGCGTGATAACAAACCTATGAAATTAAAAGACGCTATTGATTTTGTTTCTAGTGATGATCAGGATAACAAATTTGATAACAACGGTACGTTTATCGATTACATTCCGTCAAAAGAATATTATGTGAATGTAGATTCGTTGAAAGTGATGAGGAACAAAGTGATCGCAGTTAAAGATACAGCTCGTTTAACGAAACGTATTTCTTGGGATCTTGGCAATCGTGGTTATATCACCAAAAACGATCTTATGGTGTTAGATCTGATAGCACATAATGATTGGAAACGCCCTATTTATTTTGCTGTAACAACCGGTAGCGAAGCATATGTTGGTTTAGATAAATATTTCCAGTTAGAAGGTTTAGCTTATCGTTTTGTGCCGATCAAACAAACTGAAATGGAAGCAGGACAAGGTGGACGCGTAAATACTGATATCATGTACAAGAACATCATGGAGAAGTTCCTGTGGGGTGGGTTAGATAAGCCTGGTGTTAATTTGGACGAGACCAGTACACGTATGGCAGGAAATTTACGTATGCAAATGAGTATCCTTGCCCAAGCATTAATAAACGAAGGCAAGAACACTAAAGCAAAAGCTGTGTTAGACAAATGTTTAAGCGTTATTCCGGAAGAGAATGTGCCATATGATGGTACAGTATTTACAATGGCTGCAGCTTATTATCAAATTGGCGAAAAGCAAAAAGCAACCGATCTTTCAAAAAAATTGTTTGACATTTTTGAAGGTGATTTCATCATTTACAACAAGCAAAAAGGCAATCATCGCATTGCATTCCAGCGCGAAATGGATCAAGCGATAGAGATCATGAAGCGTTTGGCTGGATTAGCACAGCAATTTAAAGATGATAAACTTTCTAAAGAATATATGGAGCGCATGAGTAAGATCGTTCCACCTGAAGAATTAATGCCACAAGGCAATGATGAAGGACAGCAGCAAGAAGCTACTCCTGTTGAACTAAAATAAAAATACCTCTTGAATAATTTATTGCTCATACAGCCTAAGAAATGGATGAAAAAATTCTTTTCGAAGGCTGTGTGGGACTTTAAAGGATCAGATAAAACCATTTATTTAACTTTTGATGATGGGCCAATTCCGGGATTGACCGAATGGATATTGGATGAATTGAAAAAGTACAACGCGAAGGCAACTTTTTTTTGTGTTGGCGAGAACATTATTAAGAACAGAACTATTTTTGATCGCATTATTACCGAAGGTCATCAAGTTGCTAATCATACACAAAATCACATCAAAGGTTTTCACTCAAGTTTGTTAGAATACATTAAGAACATTGAGGCTTGCGAATCACTAACTAAAAGTAAATTGTTTCGTGCACCATATGGTCAATTGCGTAAAAGTCAATACCGTGCCCTACTTCGAAAAAATTACAAGATCATTTTTTGGGATGTGATCAGTTACGATTATGAAAAGATAAGCCCTGAACAATGCTTGAGTAATGTTATTCGTAATACTAAAGACGGAAGCATTATTCTTTTTCATGATAACATCAAGGCAGAAGAAAATGTTAGATACGCACTCACAAAAACATTAGAGCACTTTTTAGAAAAGGGATTTACGTTCAACTCAATTGCTTCGCGCCAATAATTGAGGTGAGATCTTTGTTTTTACGCCTTTAAATAAGAAGACCATAGATGTTAGGACGATGACGTGAGAAATATCTTTGTAATTGAACCATTCGCCAAACGAAAGTTTAAAGCTATGCACAAAAATTGATAAGAATGAGATGATGATGCCGGCAACAATATGACCACTTCCAGCTTGACTATTTTTAAATGTGATCAAATGCACAATGAGTGAATAAAAGAGTACTATTCCTGCATGGATCTTGATAAGTAAAAAATTATTTAAAAAGTAAGTAGCCACTAATAAAGAGATCATCCAAACGAATGCCGCATAATTAAATAGTTGACTTGTATGCTCCTTATTTAAATTAGAATAAATAAAAGTAGCGCGGTAAAAAAAATAAATTCCAATAAGCGAAACCGAATTCATTAAGATCCAAGAGTTCCTCAAAAATGCTTCGCCTAATTGATCGTGAATACCATGAGTTAAGGAAGCTAACATGGAGCTTACTGCCATCAGTAGAAAGAATATCCCCCAATGTCTAGATATCTGATGATTGAATTGTTGAGTGCGGAAATAAACAAAGAGGCAATAAATTGTAATAATTGAATTGGTTAAAATTGTAACCGGTTCAAACAGTTTAAATCCAAATAGTGAAATGTATGTATAGTGAAGATTCAAAGATGTCAAAAGTACACTTTTTCTGAAATATTGAAACTATTTGCTGAAAATAGTGAGCAGAATTTCAGCTTATGATCCAATAATAAATAGATATATTTGAAAAAATTAAAGCAATGGAAGTAAAAGACAGCAATGGCACCATTTTAAATGATGGCGATTCAGTAACATTAATAAAAGATCTTAAGGTAAAAGGTTCATCACTTGTGTTGAAGAGAGGAAAAGTTGCAAAGAATATAAAATTAACTGACGATCCAGATGAGATCGATTGTAAGTTAGATGGAACAAAAATTGTTTTAAGAACAGAGTTTGTAAAAAAAGTTTGATCATTCAACTTCGTAACCCATTGCATCAAGTGTAATGTCGAGGTCCTCTACTCCTGTGTTAACCTCCAGATCGTACACAATAGCATTATTGCTTCTCTGAATTTTTAATGCGAAAGAAATCTTTGACAGAGGGAATTTTTTGTTTACCGCTTTTAATACACGCTTAGGAATTTCCGAGATCTTAATTTCAGTTTCAATTTCTTTGAAGGTGCCATCTGCTAAGAATACCGCAACTTTATCTTTTCCTTCATCAACAAAACCTACCTCGTAGTGTGTTTGTGAGTCACCTTCCCATCTAATATTATGAGCAGCTGGGAAACGTTTTACAAATGATCTTTTGATGGAAGCAGGTATCTCTTTTCCACCTGTGAAAGACAACATCCATACAGCAATTATTATTATCAAATATCTCATATATCTAAAATTTCTAAAATATTGTTTAATTAACCATTAATAATAATATCATTATCAATGCATTACAAAATTATGAGCAATTTGAATGGACAGAGGCCTCAGCAACCACACAATATCAACAGGCCTTTGTGAACAAGCTGATACCAAGGGTCTCATGGTTAAATGCCTACAAAACCCTTAGTAGATAAGGGTTTCAGAGACTCAGGACTTTAAACTTGAGATTTATAAGAAAAAATTACAAGGATTTAGACACTTACTTGATCACAAAACGGATTTGCCCGCGGTGCTTTTTGAAATGATCATCAAAGCTAGCCGGAAGAATATCTAAGATCTTATTAGTTTGTGCAATTTGCAATTGCTTTAAATTAAATGTTCGCCCATTAATGAATTTCTGATCATAGCTTTTATACGTATCATTTTGCAAGCGGCCAAATACCAATACCGACCTTGGGGGAATTGCAACGCTTACTTTATTCGCAGCGCTGTCCTCATCTGCAAAAGCAATCTCCTTACCCCACTCTACTTCATTTGAAGAATTTAATACACACATCGATGGATGAGCATGAAATAACGAAAAAACTCCGGAGTTCTCAGTGATCTCATATTTTACGTAGATGGCCTTTTCACTTTCATTGACAATAATGAATTCTTCAATCCAAGAACAACGATTAAAAAGCATGCATATCACTAAGAGGATGGTATTTCTGAATATTCTAATCATCGCTACAATATTACTTATAAACCAAAGGGAAAACTATGCCTGCACTTGTTAATTTCAATTGACTTTATCTTATTATTTTATTATATTTGATAATCTATATACCTGTTATGAAAAAATTTACGCAGTTGACAGTTTTGCTTTTTGCGCTCCTTAGCTTAAATAATTCCATTTTTGCTCAAACGTCAAAAACTAAAAGCTCAAAATATCCTATATCGTTCAAAATTGATAAAGCCAGTTTAGATCAACTTTTTACTTATAAAGTGAACGACGTATATAATAGTAGATCTAACAAATACCTTAAAGGTTCAACGGTATTGATCAACGCCTCTTATTTAGAGAATAAACAACTGAAGTTAAAACTTAGCTACTTTAAAAACGCGGAGCTATACGTACAGATCAATGGTAAAGATTCGCAAATACTTTATATTCTATCTAGTGATAATTCAGTTTTCTACAATAGTAAAACAACAGACAAAGGATACATTTTAACTCAATGTCAAAAAGACGATATTTTTTCTGAATAATATTTAAACACTTTACAATGAAAAAAATTTTACTTTCAATACTCTCCATTTGTTTTGCAACAAGTTTGTTTTCGCAGATACCAATCTTGAATAGCAAACCATCCGTAGTTCACAAAGTATTATATCTTGATTTTGACGGACAAGTTGTTATTGGAACACCATGGAATTCTTCTACAAGCAATCCAACCATTACCGCTTTACCTTCTACTTTAAGTTCGGCGGTTATGACCAATATTTGGAGACGTATGGCAGAAGATTTTATGCCATTTGACGTGAACTTAACAACCGATGTTGCCAAATTCAATGCAGCAAGTCCTACTACACGTATGCGTATTGTAATTACACCTTCGAGCGCATGGTATCCATCATCAGTTGGTGGTGTAGCCTATCTTAATTCGTTTACATGGGGAGGTAACCCCGATACACCATGTTGGGTATTTGAAAATGCTTTAGGCTACAGTGCAAAAAATTGTGCAGAAGCAGGATCGCATGAAGCAGGCCACACCTTAAGTTTAAAACATCAAAGTATTTGGAATGCCTCATGTGCAAAAACTGCAGAGTATCATGGAGGAATTGGATCTGGTGTTACCGGATGGGCTCCTATTATGGGAGTGGGCTATTCAAAAAATGTTACTATTTGGCACAGAGGAACAAACTCTAATACATGTACAACAATTCAATTCGATCATGGTTCAAATGGAATTACAGGTGCTGCATTCTTAGCTTATACCTTGGACGATGTTGGAAACACACCTGCTGCCGGAAAAACCATCAACACAAATACAACTTTGTTGGTTGACTCGGGAATGATCACAACACCAACTGATATTGATGTTTTTAAATTCAGTATTTGCAATAATCGTTACATGACATTTAACATCAAGCCATGGGCTTTAGACACGGTTAATTATGACGGGGCTAACTTAGATATACGTTTTCAGTTATTCAATGCAACAACATCTGCTTCACTGGCCATTGATACACCATTAACAAAACTAAATACTTTGGTTGGAATAAATTTACCGGCGGGCAGCTATTATTATGTGATCGACGGTGGTGGCTCTGCCAATTACCCTGATTATGGAAGCTTGGGAAGATATTACATGCGCATCACTTCAAATAACATTCCTGCTATTGCTTCTGCGTTTACTACAAACTCGGTGTTATGCAGTGGTAAACCAATTAATTTTACGGATGCTTCAACAGGCGGACCAAACACTTGGAATTGGACATTGACAGGAGCGTCGCCCGCTACATCAACAATAAACAATCCTAGCGCTGTTTATAACGCCGCCGGAATTTACACAGTAACGCTTGTGGCAACAAACGGCACTTTAACAAGCTGTGGTGTTACACAAACTATTTTGGTAAATGTAACACCAACTATTTCAATTTTAAATTCATCGCCAATTTGTGTTGGTAATAGCGCTAATATTTCTGCAAGTGGCGCAACATCGTATCTTTGGAATACAAGTTCAACTTCTGCAAGTATTATTGTATCTCCTAGTTTAACAACAACGTATTCGGTTACGGGTACCACTGCCGGATGTTCAAGTACCTCTTCTATAAATGTATTAGTTTATCCACTTCCAAATGTTACGGCAACTAGCAACGCCTCGTTAATTTGCGATGGAGAATCTGCGATTCTTTCTTCAGCCGGTGCAACAAGCTATACATGGAATACTAGTTCTAATTCACAAAGTATTTCAGTTAGTCCTACTGTTACTACCTTGTATACAGTTACAGGAACAGACATCAACGGCTGTGTAAATACTGCAACTTATAACTTAATTGTTTCTTGGTGTACCGGATTAGATCAATTAGATGCAAATAATACAGATTTCGCTATTTATCCTAATCCAAGTGAAGGTATGTTCTTTATCAAAACATCATTACTCCAAGAACATGAAGTGGTGATCTACAATAATATTGGTCAAGTAGTTCAAAAGACAAAATTAACTAATGCATCGCAAATTGATCTTACCAAAGTAGCAAATGGAATTTACCAAATAGTTATTTTAGATAATGGTAAAGCTGTATTCGCAACAAAAATAATAAAGAATTAATTCTTTATTATTTTTGTTATTTCTGTAGAATTTCCTGAGATCAATTTAAGGTAGTAAATACCATTTGATAATTCCTTTAGATCCATTTGATGAACATAGCCCTGAAAATTATTTTTCAGAATAATTCTTCCTGTGATATCAATTAACTCTAACGTTCTGTCTCCCGGATCAGAAACCTTAATAGTAAATGCTCCATGTGTAGGATTCGGATATATATTTACTTCGCCATTTAGCACCAGTTCATTTAAACCTACACACTGCGATACATCTACTTGTGCAGTTGATGTTGCAATACAATTATTTGCGCCCGTATAACTAACAGAATAAACATTACTTGCCGATGGGCTCAGAGTGAAGGTTGATGCAAAAGAATTACTTGGGTTCCAAGTATAACTTACTGCGCCATTCACTGTAATGGTGGCAACATCCGTAACACAAATGCTTTGTGTAAGCGGTGTAATACTTACGGTTGGTAGTGGCTCTACTGAAACGGTTATTATTGCAGTTCCAACGCAGCCAGTTGGACCAAATCCAGAAACTGTATAGCTTGTATTTATTGTTGGAATAACATTAATTGTAGATGTAAGCGGACCTGTATTCCAATTATACGAATCAGCTCCACTTACCGTTAATTTTACAGGAGTTCCCGCACATTGAGCTACAGTTCCTCCACTGATAGATAAAGTTGGTGTATTTAAATTACAAGGCGCAGTAACCGAAAGATCATCCCATGATAAGAACCAAGGCGTTGTATTTCCGATAGCCTTAATTGCGATATAATAAAAACCAGAACTTGGTACAACAAATGTGTTAGTTAGTGGAAGATAGAACATACTGGTTAAACTTGCGCTTGCTGTTACAGAAGCAATATTCACTAATCCAGTTGTAGATTGTGATGCCCCATAGTACATTGAAAATTCAGACCAACCATTTTCACCATCGGTTACATAAAACACCTCAGCAGAATACGTGATCCCTGCATACATTTGTATTCCATTCGTGTAGAAGTAATCGCCATTTGTATTTGTTCCAAATTTGAATGCCGCAAATTTATTTCCAGAATTAGGATAACGATTATTACTAGTCATGGATGTGTACGTTTGACAAATGTTTGTTGGATTTGATGCAGCCCACGAACAATTTGGTAGCATATTATTTAGCTGTATGCTCTCAAAACCTTCAAAGTAAGGTGTAGTGTTTGTGATAGAACCTACAGAAGTTATGGCAATTGGAGCTGTAGTATAACTTTGCGAACTATTAGTACAAGTGATGGTGCAAATATACCAAGTGTTTGCGGTAACATTAGTTGCGGTGAACGGACTAACACTCGCAGTGTTGATTGGGGAATAAGGTCCGGCTAAAGCAGAAGCAGAACTCCAAACAAAACTTAAACCGGTTAAAGAATAAGAATTGGCTAAATTTAAATTCACATTGCCACCCATACATGCTAAAGATGAAGATGAAACGGCATTATTTGCAGCTGGTGTGCCCGCACATGGTGCAGGTGGCGTCCATCGGTAAGTTAAATTTTGTGGAACAGTATTATTTATTCCAAACATACAGGTTACGTTATTCGCTGTACCTGCACTAGAGGTTTGCCAATTTACAAATGCCGGCACTTCTCTATTATTAAAATCCAAATTGTTCGCGCCAACTAAACCGGTTTCGCTAGGCTGTGTATTAACATTATTGGTGCCACACTTACCATAGATAAGCTCAACCACATTTGTTGTTTCGTATAACTTAATTTGTACGTTGATATAATCATCAATTCCTGTTCCATTATTACTATATCTACTTTGACGTTTCCATTGCATTGTAAAAACACGATTAGGCGTAGTGCCCGTGCATAAATAAGAAATGATGCCCGGCACCGTAAATGTAGTTCCGTTTCCTGTTGCATTTGCAGAGATAGTAAGATTGGTTGCGCTGAATCCTGTAATTGTAGCGCCACCCGGAATGCCAGGTCCGCTTATGGCATCGCCAACACCAAACAATCCTAAAGTAGTTGTGTACGTTAAGGCTATTACATTACTTCCGTTTGTTACCGTTGCAGTATGATACGCTCCTAGTTGCATATCACCGCTTAATATAGAAACGCCATCGCCGTTACCGCCCGAATTACTTATGGGAGCAAAATTATCATTCGGAAAATAAGACCCAAATGTGATCCACCCATTTGTACTTACACCAACAGAAGTGTAAGTTGTATTATTATAAAGAAATTGAAAACCAATTGGGATATTGCCATAAGCATTATCATCTTGAAAACCTTGGGCCACAACAGTTGATCCAGGCACATTTAAAGACGTAAATGTTCCAATGAATTGACTAAAAACGTAATTAGCCACCTGTGCGTGGCCAATATTACTAATTAAAAAAATAATGACTGAAAGGTATATTTTCTTCATGCCTTGGTTCTTAAAATACAAGAATAAATATACAACTTTTATAAATGCCTAGGTCACTTTTTCAGGCACTTCCATCTCCGCAAATGGTCTTTAAAATCTGTTTGCAGAAAACACCGCTCGAATTGATCGATAATAAAAAAGCCGGAACATGTCCGGCCTTTAAAATTAAACCAATAAAATTTACTAATGCTCGTTTGGACTGAGAATTAACTCAAGATCGCCATTTTTTAATGACTTTACTTTGTAGAACCAGTTTACAAGAGGATACTTCACTGTTAGAAGATCTCCTTTTACCTCATAGGTATATTGAGGATCGCAATAGTGCGTTCCAGAATCAATCACTGTTCCTTGAGCATCCATGATTGCCGACTTAACGATGTAACAATAATTCATGTTGTTGTTCCCTTCGAACTTAACATCAAACGGTGCTTTTGTAGCAGACGTTTTACTTAATACAATGTTAGTTGCTCCAAGCTCTGCATTTGAATACCATTTGTTAGCTTTTAAAGCCTTCTCAGCATTTTGAGAAACCCCTGATACACAAATTCCTGTAACTAATGCTGCTATTAAAAATATCTTTTTCATATTGGTTTGTATTAATTTTTTATTTCAATAATGTTACATGACCAGTTTTACTATGTTTCTTACCATCCAAAGATGTATAGTTGATCAAATATGGATATACATCCTGTTTAACGTCAACACCTTTGTAAGTTCCATCCCAACCTTTTAGTTGATCATTAGAAACATATAATTTTTCTCCCCAACGATCAAAGATGATCATCTCAACTTTATTTAAACCAGTTCCGTAAACTAAGAACACATCATTCTTACCGTCGGCATTTGGTGTAAATACACTTGGAATATAAATATTATGGTCTTTTGTAACCTCCACACAAACCTCATCAACACGCACACATCCTTCCGGAGTAACTGCTTGTAATTTATAACAACCGGAATTTTTTGGCATGATCTGAGTTACAGGGCAATCCTTACATAAGATCTCCTCGCCAGAGATCCACTTAAGAGTACCTGTACCAGCGCCATTTAAATACATTGGCTCATCAAGATTAATGATCATGTCCTCACCTGCATTTACATCAGGTAATGGATTTACTTTTACTTGAACTGTTGCTGTGCGTGTACAATTTCCATCTTGAGAAACCATAACTGTATATACAGTTGTAACGTTTGGTTGAGCATATGGCTCCTGAATATTAGCATTGCTTACACTTCCTGAAGGTAACCACTGGAATGTATTTGCACCACCTGAACTTAACTTAACTGATTCGCCAGCACAGATCGTCATATTTGCACACGATACTGCATTGATCGTAGGAACAACTTCCACTTGGATCTCTTTAGTTAATGGACAAGTTTGAGTGCCTAGCGCATTGTATCCTGTTACAGTATAATTTGTAGTTACACTTGGAGATACAATTGCCGTGTTAGGATTTGGGAAACTCATTCCTGCATTTGGACTCCATAAGTAGAATTGTGCGCCTGAACCAAACAGGGTTGAACTTGCACCAAAACATATTTTTGGATTAGATGTAGATAAATTAAACAACGGACGCGGAACAACCGAAATGGTAACAGCTACTGAACCAGAACAAATTCCATTTGAACCGATCAATGTATAGAGCGTACTTACAGCAGGATTTGCCACCACAAAATTAGAAGTTGTACTACTTAAACCTGTAGCTGGACTCCATTGATAATTAAATGCGCCATTTGCGTTTATGTTAGCTTTATCTCCTTCACAAATAAGTGTTTTATCGGCAACCGCCATTACATTTGGTAATGGAATAACCGACACTTGTTGAACAGCAGAAGCTGTACACGTGTTTAATTCTCCGATCACTAAGTAACCAGTATTCATATTAGGAGTTGCAATAACACTTGGACCATTGCTCATATTAAGAGAACTAGCAGGCGACCAAGTATAATTTGTTGCACCTAGAGCATTTAATGCAATTGCAGTTCCAGCACAAATTGTAGCATTAGGCGCTACGATGGTTACTGTTGGATTTGCAACCACAACCACTGTTGCAGTTTCAGTGATACTATTACAATTTAAACTTGTACCAATCACACTATACACTGAAGTGATGGTAGGTGTTGCAATTACTGTAGCAGCAGTTGGTGAATTCAATGTGTTGAATGGATTCCATGCATATGAAGAAGCGCCACTCGCCACTAAACTTGCGCTTGTTCCTGCACACATACTTGATGATGTTACAGCAATAATTGGATTTGGAATTGATCCAACAGTAAACGTTGCCATACTTGTACAACTTCCAATCGTTCCTATGATAGAACCAGTACCTACTGGCTGACTAGGAATAGACGTTGCGATCACTTGAGAACCCTCAGTAGTATTTGTAGTTACACCAGTAATACCTACCCACGAATAGGTTGTTGCACCAACAGCATTTATTGTAAGTGTGTTTGCCGAACCATTAAAGTTATTCATACACATGGTTGGGCTAGTTGGTGTTATCACCATGGTTGGTGTTGGACTAACCCCGATAGAACATGTATTTGAAACCGTTACATTCATCGCATCCGTAATGCTTACTGTATAAACTGTAGTTGAATTTGGACATACATTATGTGGCCCTGCGCCTGCACCAATATTTGGCGTCCACGCATATGTATAAGGGCCAGTTCCGCCACTTGCTGTAGCCGTTAGTGCTGCGCAATTACCCGAACAAATAGTTGGGCTGTTTGCAATTACCTGTGGTGAACAACTGATCACGCTCACTGTGTGAGTTAAAGTGCTGCTTCCACAAGCATAAAATAATGTTAGATTAACTGTGAATGTTCCTGTTGAAGGATAAGAGTGTGATGGATTTGCAAGAGCAGATGTATTTAAAGGCCCTGAACCAGGATCACCAAAATTCCACGAATAACTTGTAATGGCATTTGCTGCCGCTGCACAACTTATCACATTAACCGTTGGTGAAGTAAAGTTCACGTTCAAACAGTTTACTGTACTTGTTATAGGTGGAGGTGGCACTTGAAAATATGAGGAAATAAAATTAGGCAAACCTGCACCTGCGTTCTTTCCGCTTAAGGTAACACCCGCATCCACATAGCCACAACCAACACCGGCTACGTTTGGATTATTAATAACTCCTAACCAAGGCGCCTGACTACGTGATGCATAGATCTTGCCATCTGGTCCCATTTGTAAGGCTCCGACGTTATTTGCAGAAGTTCCAACAAGTACTGTAGATGCAATGATCGCAGCAGGAGACCCGGCACAAAGATTGATCTGATGAATTCTATTTGGACTATAGGTACCAAAATAAACTTTAGAGTTATCAGCAGAAAACTCTACACCATAACCTTGAGCAAAAGCTGGATTATTAATAGTTATTGGATTTGAAACAACACCAGTACTATTATTAAAATCAAGTACTTCTAGAAAACCATTGATGTAAACAGCATACGCTAATTTAGCACCGTTAAAAGATGCTTTTAAGTAACCAATTCCGGGACTTGGATTTTGTGAACCAACATTAGAAATAACCGGCGCACCTACACCGGCTGCAGTTACTAAATAAGCTCTAAAGCCATTATTAAGATCATGGCTAAGCACCCAGTAGTCAATACCATTACAATGTCTTACAGCACAGCATTTTTCTGAGTTATTTTGATACAAGAAACTGTTTTTTACTGTTACCGAACCATTTGTTGCACATAGATTCATGTCGATCTCAGAATATCTAAAGCCTCCGTTTGCAACATTTACAGTAAACAAATAATACATATTTGGGCTTCCTGGTCTTGGAACAATTACACCAGATTGTGTTGATGAACCATTTCCCATTAAACCGTTTCCATTACACATCACTGCGTGTAATTTATTCCAAACGGTTGAACCATCTGTATAGAATAATAAATTTCCTGCAGCATCTGATATTGTTGCAACACCTTCTAAAGTATTGGTTAAACCATTTGTTACAGCAACCGGAGCTCCAGCGCCAGGAAAGTTAACCCCTGCACCATATCCAAAATACCAATACCACGATTGTCCTTGACCAACGCAATTTAAACTTGCAACTAGTAGAAAAATTTGAAGTGTTCTTTTTAATAATTTCATCTCAATGTTTTTGATACTGCTAAAGTAGTGTAGACCAAGGGAAAAAGCCCTAATTTTCAATAACCCCGAGCCCTCATTCACTCAATTGTGTGACGAATTTGTTAAAATTCGATGAAATTTAACATTTCAATGGTCGTTTTAGCTGTTTTTTTAGACAAATTAATCTGAACTGACGATGAGAGACCCTACGATCTTAAACCATCAATTTCAAGATATATGCTGAGCTGATGCTTTTTTACTTGTAAAAAAATGAGGCGTTTTTTTTTAAGGGAGTGCAATCTTATTTTGCTGAAATATTAAAAAGCTTAAAGCTTAATTCCAACCACTGTAACGTCGTCGATCTGTTCAAGATTACCTTGCCAATCCAAAAACAATCGATCAAGAATATTCCTTTGCTCGTTCATTGGTTTATCATACATGCTTACAAGATGCTGTTTTAATTGTGACGACATGAACTTCTTACCTCTTTGTCCACCAAACTGATCTGCATAACCATCTGTGAACATATATATAATATCTCCTTTTTGCGCCAAGATCTCGTGATGCGTAAAAGGCTTCATGCTCGAATAAAAACCAACCGGTTGTTTATCGCCTTTATATTCAAACATTTTTACCTTACCCTCTTTTGCAGAAACCAAACATACAGAGTTATTAGCACCGGAGAAATGGATCTTGATCATATCATTTTCCGGCTTTTTAAAAATAGACACTAATGAAACATCCATACCATCTTTACCTCCCGTTTCTAATTTCTCAGGATTAAGGGCTTCAATAATTATGCGGCGTATCTCTTCAAGTATCTCAGGTGTGTCAATATAAGTTCTTGAGCGAGATATCTCATTAAGAATACTTATCCCTATCAAACTCATGAATGCGCCGGGAATTCCATGGCCTGTACAGTCGGCACACACAACCAAAGTTCTATCGTGCATTTCAAATGCCATGTAAAAATCGCCGCTTACAATATCGCGTGGCTTGAACAAAATAAAATGTTCCTTCAGTAATCTATCAAGAACTTTCTCTGATGTAATGAAACTTCGTTGAATTCGTCGGGCGTAATTGATGCTATCGGTAATGTTTTGGTTCTTTTCCGCGATCTCTATATTAAGATGTTGTAATGTTTCATTTTTTTCTTCAATGATCTCATTTTGCTTTAAGATCTTAAAATTGGCTGCTCTAATTTTTACATAGGAGTAAATACCCGTTAGAATTACTGCCGCAATTAAACCATAAAACCACCATGTGCGCCAAAACGGTGGCGAAATTTCAAATTTGAACACTACGGGCTCGGCATTCCAAACTCCCTCACCATTATTTGCATAAATAATAAACTCATACTTTCCTGGAGCAATATTTGGATAAGACGCGTCGGTTTTATTTGATAGACGCCAATCTTTATCAAAACCTTTAAGCATGAATTTGTAAGACACTTTGTCGGGAGCCGTTAAGCTTACACCAATGAAATTGAATGTGAGGTAATTCTTGTCATAAGGTAATTCTAAATTAAATGGAATATCTCCTGCACTAACCGAATCGGTGTACTTACTCCAATCTGTTTCTTCGTAAAAAAGATCTATACGCTTTATTTTGGTTATGGGTTCAAGACTGTTATCGCTATCATATTCTTGCTGATAAATAACAAACCCTTTAGAACAACCCACACAGATCCTATCATTCTTATCGATCAGCATGGAGTTTTGATTACATACTTGACCGGCAAAACCGAAATCGTTATCGTAATAACGCAACTTGTGATCGCCATCAACACTGATCTTAACAACCCCTCCGGATACACCGGCCCAGATATGTTTGTTATGATCTTTTACGATGGAATAAACATCGGGCGATGTGAGAGCTAATTTTGAAGTAACATTAACGAACTTGCCATTTTCGGATACAAGCGCTCCAACACTTGTGGCAAGCCACATCTTATTATTCTCATCGAAAATAATATTCTTTACACGGCAATCAGGTAAACCATCTGCTTGTGTATAATGTTTTACTGTTTTTCTATCATAAAAGAATAATCCATCATCGGTGCAAAACCAATAATTGCCCTTTTGATCTAGAACTATTTTACTTATGTAGGTCTTAGGGATCCCAATATCCGAACGTGGAACTATGATGCCATCCTTTAATTGAGCAACTCCAACTTGTGTGCCGAGCAGGATATCTCCATTTGTATCTACCAATGTAGTTACAATCGCATTCATTCTATCTTCCTTATCTAAACAGTTATATCTTTTAAAGGATTCGCCGTTAGAAACCACAATTCCATTGGAGGTTCCCATGTAATACAAGTCTTTTGGATCACAGGTTATTCCCCAGATCTCTGAAACCCCAGATGCCAGCTGAGTATTATTATAGTTTTTTGTTCTTCCATTTTTCAACTTAGTTAGGCCTCGATTTGTACCTAACCAATATTCACCATTATTTCTATTCTGATCTACAGCTCTTATCTCATCTGCTAGAAGACTATCTTTTGTAGTGTAAATGTAAAAACGTTCGCTTGCTAATTTGGATACACCTCCTTGATCAGATGCAAACCACATATTTGCTTCTCTATCCTGATAAATATCAAAAATACTATTATCAACTAAGCCATTTTTCTTTAAGAACACCGTGCAAGTACCGTCGGTTTTTTGCTTGATCAAACCTTTGCTTGTACCTATCCATATCGCTTTATTTCTATCTTTAAAGCAACTAAAATAGGTGGCGGTTGTATCCAAATTTGCCGGGTTAATCAAATCGAACTTACCGTCAACAAATTCAAATAATCCTTCACCGGTAAGAAACCAAATGTTATTGTGGGCTACTTCAATAACTGAAAAGACCATATCATTACTTATTCCATCTTTGGTTGTATAATTAAGTGTTAAGTTACCATCCGTCTTAAAAACACCATTACCCAAACTACTACACCATAAGTTTCTCTGACTATCTTTCATTATTCTGAAAATTGATGAAGTGTCAAGTTTTGGATCGATGACCATTTTTTTACAAATAGAATCTTTAAAGGATGAGATCCCTCTGCTGGTTCCTAATAAAGCAACCCCGTTCTCATCAAACATAATAGAGAACACGCGATTGTGACTTAAACCATCTTTAGTTGTGTAGTTTTTAAAACGTTTTGCTTTTGATTTCACGTGTACAAATGGATCAAAAACTGAAAGACCATTATTGGTTCCAATGAGAATACGACCTTTTTTATCTTTTGCAATGGCAAACACTACATTATCGGCCAATCCATCTTTAACCGTTAAGTACTCACTTGTTTTACCATCAAACTTTGTGATACCACCACCACTTGTTCCAAACCACATCACTCCATCATCACCTTGAAAAATTGACAAGACCTGCTCGTTAGACAAACCATTGTTGATGGTTAGATTAGAAAATGGATATGTTTGTGCATTGACAAAAAAAGTCAACAACAAAAACAGAGATAAAGCGATTTTACCTATATACTTACCCATTTACAGAAGCCTTTAAAAGGTGCTTCTAAATTAGACATATTGTAGGATATATAATACTGATATAATAAAAAAACGCCCGAAATTATTCATTTCGGGCGTTTCCTTGAAAAGAATTCCTTATTCCTCTATGATCTTAAGAACATCCGTTTTATTGCCAACCTTAAGTTTCACAAAATAAATTCCTGAACTGTAATTCAGTTTTTTAGCGCTAAAACTATAGGTATAAGAACCTGATTGTTTAAAGCCATTATCCAATACTTGGATCTTCTCTCCAAGCACATTATATACTTCTAATGTTACATCACCCGATTGAGGTAAATTTAATGCAATTGTTGAATTCAACGCGTAAGGGTTAGGATACGCAGATATAAAACCACCTTCTGAGTTTTTAAGCTCTTTTACACTTATGGCAAAATTAAACGGATGGATAGAATCAGTTCCCACTGTAAAATCCAAACCAGTTACTGAAGAAGTACCACTCACATTAAAACTGTAGGTGCCTGTCATATGCATTCCGGGAATATCTACAAATAACACATAACCTCCGTTCTCTAATTGTCCTAAATTAAACTCACCATTGGGATCAGTAACAATTGTACGCGCAGTACTAGAGCCGGGATTTCGTTTTACAACAATACCAATTCCGGGAATTGGATTTGACGCCATGCTAGGAGAAGCGCTGCGCTGGATCCCTAAATTAAGATTTAGCGCTCCATGAATGTTATTTGAACCACTTGGTGGCTGGTGAAATTTCACATGGATCTTGTGGCCAGGTGAAGTTAAAGTTGTAGTAATGATAGGTGTTGCATTGATCCAGTTAGTTGTATCGCCAAAATAAGTGATCAGTGCAGTTGGATAAACTGATGGTGTAGGACGCACTGCAATTCGATACTCACCATAAGGAATACTATCGAATTTATAATTTCCATTTACATCCAATTTAGCTTTGGCTAAAATATCCTGACGCACAAAGTTTGAATTTTCACGATACAGATACGCTTCTCCACTTGTAACAGGGGTTGCCTCAGTAGTACTTGTGTAAACTGTACCTGAAATAGAACCGAAATCTACAGGAAGCGTGTACCAACCATATTGCACCGAAGTATTACTTGGGTTTGTAGACAGATACATTAAATACGCCGAACCGAAAGTGTTATTTCTAAAGAAGTGATATACGAAAGAGTTACTTGGGAAATTAGTGAAATAGGCGTAATTACCATTACTTAACCAATCAACAAAAACACTATCCAATGTGGCGTGTGATTCTTTAATACACGCTACATCGTTATATGTACCATTAGGGATCTTTAAAGTTCCCCATGATGTGTATGTTAATGTTTTGATCTTTCTGTTCTTGATCTTTACCCTTTGCCCCCCATAATTATTTCCAAAAACTACTGATCTTACAGTGTCAGTATAAGAATCAAGATAGTTGATCTTGTTAGGCGCGTAAAATTCTTGAGGGTAACTAATGAAAGTAGAGTCAAACATGCTTTTTATACAATAGCCACCTTGGCTAAACAATCCATCATAATTTACCTGCCAATAACCATATGTTGAATCGGAAGGGTTTTTAAACGGCGTACGAATGAATGTTGCGTGTGTGGCTGTTGGAAACATACTAAAATAAGGCGTTGCGGCCGGATCAATGAATTTAAAACTGAAGGTATCACAGATATTGGTAAATTTTCCATTAGCAAATGTGTAATCCCAGGTAATGTTTGTGCCAGTTGCCGGAACTGACATATTTGTTGTTGTATCCCAAACTTGTCTGATAGAAGTGTTTCTAACCGGAAAATATGTTCCTTCTATAACCGGAGCTTGTGAGAACAGTTCTGTTACAAAAGTGATAAGTATAAGCGCAAGTATCTTTTTCATAGTACCTAAAAAAACAGAAAATTTATTCTTCAATCAATTTAATGACATCCGTTTTATTTCCAACTGTAAGTTTTACAAAATAAATTCCCGAACTGTAATTCAATTTTTTAGCGCTAAAATTATACGTGTAAGTACCCGCATTTTTCTTTCCTTTATCTAAGGTTTGAACTTTTGCTCCTAATACACTATAAACTTCAAGCGTGATGTCATCTGATTCAGTTAAGTTCACTGCGATGGTTGAGTTAAGCGTGTATGGATTAGGATAAGCACTCATAAATCCACCTGCTGAGTTTTTAAGTTCTTTTATTCCAATAATTGCATTATCAGGATAGATAGAATCTGTTCCTGCAGTAAAGTCTAAACCTGTAACAGAAGAGGTACCACTTACATTGAAACTATAAGTTCCTGTCATGTGCATTCCGGGAATATCTACAAACAATACATAAGCACCATTCTCTAATGCCCCTAGGTTAAATTGTCCATTTGGATCGGTAACTATGGAGCGTGCAGTGCTTGAACCCGGATTACGTTTTACAACGATCCCTATACCAGGAATAGGATTAGATGCAAAACTTGCCCTTGCACTTCTTTGCAAAGCAAGATTCAACATAAGTTGTCCGTTAATATTGTTGGTTCCTGCAGGTGCTTGATGGAACTTCACATGGATCTTATGGCCAGGTGAGGTTAATGTATTAGTAGTTATTGCACTAGCGTTTATCCAATTTGTTGTATCGCCATAATAAGTGATGATTGCGTTTGGATATAGTGCCTGATTAGGGCGAATTGCAATGCGATACATACCATATGGAATACTGTCAAAATTATAATTTCCATTGGCGTCGATCTGAGCTTTTGCAAGAATATCATTTTTAGTAAAGTTAGAATTCTCACGATACAAATACGCTTCTCCACTTGTAATTGGAGTTGTTTCAGTTGTACTTGTATATGCTGTTCCTGAAATAGATCCAATGTCAGTAGGCAATGTATACCAACCATAGTCAACTCCGGTTCCGGAATAATTTCCAACCATATACGCTAACAGATTAGAACCAAATGTATTGTTTCGCATAAACTGATAGTATGTAGACGAACTTGTTTGAGGGGGCCCAACGTAAGTGTAATTTTGGTTGTTCAAGAAATCAACAAAAATACTATCGATCCCTTGGTTTTTTTCGGTAAGTAATGCCACGCCATTGTAAGTGCCATTAGGAAGTTTTAGAGTTCCATACCCTGCGTAATTACTAGTTTTGTACTTAGTTCTCTTTATCTTTGCCCTAAATCCCATGTTATTATAATTCACAGCATAACCCACTCCGTAACTTGTGTCTTTAAAATTGGTAAGATAGCTTCCTGTTAAAGGGGCATAAAATTCCTTTTTCGTATTTATGATCGAAGAATCTATAGCTGCCTTAATATTATATCCCCCAAGGTAAAACATACCATCGTAGTTGATCTCCCAGAAAACAAACATTGAATCTGCAAGTCCATTATTAGGATTTCTAATAAAAGTAACATGAGTTGCACTTGGATACAAAGCTGAATAAGGTGAAGTTGATGGGTCTAAAAATTCATACTTAGTTGTGTCAAGCGGATTAGTGAACTGTCCGTTTGATGTACGATAATCCCACACTTTATTTTGCCCTGTGCCCGGAACGGTTAAACTCCCGGTGGTGATATCCCATACTTGTTTTATTTTCGTGTTAACTACAGGAAAATAAGTTGCTTCAATAATAGGCCCATTTTGCGACTGAGCAAAAAATGTTGTTGCAACAAATAGAATCGTAAAAAGTTTTTTCATTATTAATTCGATTTAAATTACGCCAAACCCAATTGGGTCATGCAATTCCAAATTTAATTCAAAAAAGCTTAAATCTCAAACTTTTTGAGGTTTAAGGTCTGTTTTTCAACAATTTAGCCCAAATCCGCGTGTATCAAGGACTTGAAGGTTAATAAACCCATTTTTTGGCTAAAAAACTAAAGTTTAGATTACTATTTCTTGAGGATTATTTAGTTAAAAGTTGCGACTGGCGGGCGACTTTTTAATTTTGACTTCCCTTTCTTGTTAGGGTAGAATTTGAGAAAGTGATCATAAATCTATTTAACTTTGAAATACATGAGAACAATTTTACTGTTTGCCCTTTTCATTTTGAGCGATTCAGTGTTCGCTCAAAAAGCCAGCGATGATTTTACGGGAAAATGGAAAGCCCCAAAAGGCGCCATAATTATTGTTTCAAAAACTAAGGAAGGATTTTTAGGACACACAGAATCAGAAAAGGCTTTGGTGCTTAAAGATGTAAAATACATCAATAATAAATGGACCGGAATAGTAATGAACCCCAAAGAAAACTTAGTTGCGAAGTGTGAACTCTTTCTTGAAGCAAATGCCATCAGGATCATCGCGAAAAAAGCAGGCTTTCACAGAACTATTATTTGGACAAAGCAGTAAATTTTACACCATCTATTTAACTGAGCTACTTTTTTTCCACTCAGCAAACGACTTTTGCAATACACTTAAAAATTGCGCACTTGGCTGCGCACCCGAAACTGCATATTTACGATCAAATACAAAAAACGGAACCCCGGTTACGCCTATTTGTTCAGCTTCTTTAATATCTTTATTTACCTCAGCAGAAAATGCAGTGCCATTAATAACCTCCTTTGCTTCCGCTTCGTTCAAGCCCATTTCTTTTGCGAGCGCCAATAAAGTATCTGCATTACACATGTCTTTCCCTTCAGTAAAATAAGCTTTAAACAAACGCTCTTCGGCTTCATCGCCAAAGCCTTTTGTTTTGGCGAATTGAATTAAACGGTGCGCATCAAATGAATTAGCTACTATGGCTTTATCAAAATCATAATGCAAGCCCGATGCTTCCGCCATTTTTAATACACCTTGATGCATGCTCTTGGATTGTTCAGTACTCATTCCTTTTCGCTGAGCTAAATACTCATAAGTACTTAATTTACTTGCGGGTTTTGGAAGATCTGGATCCAACTGAAAACTATGCCACTCCAATTCTACATTCGCTGAATCGGCAAATTGTTTTATGGCCTGTTCGTAATGACGCTTGCCTATATAACAAAACGGACACATAATATCCGACCAGATCTCTACTTTCATTTTAGTTTCAGTACCCATTTTAGTTTCTTTTTTATAATTCTTTAATTTGGTTTGAGAAAAAAACAAAAAAGGACTTAACACCATTGATATGAATATCCATTTTCTCATGTTGCAAAGATAAGTTATTTAGTGGTTTTGTAACCTTAGTGAACTCCCTTAAGACCTGAATATTTACTTCCAACCGCCTTATCATTATTTAAAGCACTGGATTTTTCGCTGTAACGAATTAAAAATATGTGCGGATGTGTTAAGCAATAATTTTATCTCGTCATTACCCAAGCGGTAATAACAATAATAATAAATGCTGCTGCCACTAATACCTGAATTATTTCTTTTCTTGATTCAAGATCATTATCATCTGTGTTGTGCATAGAATTTGAATTGTTGCATCGAATATAAGTAATGAACGTTAACACTATACACTTTGCTCAATTTGATAACGTAAAGTTTACTTTTGAGGGGGATTTCCCTTGGTAAAGCATTTAATAACTAATTAATTTTCTTGGTTCTTGCGTTTCCTTTTTCATTGTAGTGCACGGATTAAAAATCCGCACGATCGGTGGATATGAATTAGCAAAACACCAAGAAAAAAGCCCCACATCTCTGTAGGGCCTTTTCGCTTGTGTTATTTAAATTTTGTTCTTTTCTTATCTTCCCTCCTCCGTCTTCTGCTTACGCAGAATCCACCCCCTCAAGAGGGGGATGGGCTTAGGAGCCACAAGCTTCGCAATCTTCC
>Ga0209990_10000972_pt1 | contig 26078 bp, 18 predicted proteins | sample NOAtaG_6_FD_187304 | JGI IMG/M metagenome (GOLD analysis project Ga0209990, IMG submission 187304) | Freshwater lake microbial communities from Lake Erie, under a cyanobacterial bloom - NOAA_Erie_Diel5S_2200h metaG (SPAdes) (version 2) | ecosystem: Environmental > Aquatic > Freshwater > Lake ...
GGGCCCGACATAGACGGCATCGAGGCCTTCGACCGCGAGGATGGCGTCGAGCTCGCCGAGCGCCTGCGCGGTCTCGATCATGGCAAAGCGCACGATGGTGCGATCGGCCTCGCGCGGGTAGTCGGCGCCGGCGTACAGCAGGGCCCGCAGCGGACCGAAGCTGCGGCTGCCGCGCGGCGCATAGGTGGTCCAGCGGACGAAGGCCTCGGCATCGGCGCGGGTGTTGACCATCGGACAGATGACGCCGTAGGCGCCGGCATCGAGCGCCTTCATCAGGATGCCCGGCTCCAGCCAGGGCACGCGCACGATGGGCACCGTGGGGGTGGTGCTGATGGCCTGCAGCATCGGCACCATGGCCGGGTAATCGACGAGTCCGTGCTGCAGGTCCACCGTCAGGCTGTCCCAGCCCTGGTGCGCCATCGTCTCGGCGGCCACGCTGCAGGGCAGGGCGAGCCAGCCATTGAACACGGTGGCTCCGCCGGCCCAGATCTCGCGCAGGCGGTTGGCGCGCATCAGCGGTCCTCCGGGCGGCGGGGGTTGGGGGTGCATCGGTGCTTTGGGACGCTGATGAGGTGGTGCGTACGGCGGTGCATCGGGTGGGTCTCCCAGGCGGGCGGGCGGCCGGCCGCAAGACAGCGGCCAGGGGCCGAACTTAGCAAGCCCGGCGGGCGACGGCCGCGCTGGGCTCGCAGCAGCCCGGCGGCGAACCCCGCAGCGGGCCGGCAGCGGGTCGGCAGCGGGACTTGAAACCCTCCGGCCAGCCCCGATATCCCCGCCGCGGTTCGTTCTTGCTGTTCTTGTTGATTCGTTCTTGCTTTCCGTCACTCCAGGAGCCGGCCCCATGGGCGCACCCGATACCCAAATCAAGCAGACGATGGGCTTCCAGGCCGAGGTGAAGCAGTTGCTGCACCTCATGATCCACTCGCTGTACAGCAACAAGGAGATCTTCCTGCGCGAGCTGGTCAGCAACGCGTCGGACGCGTGCGACAAGCTGCGCTTCGAGGCGATCGCCCGGCCCGAGCTGCTGGCCGCCGGCACCGAGCTCGCCATCCGCGTGGCCTTCGACAAGGCCGCCCGCACCCTGACGATCTCCGACAATGGGGTCGGCATGAGTCGCGAGGAGGCGATCAGCCATCTGGGCACCATCGCCAAGAGCGGCACCCGCGAGTTCTTTGCGCAACTGACGGGCGACCAGAAGAAGGACGCCCAGCTGATCGGCCAGTTCGGCGTGGGCTTTTACTCCAGCTTCATCGTTGCCGACAAGGTCACGGTGGTGTCGCGCCGCGCCGGCCTGGCCGAGCAGGAGGCGATCCAGTGGGAAAGCGCGGGCAGCGGCGACTTCACGATCGAGCCGGCCCGGCGCAGCGAGCAGGGCACTGACGTGATCCTGCACCTGAAGGAGGGCGAGGACGAACTGCTGTCGACCTGGCGCCTGAAGTCGATCCTGACCAGGTACTCGGACCACATCGCCACGCCGATCCGCATGGCCAAGGAGGAGTGGGACGCGGAAAAGAAGGAGCAGGTGGGCAAGGACGAGCTCGAGACCGTCAACCAGGCCAACGCGTTGTGGGCGCGCGCCAAGGGCGACATCACCGAGGAGCAGTACAAGGGCTTCTACAAGCACGTCAGCCACGATTTCGGCGAGCCGCTGGCCTGGACCCACAACCGCGTCGAGGGCAAGAGCGAGTACATCCAGCTTCTCTACATTCCCGCGCGCGCACCGTTCGACCTGTGGGACCGCAACGGCAAACATGGCGTGAAGCTGTACGTGAAGCGAGTCTTCATCATGGACGACGCCGAGCAACTTCTGCCGCCGTACCTGCGGTTCGTGCGCGGCGTGATCGACTCGTCCGATCTGCCGCTGAATGTCTCGCGCGAGATCCTGCAGGAGTCGCGCGACGTGAAGGCGATCCGCGAAGGCTCGACCAAGCGGGTCCTGTCGCTCCTGGAGGATCTGGCGGACAACCGCAAGGAGGATTACGCGCGGTTCTGGAGCGAGTTCGGCCAGGTCCTGAAGGAAGGCCTGGGCGACGACTCTGCCAACCGCGAGCGGATTGCGAAGCTGCTGCGCTTTGCCTCCACGGGCCACGCCAACGGCACCGACGAGCAGGCCGTCTCGCTGGCCGACTACGTCGGCCGCATGAAGAAGGATGGCGACAAGGTCGTGCAGCAGGCCATTTATTACTTGACTGCCGACACCCTCGAGGCCGCCAAGTCGAGCCCGCACCTGGAGATCTTCCGCAAGAAGGGCGTCGAGGTGCTGCTGCTGACGGACCGCGTGGACGAGTGGATGTTGAGCTTCCTGCGCGAGTACGAGGGCCATGAGCTGGTGTCGGTGGCCAAGGGCGATCTGGACCTCGGCGAGCTGGCCGATGCGGCCGAAAAGGAGGAGCAGGCCAAGGTTGCCGACGAGTACAAGGAGCTGGTGATCCGGGTGAAGGACGCGCTGGGCGAGCGCGTCAAGGAGGTGCGCGTCACGCTGCGACTGACCGATTCGCCGGCCTGCGTGGTGGTCGACCGCGACGCCATGAGCCAGCACCTGCAGCGTCTGCTGAAGGCGGCCGGCCAGAAGGCGCCGGACTCCAAGCCGATCCTCGAGCTCAACCCGACGCACCCGCTGGTGCAACGGCTCAAGTACGAGGATGCCCGGCTGGCCGACTGGGCCGCCCTGCTGCTCGAGCAGGCCCTGCTGGCCGAAGGCGGCCAGCTCGACGATCCGGCCGCGTTCGTGCGGCGGCTCAATGCGATGCTGCTGGAAGTCAAATGATGCCGTCATGCCCGAGGCAGGCGGCGTCATCGCCCCATGCGCCTGCAGGGCCTACCCCCCGTCATTGACGCCTGGACCCGCTGCCTGATCCTTGGCATCTTCCCGGGCGAGCGGTCGCTTGCCACGCAGCAGTATTACGGCCATCCGACGAATCAGTTTTGGCCGCTGCTCAGTTGCGCGCTGGCCGAGCCGCTGGTGCACTTGCCCTACCGTGATCGGCTCGCGCGGTTGGCCGACCGCGGCGTGGGCCTGTGGGATGTGGTGCGAACCTGCACGCGGCAGGGCAGCCTGGACGCCGCCATTCGAAAGGCTGAGCGCAATGATGTGATGCGTCTGCGACAGCTCGCGCCGCGGCTGCAGGTCGTGCTCTTCAATGGCGCACTGGCCGCGCGCCAGCAGGGAGCCGTGGCCGCGGCCGGCTATCGGCTTGCCGTGCTTCCGTCGAGCAGTGCGGCGTACGCCGGGTGCTGCTTCGACCGAAAGCTGGCTGCGTGGCGATCGGCCATCCGCCAGTGGGTCGGGCCTTGACGGGCGGATCTGCCCGCTAGATGAAATGGTGGTCGACCGCGCCGCTGTTTGGCCTCTTGAGCCATTCGTTCGTAAGGCACAATTCGCGCGAAGAGCGTAAGCGTCGAACGCTGCGGAAACCGCCCGAATGACCTCCAAGGAACTCAGGACCCTCGTTGCCAGCACCATGGGCCCCGGTGATGCGCCGCGATTGCCGCGGCGTCGCGCCGATGCCCGCAAGGTGCTGGAGGGATGCTGGGCACCCATGTGGCGCATTTTGGGCGCGCGGATGATCACGGTGGTCCGCGAGGCGGTGGGAACCGCTGCCAAGGACATCAACGAAGATCTCAACAAGCCCGCCAGGCGACTGCTCGTGCAGTCTGAGGCGATCGTCGAACGCTACGAGAAGGCGCTACGCGAAGAGTTCACCAGAGCGCTCGACGACTTCGCGGAACAACGGGTCGATGACAAACCCGCGGCCAAGTCGCGCGCTGCCCTGAGCCTTGTCGAGTATGGGGCCATGGAACTGTCGACGCTGGTCGAGGCGTCTGCCTCGCGCGCGCTCAACTCGGTCGACGAGCACTACACGAACCTGAAGCTGCGCGTGGCAAGCTTGGTGCGCGAGATCGAGATCCGCGAGGCGGAGTCGCCGTTCCGGCCGGTGCTGTTCTTTCGTGCGCTGCACCGGGCGATCAAGCAACTGGACACGCTGTCCGAGCAGGAACTGGTGGAGTTCTTGCCGCGCTTCGATGGTCCGATGACCCAGCCGTTGGTCAAGGTCTACGAGGAACTCGACCGTCACCTCGAAGGGCGGGGCTACGTTGCGGAAGTGGCGCCGTTGTCGGTCTGGCGCAACACCGTGCGTGGCCGTGCGACGCAGGGTGGTGTGGCCGTAACCCGGGCGCATACGGCAGCAGCTGGCGGCAACGGCGGTGGCGGTGGTGGGATGTCGGTTGCCGGAGCCGAGCAGTTGCTGGCGGCCCTGTACCAGCGATTGAATCTCGCCTCGATGCCGGTCGGCGCAATGTCGCTGCCGGGCGCGCCGGTCGGCGGCGTGGCCGCTTCTGTCGGCGCGCAGCCGCAGGCCGGGGCTGCGTCGGGCGCCTTGCCCGTGGGTGGTGTGCCGGTGAGCGAGGCGGGCGCTGAGGTGCCGTTACCCCCGGTGGCAGCCGGGCTGCTGTTCGGCGGCCAGTTGCCTGCCGGGGTCGCCGAAGCGGGCGCCCGCGGTGCGCCGCATGTCGTTCAAGTCGACCTTCTGTCGGCAATTGCTGAGATCCAGAAGCTCGGCGCGCTGGCGATGACCGCGGTGCAACAGGGCCAGCCGGCGCCGGATGCCTCGATCGACAACGCCCAACTGCGCGGCAAGCTGGTTGACAAGGCCAATGAGCAGGTCGACAAGTTGACGATCGAGATCGTCGGGCTGCTGTTCGAGCGCATCAATCAGGATCGGCATGTGCCGCAGCCAATCAAGGAGGCGCTGCAGCGGTTGCAGTTCCCGATGATTACGGTGGCGCTGACGGATCCGGAACTGTTCGTCGCACCGGACCAGCCCGCGCGCACCCTGATCGACCGGATCGCCAGCACATCGATCGGCTGGACCAGCGAGGGCCAGGAGAATCAGCGTTACCTCGCCGAGGTGCAAAGGGCGGTGCACGCGGTGCTGTCGTCGGCCGAGACGGGGTCGACGCCCTTCGAGTCGGCGCTCGAGGGCTTCGAGCGTTACCTGGCGGAAGAGCACACCCGCGACGATGATCCGGTGACGCGCGCGAAGAAGGCCCTCGCCGAGGCCGAGAACCGCGAGATCATGGCCATCAATACGATGATCCAGGTGCGCGGCCTGTTCGAGGGTTTGCAGATCGAGTCCTACCTGCGCGAGTTCCTGCTCGAGACCTGGGTGCGTGTCATGGTTGCCTCGCAGCTTCGCAATCCTGAGGATGCGAAGGCCATGCACAAGTTCATGGTGATCGTGCCCGACCTCGTGTGGAGCGTGCAGCCGAAGCTGTCTCCGGAGGAGCGCAAGCGTCTGGTCAACACGATTCCGCCGGTTCTCACGGTCCTGCGCGAGGGGCTGGCGCTGATTGACTGGCCCAAAGAGAGCATGAAGGAGTTCTTCGGCCGCCTCATGAACTCGCACGCCGAGGCGGTCAAGGCGCTCGAGCTTGCGCACCGCACTCCCGGCAAGCCAGTAGCCCCGGCGGCCGATACGATGATCAGGAGCCGCTTGGCGGCGATCAAGCTTGACGGGCTGACCGATCCGCCGCCGCGCAGCGACATTCCTGCTCACTTGAACGAGCGCATCGTCAAGCAGGTGCTCGCGGCAAACCAGGCCGACGTCAATCTTCTGCCCAAGCCGGCGACCACGGGAGAGGAGATCGACCTGCTGGACGAAGAGGAGCTCAATAAGATGATTGGCGGCTTCAAGCGGGGCGACTGGTTCAACCTGCGGCTGGGTGACGTCACCGAGCGGGTGCGACTGCGCTGGGTCAGTCCCCAGCAGACCCTGTACCTGTTCACGCCGGCCGACGGCCGACATGCGCACTCGTTGGCGCCCGACACCCTGCGCGAGTATCTGCGCCGTCGCGAGTTGCAGCCTGCGGTGGCCGAGCCGCTGTTCGATCGCGCCGTGCGCGGTATGGTTTACGAACTCGAACTGAGCGCGAGCGGAGCCTGAATGCGGCAGTCGCCAGGCTGGCCGTGCACGCTGCCAATCAACCGGCCTTGCCGTGGCCCGCGTCCGAACGCGGGCCTCTGAAATGGCCAGCCCCCGCCCGGCAAGCCACCAGGGGTCCGGCAAGAAAGCGCGAGTGCGCGTGACGCTGTCGGAACAAGGCGGAGTCCGCTACCTTCACTTCGGTAGCGTCTGGGTGCAGGGAGCCATGCGCGTGGCGCGCCCGTTCGCCCTCGAGCTCGAATACCAGCAGCAGATGATGGCGCTAGGCCTGTTGCTGCCGCGTCCGCGGCGTATCCTCCAGCTAGGTCTCGGCGCGGCGGCCCTGACCAAGTTCTGCTGGCGTCACTGCACCGAAGCGAGTGTGACCGCAGTCGACATCTCGGAATCGGTGATTGCCACGGCGCGCCATTCGTTCCGCCTGCCGCCGGATGACGGCCGCCTGACGGTCGTTGCCGCCGACGCCCGCCGCTTTGTCGAAGGCACGCGCAACCGCTTCGACTGGTTGCAGGTCGACCTCTACGACGCCGCCGCCCGCGGCCCTGTGTACGATAACGTTGGCTTTTATCGTGCCTGCCGCGCGGTGCTGGCGCGGCCGGGCGCTGCCGCATTCAATCTGTTCGGCCGCAGCTTCGAGCCGAGCTTTGCGGCCATTGCGGCAGCCTTCGAGGATCGAGCCCTCGTTTTGCCGCAGGCCGATGCCGGTAACCGTGTGGTGCTGGCGTGGCGCGGTCCAGGCCCGAAGCTGGGTTTGCGGGAACTATCGGCGCGCGCAGATATGCTACTTGCCACTTGGAGGCTGCCAGCTCATGCTTGGCTGGCCGGGTTGATGACCGAAAATGGGCTGGTCGGCGCTATTGTCGAGGGCTCGCCGATGTCTCCTCGGCGCAGCAGTCGCGCCTACCGCGCAGCGCATTCGCGGCACCTTGACAGGTGACCTGCCGGAGATAGATTCGATGTGTCCGAGGAATTCGCCTCTTCCTGTCCAGCCTGACTAGCCGATGGCGTCGTATCCGCCCCCCTCAAGTGCCCAGCCGCAAGCCGGCGGGTTGCCCTATGTCTCGGCAATTCAGGCGGCTGCGTTGCTTCGTTCGGCGGCAGCGATCGCAACCGAACTGGCCGGCAGTGCGTTCGGGCCGATTTCCAAGGCGGTGTTCGACGAGTTGGCCACGCGGCTGGAGTTCGAGGCGTCGCTGGTCATGGTGCGGCGGCTCATCAACGATCAGATGCTCGAGTTGCGCCGGGCGTTCCTGGAGAAGCTGAAGGCCGGGCAGGACAACGCACTGCAGGACGCGCTCGGAACGCATGTCTTTGGTGGTGCCAAGGTGGTCGAGGAGCAGTTGTCGCTGATCGATGCCGACTCGCAGCGCGTTCACACCATGGCTGCCGGCACGGGCCGCCGGATCGCCAACAAGGTGGAGGAGCAGCTGCGCTCGCTGCAGCTCATACTGCGCTTCCTGACCGGCCGCCAGACGCTCGCCATGTCGGCAAACCCGTTCGCGCCCGACGTATTCGTTCAGGCGCTGCTCGGTGCGGCCGAGGAATCGGGTCTGAGCGAAGAGGCATGGGAGTTCTTTCTGCGTGCCTACGAGACGCCGCTTGGCGCGGAGATTGCCCGTATCCATGAGGCGCTGCTCGACCACTTTGCGCGCCACGGCTTCGATGCGCGCGTCATTCGTCGTGAGCTGACTGCGCGTCAGGCGGCCGATCGCGCCGCCGCGTCTGCGCTGGCCGCGAGCAGCGCTGCCGGTCAGGCTGCTGAGGCCAGTCGCAGCAGGCAGTCTGGCGAGGGCTTCGGCTACGTCGACGACAGTGGCTTCACGTCCACGGTGCCGGGCGGCGCGGCCTGGTCTTCCACCCTACCGGGCAGCAGCTACTCCCGCGGTCCGGGGACCATCGGAGCGGTCTCGGCGCAGGGCGGTCGAACGGCCGCAGCGTCGACTGGCCACGGCGCCGCATTTCGCTTCGATGCGCCGCGTGCCGATCCCAACGTGGTGCTCGGCAGCCTGATGACGCGACTTCAGGCGGACGCGCACGGCCTGCCGATGCCGGCCCTGCCTCGCAACACGCCGCCCGAGCCCGCGTTGCTGAAGACCGTCGGGGAGTTCCAGCAACTCGGCCTTCAGGGACTGAGTGGGGCCACGTTGTCGAGCGATGCGGGCCAGCAGGAGTCAGCGTGGCGTGCGCATCTGATCGGCAAGGCGACCCGTACGGTCGACAAGTTGACGATCGAGCTGGTCGGCATGCTGTTCGACCAGGTCATGAAGGACGAGCAGGTGCCGTCCGAGATCAAGGCACTGCTGTCGCGGCTGCAGTTCCCGGTGTTGAAGGCCGCGCTGCTTGATGCCGACTTCTTCGCCGCCAGCCAGCATCCGGCGCGCCGCCTGATCGATCGCATTGCGAGCACGGCCATGGGCTGGGAGCCCTACGGCGATGAGAACGAGCGCTTCCGCGCCGAGGTCGAGCGCATCGTCAAGGACCTGCTGGCGAAGTTCGATAAGGATCTTGCGGTCTTCGAGCAACTGCTGGCCCAGTTCGAGGCCTTCGTTGGTGACCTGGGGCCGCGCGAGAACGACCCGGTGGCCCGCGCCAAGCGCGCCCTGGAAGAAGCCGAGAAGCGGGAGATCCTGGTCATCAACACCACCATCCAGGTTCGGCGCGCGTTCGAGAAGGTGGAGCTCGATCCCTATCTGCGTGACTTCCTCGTCGGTCCCTGGGTCCAGGTTCTCGTTGCGGCCACCTTGCGCGATGCCGAGACGCCGGGCTTTTCCAAGCGCTTCCGCGAGATGATTCACGATCTGGTTTGGAGCGTGATGCCGAAGGCCAACAACGACGACCGCAAGCGGCTGACGCAACTGATCCCCGGCCTCGTGCGTGTACTGAGGGACGGCATGGGCCTGATCCGCATGGCCGAGCACGAGCAGCAAGGCTTCCTGCGCCAGCTGATGGAGGGCCACGCGATCGCGGTCAAGCCAGTCGACCAGGCGACGTACATTCGGAGTTCGCTGGTCACCTCGGAGGTGAAGGCGCGGATGGAGAGTCTGCAAATCAATGGAACCCAGCCGATCACGACGGTGGCCGGCGGCATCAAGGTCCCCACCAATGTGGTGATGCGAGCCGCCGCCGAGTTCAATGCCGATGTCCACCTGCCCGAGCAGGTGACCGACATCGGGAAACTCGACCGCGTCGAAGAGGCGCGCATGGACGAGCAGATCGCTACGTGGCAGCGCGGCACCTGGTTCGACTACTGGGACGGCGCCCAGATGATCCGGGTCCGGTTGCGTTGGATCAGCCCTCTGCGCACCCTGTTCCTTTTCTCGGCCAATGGGGAGAAGGATGCGCATGTCTTGCCACCCAACATCATCAAGGGTTATTTGAAACGCGACTTGATTCGCCCGGTGGAGGCGACTCCGTTGACCAAGCGCGCGTTTGAGCATGTGGTCGGCGAATTCGAGCGCCGGCCGGCCTTCGCTCAGGAGCTGGCGGCGCGGCACATGCCGGCCTGATGCGGGCGCCGGCGCGCCGACTGTCCTGCGGATGAACGCCCCCGACAAGACCATGGCCCGCGACAAGGCGGCCGGGCACCAGAGCCCGCCGCGCGGGCGTCTGCCGCTTGCCTGGGTGGTCAAGGAACTCGTGCACGACCGCCTCATGGATAAGGTCGTTGCCGAGCGCGTGTTGTCGGTCAGGTCGCGCGACACGCAAATCCATCCACTGGCTCTGCTGGCCGAGATGAACCTTCGCTCGCCCGATGCGGCGCGGGAGCTGCTCGACATCGAGCGTCTCACGCAGTGGCTGGCTGAGAAGAGCGGGCTGCCGTACCAGCACATCGATCCGTTGCGGGTCGACTTTGCTCGTGTGGTGGACGTGTTCTCGTCAAGCTACGCCACTAGCCACGCGATATTGCCCCTGGCCATTAGTGGCAGCGAGGTGGTGGTGGCCACCTGCGAGCCTTTTGCCGACGACTGGATCCCGGAGATCGAGCGGCTCACGCGCAAGGGCATCAAGCGAGTCATCGCCAACCCGCTCGACGTAGCACGCTTCACGGTCGAGTTCTACAAGCTGGCGCAGTCGATCAAGAGCGCCAACAAGAACGCGGGCGCCACCACCAGCCTGGTCAGCAACTTCGAGAGCCTGGTGGAACTCGGCGGCAAGGTCGATGCCGAGAATGCGCATATCGTCACTATCGTCGACTGGCTGCTGCAATACGCCTTTGACCAGCGCGCCAGCGACATCCATCTGGAGCCCAAGCGCGAGCAGGGCGTGGTGCGTTTCCGCATCGATGGCGTGCTGCATCAGGTCTACCAGGTTCCGCCGGGCGTGCTCAACGCGATGATCAGCCGCATCAAGCTGCTGGGTCGCATGGATGTCGTTGAGAAGCGCAGACCGCTTGACGGCCGCATCAAGACCAAGGTCTCTAGCGGGCTCATGGCGGGCCGCGAGGTGGAGGTCCGACTGTCGACCCTACCTACGGCCTTCGGCGAAAAATTGGTGGCGCGCATCTTCGACCCCGAGGTCGTTGTGCGCGGCTATGGCGAACTCGGCTTCTCGGAGGCCGAGGGACAAAGCTGGAAGCAGCTGATCACTAAGCCGTCGGGCATCGTGCTGGTTACCGGACCCACCGGGTCGGGCAAGACCACCACCCTGTATTCGACACTGAAGGAACTCGCCACCGATGAGGTCAACGTCAGCACCGTAGAAGACCCGATCGAGAACGTTGATCCGTCCCTTAACCAGATGCAGGTGAACCCGGCGATCGACCTCGGCTTTGCCGACGGTCTGCGGGCGCTGATGCGGCAGGACCCGGACGTCATCATGGTTGGCGAGATCCGCGACCGCCTGACCGCCGACATGGCGGTCAACGCCGCGCTGACCGGGCACCTGGTCTTCTCGACGCTGCACACAAATGATGCGGCCAGCTCGATCGCCAGACTCACCGAGCTCGGCGTGCCGCCCTACCTCGTCAACGCCACGCTCTCGGGTGTGCTGGCGCAAAGGCTTGTGCGCATCCTGTGCCCGCACTGCAAGCAACCCACGGATCCGCCTCCCGAGGCGCTGTGGGCCGAGCTGATGGCGCCGTGGCGCAGCCCGTTACCCAAACGCGTTTTCAAGCCCGTGGGCTGTCTTGAGTGCCGGCGTACCGGCTACCTCGGTCGCACCGGGCTGATCGAACTGCTGGTGATGACGGATGCGATGCGCAACCTGATCGCCAGCGGCGCCGACCTCGCCCAGCTGCGTAATCAGGCCGCGCGCGACGGGCTACGCTCGCTGCGCGTCTCAGGGGCGGAGAAGATTGCCAATGGCGTGACGACGCTGGACGAAGTCCTGCGTGCTGCCCCGCCTTACCTGCATTAGTCCGGGTGTTTCACCGGGTCGCTCCAACGGATCGCCGTGGTTGGTCTGCCCTCCGCTGCAAGCGTGCGCGCCTTGCTTGGCCGGTTGGTCGGTTGGGACGACGCAGGTCTGTGCAACGCCCCCGCCGTCGCCGACGCTGGCACCCGCAGACCCGTTGCGCTGATATGCACGGCAAGGCCCGCGGGCATCGGCTGGGCCCCCGTCGCCCAGCCCAGCTCGCGCGGGCCTCTGCGTTGATCCCGCGTCCCTGACGGGATATCCCGGGTGGTGAGGCGTTCGGCGGTCGGCGCTGTTTTGCCCACTCGCGCGGTTTCTGAAGCGCTTCGGCGGAGCCCCTTGTGCGCTGCACTTGCGGCCGAGCATGCGCGACTCTGCCTCCTTCGGGAGCAAGAACGGTCGTGTTCAAGAGCTGATGCGTGGGACTGCTGCGCTGGAACCGCATGAGGGGAGGGCGCTCCGAACAAGCTCGGAGCGCCGATTGGCAGAGCGCGGCAACGCAGGCTGACCGACCCGCCCCTGCGCGTCTGGAGGGTCCTCGGCGTCTCGTGCCGCGAGACCGTCGCCTAGCGACCTGCGCTGTCAGCGGGGACGCTACGTCTCGTCCGCCGGCTTGCCGCCCGTCCGTACCCGCGCCACCTTGGTCACCTGCTTGATGCGCCGCAACGATCGCAGTACCCGAGCCAGGTGCTGACGGTCACGGACCTGGACCTTGAAGTGGATCAGGGCCAGTTCAGAGCCATCGTCTTCCACATGCACGTTGAGGATGTTGGAATCGGCCTCGGAGATCGCCACCGCCACGCGACCCAGTACACCGCGCTCGTTGTGGGCATTGACCTCGAGGTTGACGGGAAAGGTGCCGCTCGTCTCCTCGCCCCACTGCAGGTCGAGCCAGCGCTCCGGGTCGGCCTTGCGCGCACGCTGCGCGTTCTGGCAGTCGGACTGGTGCACCGCCAGGCCCTGGTCCCGGCGCATATGACCGACAATCGCGTCGCCTGGGATCGGCGAGCAGCAGTTGGCCATCGACAGCGCCATGCCTTCAGTGCCGCGGATCACCACCGGGGCGGCCTGCACGAAGGCGGCGCGTGACTTCTCGCTCACGGTGTCGGTCGCTTCGGTGCCCATGGGCAGCATTAGCTGGCGCGCCACCACCGCGGCGAGACGACGACCGAGACCGATGTCGGCGAGCAGCTCGTCCCGGTCGCGCGCCTGTGCGCCCTTGACCAACGCGTCCCAGCGCGAAGGCGCCACGTCGGCCAACCGGAACTCGAGCTGCAGCGCGGCCTGCGCCAGCAGCTGCTGGCCAAGTCCAACCGACTCCTCGCGCTTCATGGTGCGCAGGAAGTGCCGGATCTCAGCCCGCGCGCGGCCGGTGCGGACGAAGGCGAGCCAGCTCGGGTTAGGACGCGCCACCGGGCCGGTGACAACTTCCACCACGTCGCCATTGCGCAGCTCGGTGCGCAGCGGCTGGACTTCGCTGTTGATGCGGGCGGCTACGCAGCGGTTACCGACATCGGTGTGGATGCTGTAGGCGAAGTCGACCGGTGTGGCACCGCGTGGCAGCGAGACGATTCTGCCCTTGGGCGTGAACACGTAGACCTTGTCGGGGAACAGGTCGACCTTGATGTTTTCCATCAGCTCGGTCGAGTCGCCCGTCTGACTCTGAATCTCCAACAGCGACTGCAGCCACTGATGAGTGCGCGACTGCAGTTCGCTCAGCGATGTGTCGTCTTCCTTGTACAGCCAGTGCGCCGCCACGCCGCTTTCGGCAACACCGTTCATCTCGCGGGTGCGAATCTGAAACTCGACCGGCGTGCCGTACGGGCCAATCAGGGTCGTATGGAGGGACTGGTAGCCATTGACCTTGGGGATCGCGATATAGTCCTTGAAGCGTCCCGGCACCGGCTTGTACAGCGCGTGGAGGGTCCCCAGCGCGAGATAGCACTCGGCCCGGCTGCCGACGATGATTCGAAAGCCGTAGATGTCGAGCACCTCGGAGAAGCTCAGGCGCTTTTCCTCCATCTTGCGGTAGATGCCGTAGATCGTCTTCTCGCGGCCCTGTACCTCGGCCTTCAGCTTGGCCTGGCCGAGCGCCTTGCGAACGGCATCGAGCATCTTGCCGAGCACCTCGCGCCGGTTACCGCGCGCCGCCAGCACCGCCTTTCGCAGCGTGTGAAACCGAAGCGGATACAGCCGCGCAAAGGCCTGGTCCTGCAGCTCGCGGTAAAGGGCGTTCAGGCCCAGCCGGTGCGCGATGGGAGCGTAGATGTCGAGGGTTTCCTTGGCGATTCGCCGCTGCTTGTCCGGCTGCATCGCATCGAGCGTGCGCACGTTGTGCAGCCGGTCGGCGAGCTTGATCAGGATCACGCGCACATCGCGTGCCATGGCCAGCAACATCTTGCGGAAGCTCTCGGCCTGCTGCTGCTCGCTCGAGTCGAAACGCAGGCGATCGAGCTTGGAGACGCCGTCGACCAGTTCGGCCACCGTCGGACCGAAGCGCTCGACCAGCTCCTGCTTGGACAGGCCGGAGTCCTCCAGCACGTCGTGCAAGAGCGCGGCCTGGATGGCGGCGGCGTCGAGCTTCCAGTCGGCGAGCAGTTCGGCCACCGCGATCGGGTGGGTGATGTAGGGCTCGCCGCTCTTGCGGTACTGGCCCAGGTGCGCGGCGTCGGAGACCTTGAAGGCCTCCTTGACGCGGGCGATGTCGCCTGAGGAGAGGTACCGCTTGAGCCGCTCGGTCAGTTGCGCAAAGCTGACGACCGCCGGTTGCGGCGTCCGGGCTGGCGCATCGGATCGCCAGAAACGCAGCGCCTGGGCAGCGCGCCGCGCGAGGCCGGTCGGCGCGTAGCCGGGTGAAGGAAGGTCGCCGGAGTCGGCCGGATTACCGGTTGCCATGCCGACTCACCTCATCTGCCGTGCGCAGGGCAGGACTTGGTGGCGGCAAGCCGGACGACACATGACCGGTCAGGTCGGTACTTTGCGCAGCATCTCGACGCCAACCCTGGCCGAGGCAATCTCGCGCAGGGCAGCTACCGGGGGCTTGTCTTTAGTGTCGATCTTGGGCGCGTGGCCCTGCGCCAGTTGGCGAGCACGGTAGGCCGCAGCGAGCGCGAGTTGGAAGCGGTTGGGGATGTGCTTGAGGCAATCTTCGACGGTGATCCGGGCCATGGCAGCATTCCAGCGAGAGGAAACCGCATTCTACCGTCGCGCGAGAGGTCGCCGGGAACTAGGGCCGCGGGCGCGCAGGCCCGATCCCCAACGACAGCGGCAGACTTTCTACAGCGGAATCCCGAGGTCGGCGAACAGGTCGTGGTGCCGCGCTGCCTGGGAGGCATAGCGCAGGCGCGTTGCAGTGACGACGGCGGTCATCTGTGCCAGTGCGAGACTGAAGTCCTCGTTGATGAGGACATAGTCCATCTCTGGGGCGTGCGCGATTTCGCTGCCTGCGGCCAGCAGGCGCCGCTGGATCACGGCGGCAGAGTCCTGGCCGCGCTTGTGCAGCCGCTGCGCCAGGGCGTCGATCGACGGCGGCAGGACGAAGATGCTCACGGCCTGTGGAAATGCAGCCTTGACCTGTCGCGCTCCCTGCCAGTCGATCTCGAGCAACACGTCATGCCCGGCGGCCACGCGCTCCTCGATCCAAACGCGCGAGGTGGCGTAGAAGTTGCCGTGTACCTCGGCGCTTTCCAGGAATTCGCCGCGTGCGCGTCGGGCCTTGAAGTCCTCGATACCGACAAAGTGGTACTCGCGCCCGTCCTGGTCGCCCGGACGAGGCCGCCGCGTGGTGTAGGACACCGATAGCGCCAGGGCGCCGTCGCGTTCGAGCAGGGCGTTCACCAGGGTCGACTTGCCGGCGCCCGAGGGGGCAACGACGAGAAAGATGTTCCCCGCATGGCCGATGGCAGTCATGCTGTGCTCCGCTATTCGAGGTTCTGAATCTGCTCGCGCATCTGCTCGATCAGCATCTTCAGCTCCACGGCCGCCTGCGTGAGGTCGACCGCGGTGGCCTTGGAGCCGAGCGTGTTGGCCTCGCGGTTGAGTTCCTGCATGAGGAAGTCGAGCCGGCGTCCGACCCCGCCACCGGCGGCCAGCACCCGCCGCACTTCGTCCACGTGGGTCAGGAGCCGCTTCAGCTCCTCGTCGACGTCGACCCGCAGGCCATACAGCGTAACCTCCTGGCGCACGCGCTCGGCCAGCTCTTCCCGGCTCACGTTGCCGCCCTGTAGGGCAGCCCCCAGCGCCTGGTTGAGTCGCTCCGACAGCTTGCGCTCGGCCTGCGCCAGCATCTCCGGGATCCGCGGTCGTAGCGTCTGCGCGATCCGGACAATGCCGGTGCAGCGCTCCAGCAGCGTCTGGCGCAGTGCCTCGCCCTCGCGCTGTCGGCTTGACTGCAGGCCGTCGAGCGAATCGGCAAGCGCGGCGAGCAGGGCCTCGCGCAGCGCCTCGGCGTCGGTCTCGCGCAGGTCGAGGACGCCGGGCCAGTGCAGGACGTCGGCCACCGACAGCGGCGCAGCCCCTGGCAGGCGTGTCCGTACCTGGATGTCAAGCTGCTCCAGTTGGGCCAACACCGGCGCGTTCAAGCGGGGAGGCTCGACGCCCGGCTGGCGTTGCAGCGCAACCCGACACTCGACCTTGCCGCGTTGCAGCCGTGCGCCGACCCCTTCGCGCAGCGCCGCCTCGAACTGCCGCAGCTCGTCCGGCACGCGCAGGGACAAGTCGAGGAAACGCGAGTTCACCGACCGCAGTTCAATAGTTAGGGCGAGGCCAGGGAGGCTGCGGCCGGCAGAAGAAAAGCCGGTCATGCTGGCGACCGGAGCCGGGAAGCGGGAAGCGTTCAAGGGGGGGCGTCCAAGGAGGCGCGAAGCAAAGCGGCTGGGCGTGCTGGTTGATCGGTCGGCGAGCCGCGTAACGTTCAGGCTGGCGAACCCGTCACACGTGCGCTTGCGACGGGCTTTTTCCGGCGTTCGGAAATCACGGGGCGGAAGCGCCGATTGGATAGAATCGTTTCGCTTTGCGACATTGCAACGCACCCGACGGGGCTGCCGCTACCGCGCGACGCCCCGCGTAAACGCCACCAACCTGATTGCCCGATGCCGGTCCAGAACAACTCCTCGCTGCCCGAAGGACTGGAAGTCGGCGGATATCGGATTGTAAAGAAGATATCCAGCGGGGGCTTCTCGATCGTCTACCTCGCCACGGATGAGCGCGGCCAGAGCGTGGCGATCAAGGAGTACATGCCGGCGGCGCTGGCCACGCGCAAGGCCGGTGAACTTTCGCCTTATGTATCGCCGGAGAGCCTCAATACTTATCGTATCGGCCTCAAGTGCTTCTTCGAGGAGGGGCGCGCACTCGCTTCCATCTATCACCCGAACATCGTGCGCGTGCTGAATTTCTTCCGCGCCAACGACACGGTTTACATGGTGATGAACTACGAGTCCGGCCGTTCGCTGCAGGAGCACGTGATCCGCAATCGCTCCAAGGAGCAGAAGGACGTACTCTCTGAACGGTTCATCCGCCGCGTGTTCGCGCAGGTGATGAACGGGTTGCGCGAAGTGCATTCCAACCGGCTGCTTCACCTAGACGTGAAACCGGCCAACATCTACCTGCGCATGGACGGCACGCCGATTCTTCTGGACTTTGGCGCCGCACGTCAGACCCTGCAGCGCGACATTACCAAGAGCTATCCGATGTACACGCCCGGCTTCGCGGCGCCTGAGCTGTACAAGCGCGACGCCGAACTGGGCCCATGGACGGACGTTTACTCCATCGGCGCCTGCATTTACGCCTGCATGTCGGGAATGCCGGCGCAGGAGAGCGACCAGCGCCTGAAGGACGACAAGATGCCGCAGGTGCTGCGTTCGTTCCGCGGGCTGTACTCGAACCAGCTGCTGTCGATGGTTGAGCGGTGCTTGCGCCTGAATTCGCTGGAACGGCCGCAAACGGTTTATGCGGTGCAGAAGGAACTGGTGAACAACGTGCCCGAGCGGCCCGAGTTCTCTTTCGCGGAGCGGGCCGGTGCGCGCTGGCGGCACCTGCAGGAAAGGGTCGCGCGCTTCATGCGCGAGCACAACATCACATGGTTCTAGCAAGGCACGAAGAGGTGAGACCGTGCGGTTTCGCGGTTAGATCCGAAGGCAATCGGCGGCAAAGACCCACGATCGTTCTTGGCTGGGGTCACGCAACCCATCCAGGCGCCAGAAGCTGAGACACGGATATGCGCTTCTCCATCTACCAGGAGAGTAAGAAGGGAGGCCGCAAGGTCAACCAGGACCGCATGGGGTACCTGTACACGCGCGACTCGCTGCTGATGCTCGTTTGCGACGGTATGGGCGGGCACGCCCGCGGCGAGGTCGCGGCGCAAATCACGCTGCAGACCATGGCCGCCATTTATCAGCGTGATGCCAAGCCGCTGCTGCGCGATCCGGTTCGCTACTTCGAGGGGGCCGTGTTGGCCGCGCACCGCGAACTGCACCGCTACCGCGCAGAACACAGCCTGCCGGAGGCGCCGCGCACCACCGTGGTGGCCTGCGTTGTCCAGCAAGGCATCGCCACCTGGGCGCATGTCGGCGACTCCCGGCTCTACCTGGTGCGCGGCTCGCGTATCGTCGAGCGCACCGTCGACCACTCGCGGGTGCACCACCTCCTGGCCGCCGGCCTGATCCGGCCGGAGGAGGCCAGGGACCATCCGGAGCGCAACCGGATCTTCAACTGCATCGGAGCTTTCGTCGCCCCCACGGTCGAGGTGAACCGACCGCTGGCGCTGCGCAACGGCGACACGCTGCTCCTTTGCACGGACGGCCTTTGGGGCGTGCTCAACGATCGTGACATTGCCGAGGGCTTCGCCAAGACGACCGTGATGCGCGCGGTGCCTGCCCTCATGGAGACCGCTCTGTCGGCCGCCGGCCACGATGCCGACAATTGCACAGCCATCGCCATGACCTGGGCGGGCAGCGAGTCCGTGGAAATGGTGCCGCCAACCGAGGCCCCGGTGTCCACTCTGGTGATCCCGGATGGCGCCGTGGCCTCGACCATCCAGATTCCGCGTGCCGTCGACGACCCAGCCGAGGAGTCGCTCAGCGAGACCGACATCGACGAGGCGGTTGCCGAGATCCAGCAGGCGATCGCGCGCTCAGGCAAACTCATCGACGGCAAGTAGCGGGCGCGGTTGGGTGGTGCGCCGGGCCGCCCTGATGCCGTGTCGTTTCGCTCTCGGAGTCTCGCCATGTCTGTCTTTCGTGCCGGCGGCCGTCGTGCCGACCAGTTGCGCCCCGTCCGCCTGACCCGCCGTTACACGCGCCACGCGGAGGGCTCGGTCCTGGTCGAGTTCGGCGACACCCGCGTCATCTGTACCGCCTCGGTCGAGGACAAGGTGCCGCCGTTCCTGAAGGGCCGCGGCCAGGGCTGGGTCACGGCCGAGTACGGCATGCTGCCGCGTGCCACGCACACCCGTGGCGAGCGCGAGGCCGCGCGCGGCAAGCAAAGCGGCCGCACCCTGGAGATCCAGCGCCTGATCGGCCGCAGCCTGCGCGCGGTCGCGGATCTCGCAGCACTGGGCGAGCGCAGCATCCAGATCGACTGCGACGTCATCCAGGCCGACGGCGGCACCCGCACCGCCGCGATCACCGGCAGCTACGTCGCCCTGCATGACGCGCTGACCGAGCTCAAGGGCCGGGGGCTGCTGGCGCAATGGCCGCTGCGCGATGCGGTGGCGGCGGTGTCGGTCGGGCTGCGCGCGGGCGCGGCGCTGCTGGACCTGGACTACGCCGAGGACGCCGGCTGCGAGACCGACATGAACGTGGTCATGACCGGCAACGGCGGCTTCGTCGAGGTGCAGGGCACGGCCGAAGGCGCGCCATTCACCGCGGCGCAGATGCAGCAGATGCTGGCGCTGGCCCAGCTCGGCATCGGCGAACTGCTGCAGTTGCAGCGGCAGGCGCTGGCGGGCGCCTGATGCGGCTCGTTCTGGCCTCAGCCAACGCGGGCAAGCTGCGCGAGTTCCGCGGGTTGCTGGCGCCGCTCGCCATCGAGGTGATCAGCCAGGCCGAACTGGCGATCGAGCCGGCCGAGGAGCCCTACGTGACCTTCATCGAGAACGCGCTGGCCAAGGCCCGGCACGCAGCCGCATCCTCCGGCTTGCCGGCGCTGGCCGATGACTCCGGGATCTGCTGTCCGGCACTGGCGGGAGCTCCGGGCGTGCGCTCGGCGAGGTTTGCGGGTGTCGGTGGTACGGGTGCCGACGCGGCCAACAACCGTCTGCTCGTCGAGCGCCTGGCGGCGCTCGGCGACCGTCGCGCACACTACGTGTGCGTTCTGGTGGCGCTGCGGGCGGCCGATGATCCGGAGCCGCTGGTGGCCGAAGCACGCTGGCACGGCGAGGTAGTGGCCACTGCGCGCGGCGAACACGGCTTTGGCTATGACCCGCACTTCTGGCTGACGGACCTCTCCTGCACTGCGGCCGAACTGGTGCCCGAGCACAAGAATCGGATCAGCCACCGCGGACAAGCCATGCAACTGCTGCTGGAGCGCCTGCGCCGGGCCTGGGCCTGAGGGCGGCCGCGCGTGCAGCGAGAAGCCTCGTGCGCGAGCCGGGTCCCATGAGCACCCCGGTCGGCATACCTGTGCGCCGCGCCGCGCCCGCGGCGGACCAGGCGCGCGACGTGTCGCACTACCTGCGACCCGGCACGTTGCGTCTGCCGGCCCTGCCGCCGTTGGCCTTGTACGTGCACTTTCCATGGTGCGTGCGCAAGTGCCCGTACTGCGACTTCAACTCGCACGAACTGCCGGGCGACAGCGCCGCGGTCCCCGAGGTACGCTACCTGCGGGCCCTGCGCGCCGACCTCGAAGCGGCACTGCCGCTGGTCTGGGGACGACCGATCGTCAGCGTGTTCATCGGCGGCGGCACGCCGAGCCTGCTTTCGGCGCGCGGGCTCGACGAGCTGCTGTCGTTTGTGCGTGCGCTGCTGCCCCTGCGGCCGGACTGCGAGATTACGCTGGAGGCCAACCCGGGCACCTTCGAGGCGGAAAAGTTCGCCGCCTACCGGGCCAGCGGCGTGAACCGCCTGTCCATCGGCGTGCAGTCGCTGCAGGCCGATCGGCTGGTGGCGCTCGGCCGGATTCACGACCCGGCGCAGGCGCGCGCCGCCATCGACATCGCGCGGCGCCACTTTGACGACTTCAACTGCGACCTGATGTACGCGCTGCCGGGGCAGACGCTCGACGCCGCCCAGCGCGAGGTCGAGGAGCTGCTGGTGCTTGCCGGTCCGCACCTGTCCCTGTATCAGCTGACGATCGAGCCCAACACCGTGTTTGCGAAGTACTCGCCCCAGTTGCCGGACGAGGACACGGCGGCGGCGATCCACGACTGGATCGAGGCGCGCATGGCGCGGGCGGGTTATCGGCACTACGAAGTGTCCGCCTACGCCCGGCCGGGCTTCGAGTCGCGCCACAACCTCAACTACTGGACCTTTGGGGACTACCTGGGCATCGGTCCGGGTGCGCACAGCAAGATCAGCTTTCCCCAGCGCATCTTGCGGCAAACGCGCCTGCGGCAACCCGCTTCGTACCTGGAGCAGGCGGAGGCCGGCCGCTTCGTGGCGGAAAGCGTCGAGGTCGCTCGCGTCGACCTCGGCTTCGAGTTCATGCTCAATGCCTTGCGGCTGGCCGACGGCTTTGCGCCGCAACTGTTCTGTGACCGTACAGGGCTGCCGCTGTCGCAGATCCGGGTCGGGCTGGAGCAGGCCGAGGCGCGCGGGCTCATCGAGCGCAGCCCGCACCGTATCGCGCCGACCGAGCTGGGTCGCCGGTTCCTCAGCGACCTGCAGGCACTGTTTCTGCCGGATGGCGGCACGGGCTAGACGCACGGTTTCGGTGCATTTTCCCTTAGGTGACGCATAATGCGCCACAGTGGTGCGTTCCTCCGGTGGTCGGGTTCCAGGCCCTACCGGGCGCCCCGTCTGGCAGCTTGCGTTCGGCCTGGGTGCACAGGCACGGTGCGTGGCTGTGTGGCCGCGCCACCGGATCGGCACGCTTCATGCTTTTTCAAGACTGACGGTTGACGGGTCGTCGGGTCGTCGGTGACTGTGCCTGCTGTCCCGGATAAGTCCGATTTTTCTGTTCAAGCCACTTCTGTCGAGGAGCTCCTGGCATGTCGACCCCTAAAGAGGTCATGAAGATGATTGCGGACAACGAAGTCAAGTTCGTTGATCTGCGTTTTACCGACACCAAAGGCAAGGAACAACATGTTTCCGTGCCGGCAAAAGCCTTCGATGAGGGCAAGTTCGAGCAGGGCCACGCCTTCGACGGCTCCTCGATCTCGGGCTGGAAGGGCATCGAGGCGTCCGACATGCTGCTGATGCCGGACGCGGATTCGGCGCGCATGGATCCGTTCCGCGAAGAAAACACGCTCATCGTCACCTGCGACGTGCATGAGCCTTCGACCGGCAAGGGCTACGAGCGCGACCCGCGGTCGCTCGCCAAGCGGGCCGAGGCCTACCTGAAGTCCACCGGCGTCGGCGACACTGCCTATTTCGGCCCGGAGCCCGAGTTTTTCATCTTCGACAGCGTGACGTGGAACGTGGACATGTCGGGCTGCTTCGTGAAGATCAAGTCCGAGGAGGCGCCTTGGTCGACCGGGCTGGACTACGAAGCCGGTAACCTGGCCCATCGTCCGGGCCTGAAGGGCGGTTATTTCCCGGTTCCGCCGACCGACTCCATGCAGGACATCCGCTCCGAGATGTGTCTGCTGCTCGAGCAGCAGGGCGTGGAGGTGGAGGTCCACCACCACGAGGTGGCGGCTCCCGGCCAGTGCGAGATCGGCACCAAGTTCAGCACGCTGGTCAAACGCGCCGACTGGCTGCAGATCCTGAAATACACGGTGTGGAACGTGGCGGCCAGCTACGGCAAGACCGCGACCTTCATGCCGAAGCCGGTGGTCGGCGACAACGGCTCGGGCATGCACGTGCACCAGTCGATCTGGAAGGACGGAACCAACCTGTTTGCCGGCAACGGCTACTCGGGGCTGTCGGACTTCGCGCTCTATTACATCGGTGGCATCATCAAGCACGCGCGCGCGCTCAACGCGATCACCAACCCGGGCACCAACAGCTACAAGCGCCTGGTGCCGGGCTTCGAGGCGCCGGTGAAACTGGCGTATTCGGCGCGTAACCGCTCGGCCTCGATCCGCATCCCGTACGTGTCCAATCCCAAGGGCCGTCGTATCGAGGTGCGCTTCCCGGACCCGACCGCCAATCCGTATATGGCCTTCGCGGCAATGATGATGGCCGGTCTCGACGGCGTGCAGAACAAGATCCATCCGGGCGAGGCCGCGGACAAGAACCTGTACGACCTGCCGCCGGAAGAAGACGCCAAGATCCCGACCGTGTGCTCGTCGCTCGACATGGCGCTGGATTACCTGGACCGCGACCGCGAATTCCTTACTCGCGGCGGTGTGTTCTCCAACGACCTGATCGACGCCTACATCGCGCTCAAGATGGACGAGGTCACCCGTTTCCGGATGACTACGCACCCCATCGAGTTCGACATGTATTACGGCCTTTGACCGGGGCGGTCGGCTGGCGCGAGCCAAGGTGACAAGGGGCGGGCTGACCGCCCCTTGCTTCTGGCGCGCTGGGCGGGGACGATCAAAATGCCGGTCGAACAGATGGCTTTTGCATCCATGGTGGGGATGCCTTGGGCGCCTCGCCTGCCGTACACTGTCCCGAGACGATGGTTTGTCGTCAGCCAACTCCATGTTCCGAAGAAAACTTCCGGTCTTCCCCCTCGCGGCTATCCTGGTCGGCTGGGTCGGTTTGGCTCAGGCGCAAAGCGAAATCTTCGTTTGCACCGATGCGGACGGCCGCAAGGTCTATCAGAACACCGGCAGCACGAACGGCTGCCGACGCCTGGACATCCAGCCGTTGACCTCGGTGCCCGCGCCCAAGCTGCCGGTCGCCGCGGCGGCGCCGCGAGCTGCCGCGCCGCCCGTGACCCCTGCCAGCTTCCCGCGCATCGCGGCCGATACGCAGCGGGTGCGCGACGGCGAGCGGCGTCGCATTCTCGAAGACGAGTTGCGCGCCGAGGAGGACAGGTTGGCGCGCTTGCGAAGCGAGTTCAACGGCGGCCAGCCGGAGCGCCAGGGCGACGAAGGCCGCAACTTTGTGCGCTACCAGGAGCGGGTTACGCGCATGCAGGAAGACATCGCGCGCGGCGAGAACAATATAGCCGCGCTGCGACGCGAGCTCGCGCTGCCGCGCTGACGGGCCGACTGACTTCCCCGGCTTTGCGGGAGGTCCGGTGATCCAGCGGGCATCAGTCCAGCGCGACTTCGGCTTCGTGGCCGAACTCGATCGCTTCCAGGGTTTGGACCTTCTGACGACCGCGGTCTTGGTGCTCAACTGGCGCGGCGCCGTGGTCTTCGCCAATCAGGCCGCCGAACAGCTGCTCGAGATCTCGCGCAGCAAGCTGCAGGGCCAGCACGCCCAGCGTTTGTTTTCGGCCGAAGCCGAGGTCGACCAGTTGCTTGCCGATGCGGCCGCCAATGCGCTCGGGCACAGACGGCAGATCATGGAACTGCGTCGTCCTTTGCGCGATCCGGTGCCGGTGCAGGCGACCGCCTCGGCGCTGTACTCACGCGAGACGCCGGTGGTCATCGAGCTGGCCGAGATCGAGCAGCAGTTGAAGGTGAGCCGCGAGGAGCGCCAGCTCGACCAGAGCGAGGCCAACCGGCAGCTCATGCGGAACCTGGCGCATGAGATCAAGAATCCACTCGGGGGCATCCGTGGCGCAGCCCAGTTGCTGGAGCGGGAGCTCGCGTTGCCCGAGCAGCGCGAGTACACGAGCGTGATCATCGACGAGGCCGATCGCCTGCAGGCGCTGGTCGACCGGCTGCTTGCGCCGCACCGCCAACCGCGCCAGCCCAGCAGCTTCAACATCCACGAGGTCTTCGAGCGGGTGCGTGTGGTCATGCAGGCCGAGTTTCCGCGCGGCCTGACGATCGAGCGCGACTACGACGCCTCCGCGCCCGACTGCACCGCCGACCGCGAACAGCTGATCCAGGCCCTGCTGAACGTCGTGCGCAATGCCGCGCAGGCGCTCGAACCCCGGATCGCGCAGGGGGATGCGCAGATCGTGCTGCGCACCCGTGTGACGCGCCACGTGACGATCGCCCGCCGCCATTGTCGACTGGCACTGGACTTGCATGTGATCGATAACGGTCCGGGTATTCCGGAGGAACTGAAGGCGCGAGTCTTTCTGCCGCTGGTGTCGGGCCGCGACAGCGGCACCGGCCTCGGCCTGACCCTGGCGCAGACTTTCGTACAGCAAAACGATGGCGTCATCGAATTCGAGTCCCGTCCGGGACGAACCGACTTCAGGATTCTTCTGCCTCTCCGATGAGACTGCACTCGCCACGCCTTCCGCCGGGCCTTCTGCCGCGCCCCGTCGCGCCCATTCCCGTAGTGGCGCCATGAAGCCGGTCTGGATCGTCGATGACGACCGTTCGATTCGCTGGGTGCTGGAGAAGGCGCTCGGCCGCGAAAGCATCCCGTGCAAGCTGTTCGGCAGCGCGCAGGAGGTGATGGCCGAGTTGGAGCTCGACAGCCCGCAGGTGTTGGTGTCGGACATCCGCATGCCGGGCCTCAACGGCATCGAGCTGCTGCGCAAGGTCAAGGGCAAGCACCCGGCGCTGCCGGTGATCATCATGACCGCATTCTCGGATCTGGAGAGTGCCGTGTCGGCGTTCCAGGGTGGGGCCTTCGAGTACCTGCCCAAGCCGTTCGACGTGGACAAGGCGGTCGAGCTGATCCGCCGCGCGGTGGATGAGAGCCTGCGCGAGTCTGGCGTGGACGACGCGCCGCTGGAAGTGCCGGAGATCCTCGGCCAGGCGCCGGCCATGCAGGAGGTGTTCCGCGCCATCGGACGGCTGAGCCAGTCCAACGTCACGGTGCTCATCACCGGCGAATCGGGCAGCGGCAAGGAAGTCGTCGCGCGTGCGCTGCACAAGCACAGCGCGCGCAAGGGCGGGCCGTTCATCGCGCTGAACACTGCGGCGATCCCGCGCGACCTGCTGGAAAGCGAGCTGTTCGGCCACGAGCGCGGCGCTTTCACCGGCGCGCAGGCGATGCGGCGCGGCCGCTTCGAGCAGGCCGAGGGTGGCACGCTGTTCCTCGACGAGATCGGCGACATGCCTGCGGAGCTGCAGACGCGCCTGCTGCGCGTGCTGTCCGACGGCTGCTACTACCGCGTGGGCGGCCACCAGCCGATCAAGGCCGACGTGCGCGTGATCGCCGCCACCCACCAGAACCTCGAGGAGCGGGTGCGCCAGGGCTCGTTCCGCGAGGATCTGTATCACCGCCTGAATGTCATCCGCTTGCGTCTGCCGCCCCTGCGCGAACGGCGCGAGGACATCCCGCTGCTGGCGCGCCACTTTCTGGCCACCAGCGCCCGCGAACTCGGAGTCGAGGCCAAGCGGCTGTCGCCGGAGGCGTTGCAGTTCATCCAGGGCCTGCCGCTGGCCGGCAACGTGCGGCAGCTGGAGAACCTGTGCCGCTGGCTGACGGTGCTGGCGCCGGCGCAGGTGGTGAAGGTGGAGGATCTGCCGCTGGAGATCCGTTCCGAGCCGGCGCCGCAGCCGACGCTGCAGCCGGCGCCGGTGGCTACTGCTGCTGCACCGGCCACTGGCGGCACGGCCGCCCCTGCGGCAGCGTCGGTTGCAGCCGGCCTGGTGGACGACTGGCTGCAGTTACTGGTGCGCGAAGTGGATCGGCGCCTGGTCAGCGGCGAGGCAGA
>Ga0209990_10000978_pt1 | contig 25994 bp, 13 predicted proteins | sample NOAtaG_6_FD_187304 | JGI IMG/M metagenome (GOLD analysis project Ga0209990, IMG submission 187304) | Freshwater lake microbial communities from Lake Erie, under a cyanobacterial bloom - NOAA_Erie_Diel5S_2200h metaG (SPAdes) (version 2) | ecosystem: Environmental > Aquatic > Freshwater > Lake ...
CTACAACAGGATATGTTAATACTCAAATAGGTCTTAATACTTTTACTGGTGCTGCTACTTCAATTACTTCAGGACAGATTAGTAATTGGGATATTTCTTATGGATGGGGTAACCATTCTATTGTTGGGTACGTTACATCTGGTTATGTTACCAATGCATTAGTAGGTTATGCTACAACAGGATATGTTAATACTCAAATAGGTCTTAATACTTTTACTGGTGCTGCTACTTCAATTACTTCAGGACAGATTAGTAATTGGGATATTTCTTATGGATGGGGTAACCATTCTATTGTTGGATATTTAACTTCTTATACCGAGACTGACACATTAAATTCCATAACAAATCGCGGTAATTTAACAGCAAATGGTATTTCCGTTGGTATTCTAACAGCAACCAGAGGAAACTTTAGTGGTATTATTACTTCTTCAGGTGCTAATATTTCTGGTGTAATAACAGCATTATCATTTGTAGGATCTGGTTCTTCTTTAACCAACCTTACTGGCGCATCCCCAAATACTTATGGGAACTCAACAGTTGTCCCTCAAATTGTTGTTGATAATGATGGGAGGATTTCTTCTATTACTAATGTAGCTATTTCTGGTGTTGGTGGAGGCGGTTCTGGAATAAATGTTAAAAATCTTGGATCAGTAGTTGGATTTGCTGGCACTATTGATTTTGGATTTGGATTGGGTGTATCTGCGCTTTCTGTCGGAGTTGTAACAGTTTCATCCACTATAAATTATGTTCCTAATTCTGGTGTTTCAACTTATGCTACAACTGCTGGGTTCTCCACAATTGCAGGATATGCTACAACTGCTGGAATTTCTACAACTTCTCAGGGATTAACTGGTACTCCAAATATTCTAGTTGGAGTTGTAACGGCAACATCTTTTGTTGGATCTGGAATTAGTCTTACTGGAATTGTAACTTCTATCATTGCAGGAACTGGGATTGCGATAAATCAGTCTACAGGAAATGTAACTATTAGTGCAACTCCAACTCAATGGGTTACAAATGCTTCTGGTATTCATACTCTTTCAAATGTTGGTATTGCAACAACAAGTCCACAAACACCATTACAAGTTGAGAGATATGGTGTAAAGACTGGATTTGGAACATTCAATGCTTCTGCTGGGATTGCAACTGACATTGATAGTTTTACGATTTCTACAAACGATTTTAAAACCGCAGAATATACATTGCACTTTATTCAATCTGGGACTATTCAGGCACAGAAAGTTCTTGTGATGCAAAATGGAACAACCGCATATTCGCAGGAGTATGGTGTTATGTCAGAACCATATCTAATTGTTTCTGTTGGCGCAACAATTTCTGCTGGTGTATGTAAGTTGCAAGTAACACCAGAAACGGGTGTTAATGGTATAACTACTTATAGATTAGTAAGAACTACACTATTGTAATATGACACGATTAATTCCAGTAACAGAAGATATTGAGATTATTTTATCTCCAGAAACTCCCGTCATAGAATATACTCCAGATCCTATCGATGAGTATATTGTTATTGTTGAGGAGTCTGAGTATTGGGAAGAGGTTCACAATTACATTATTAATGAGAATGAGATTGATGGTATTCCTAATAGAGCAATACCTTGTATAAACATTCAAGAATATTCTCTTAGAACTTCAATTTATTTGATGAGTCAAGAAGAAGCAGAGATATTGAAGAATCATCCAAAAATTGAAAGTGTAGAATTAAACCCAGAAAAATATCCACAACCACAATCAACTCATACCTTAAGATATAAAAAACCAGTAGCATTTAATAAACCACAAGTAGTTGCTGCTTTTGATAATGAAACAACATATTTTTTAAATGATATCCGTTCCAATTGGTCGCATCTATTTGTTAATAATCCTACCAGTCTTCCATTTAAGGGAGTTGGAGTTACTAGTACGACATATGTTGAGAGTGATGTTAGTTATTCTTTGACAGGCAAAGGAGTTGATGCAGTTATCATTGATTCTGGAGTTGCTTATTTGCATCCAGAATTTCAAAGACGAGATGGAACTTATAGAGTTAAAGATGTAATTCTTGATGGACCTTATAAAGTAGATCCAGATTATTTCAATAGTAGAGGTTTAACCTATATTAAAATTGTAGATGGTGTTAATCTTGGTGTCGGTATTGCTACAACTGCATCTGCCGCATGGTGGGGAAATGCATCTAATCGTTCTGCGGAGTTTCAAAGTTTGGGTACAATTCCCATAAATGCTTTATACACTGTCCCCCATGTAGCAACTAAAACTGCCAATGCCAATAGTAACCAATTGATTGATGGACATGGTACGGCATGTGCATCTCAGATTGGTGGAAAGTCTTTTGGGTTAGCATTTGAATGTAATGTTTGGAATATAAGAATTGCTCTTAGTGGTGTCGGTGGAATTATTGATGGTAGTGCTGCTTTGAATGTTTGTACGATTTGGCATCAGGCAAAGAAAATTACTCAAAATGGAAATGCAGACCCAACAATCATCAACAATAGTTGGGGAAACGTTTCCTCAACAGGTAATGTAAATGGTTCTGTATATACTCATCAATATAGAGGAGTAACATTAAATTATACTGGAAATGGAAATGATACTACAGTTCAGGCAAATGCTGGTGCTTGTAGAAATACAAAGACTTTTACTTATAATCTTGGCGCTGGAACTGGTCTAAGTTATTATCTTGGTAGTGGTCAGTTTACGCCACATGATGCAACAACTAGTTCTGCCGCAGAGAATGCTATTGCTGCTGGATGTATTGTTTTAACTTCTGCTGGAAATCAAAATCAAAAATTTGCTGATGAGACCGATATAGATTTTAATAATTGGTATAGTTTTTCATCAAACTATATTAATCGTTGTGGTGGTATTAGTAGAGGATTTACTGGAACTCATGAAAGAAAGAAAGGAACTATAAGAGTTGGTGCTTTAGATTGTGCTGTAGAACCAGCAGATTCAAAACAAGGTTCTACAGCATATGCAATCAGAAAAGTTTGTTATTCCAATTCTGGTCCAATGATTAATGTATGGGCACCTGCAGAAATGTCCATGGCAGCGGGATATACAAGTTCTTATGAATCTTTTACAAGAGTTGATAACACAAATTTTCATGATTGTTGGTTTAATGGTACAAGTTCTGCTTGTCCAAATACTTGTTCAGTGATTGCATTATATCTTGAATCAAATCGAAAAGCTACTCAATCAGATGTGCATGAGTGGTTAGAAAAACATGGTTCTGTTGAAATTAATTTGTCTGATCCATATCCAAATCCAAATGATGTTGGTTATTGGTCTCAAACTTATAATGCTACTTTTGATGCATCATCTTTCACTAATGATTCTTATAATGTTCGTGGTAATGGTAGTTTACGTGGAGCAATTAGGAGAGTTTTGGCAAATCCTTTTGCTAGTAATGCACAACCTTCGGTTAGTGGCGTCAAACTTTCTGGAATATCTTTCAGGCAAATCTAAATACTTAAAAACATCTCATGGCAGATAAAGGTTTTGGTATAAAGCAAATAAATTTAATTGGTGCTTCTGGAACCCCGACCATTGATAGTCCCAATAATTTAAACCTAAATGCAATTAATGTTGCTATTAGTACCGATGTAACTATTGGTGGACAATTACAATCAAATTTGAAAATAGGGTCCGGCTATTCGGTTGGTATTGGATCTACAATTCCATCGGCAAAACTGGATGTTATTGGTGGTGCCAAATTTACTGGTGGTGTAGATGTTTCTGGTGTAGCAACTTTCCAAAGTAATGTAAGACTTGGTGATAATGATATTTTAAATTTTGGTGATGGCAATGATCTTCAAATTTTTCATGATGGATTTGATAGTTACATCAAAGATTTTGGAGTAGGAAACTTAGTTATATTGGCGAATGGATTTGCTATTAATAATGCAGCAAATAATGAGAATATTATTACTGGGATTGAAAATAGTGCAGTTACGTTATTTAATGATGGTAGCAATAAGTTACAAACAACTGGATATGGTGTTACCATATTTGGAACTTTACAATCACAACAACTTAATATAACTGGTATTGCAACATTTGGATCTACATCTGGAAATGCTGGTCAATTAGATGTTGTCAGTAATACTACATCAACTCGCATTACACCTGGAACTATTGCCTTTAACAACACTGGAAATATTCAACAAATAGGAACCCAACAATATTTTAGAGCAGGTACAAGTGGAGCATCTTCTTATTACTTCTCAAATTATTATGGAGGTTCTGACCATGAGTTATTCTTTATTGATACTTATGGAAGCACAAGAATTGCTGGTAATTTGAATGTTTCTGGCGTCTCTACTTTTACTTACATTCAAAACACTGGTATAACATCTACCAAGGACCTGATTGTTTCTGGAACTGGTAATGATGTTGGTTCTATATCAACTATATCGTTGAGAAGTAGAAACAATTATATTGATTTTGATGCTGCAATTCCAAATACATCTCCACCACAACAATTTGGAATTAAATTCCAGGGTACTACTATTCTTGGGGGAAGTTACAGTTCTCCAGATGGTAGCATATTCTTAAATAATTATAATGGAACTACAGCGTTATCCATTAATGATAGTGGACTTACTCTTTCTGGTATCACCACCATTACTGGGACAACATTGTTTGCTAAGCAAATAAGTGTATCTGGTGTTGTAACAGCAACTTCATTTGTTGGTTCTAATACTCTTAAGTCAAGAGCAGTTGTATCTGGAGTAACAACATCAATTGCAAATAATGGAATTGGTAATACCAATATTACTGGATTTAAATCTTATTCATTAATGAAAGTTGGATTATCTACGGCAGGATGGTTAAGACTATATACTGATAGTGCATCTCGTACTGCTGATGCTTCCAGAAGTCAGGGTGTTGATCCAGCACCTGGAAGTGGTGTAATTGTCGAGGTTATCACAACGGGAATTTCAACAACACAAATTATTACTCCTTTTGTAATGGGTGGAAATCTAGATGATCCTGCAGACACAACCATCTATGCAGCAATTACAAATCTTTCAGGAGTTACCACAAGTATTTCAGTTAACCTAACGATTCTTCAACTGGAGGTATAAAGACTAATGGCTATCACAACAACCACAATTACAAAAAACGCAGGGTGGGCAAGAACTGAGGTTATCACTCAGTTAGAAGAAGCATTTACATGGTTAGGTTGGCATGGAGATCAAGTCGTTGGAATTGTAACTGGAATCGCAGCTTATAGTGGTGGTGGTACGACTACAGGATATGCATCTTCTTTTTTCCCAGATGTTAGACAAGTATCAACTTCTGGCGTTGGAACGGGGGCAAGTTTTTATGTTACAAGAAATGGAAGTGGAATAATTGACGCAATTTATGTTGATAGACCAGGAAGTGGATATGTTAATAATGAAATAGTTCAAATTAGTGGAGCAAGTGTCGGCAGTTCTGTTGGTATTGCAATTACTGTTAGTGTATCTGGAGGTGCATCACCAACTGGATTTGGAAGTACTAATGAGTTTTATGCTAAACAAGTAACTGGTGGTACTAATTCTCCATGGGGTGTATTGAGACATGTTATCAACTCCAACAAAGCAAAGGGTACTACTTATAGAGCATTTCAGGTTTATGGAAATAATTATCAAATGCTAATTGGAAGTGGATCTGCTTTCCAACCTGGTGCTACTAATATAACCAATAGAGGTCTTGGATATGGGACAAGATTTGCTGGTGTTGGTGGTATTGATAGAACTCCCAGTGCGGCCCCATATTCATCTGGTGTTGATTATCTTGAAACAACAGCTAGCGTAAGTAATTTTGGAAGATATTCGCAACTTGACCCAACTAGAGGTCAATTTGCCACATCAAACTCACCAACAACTCATGCTCTTAAATTAAATATCTATCGTTCTGGTATTGATCCAAGATTTGCTGTTCTTTCATATTCTCAACCAACAGTTGCTAATTCATCAATTACCGACAATACCTTTTTAACATTTATTCTTCATAATTTTGATTCAACTTTATGGGATTTAGATCATGTTTTCTTGGGAGGATTAACTACAATTCATCCAAATGCTTGTTCAGCATCTGGTAATAATACTGCTGGAAGGTTAGAATTCAGAACTTTCGTTGGTGGTAATGGTAGAAATAGTGGAAGTAATACATATGAAGTTTGTTATGGAACTGCTGAAGGTGGATATATGTCTAGATCAACTGGAAGTAGTTCTAGTCAAATTTGCTATACTTTTGATACAACATCAAAAACACTAGATACTTTTACAACCGATCCTGCTACTAATTATCAAGGTGTTAGTTATACTGGATCTAGAATTTTCACACGGAGATCAAGTTCTTCTGATCCAAAATCTGTAATGGATGTAACTGACAGTAATGGATATAGTGCTGGAATTTCCACATTCATTAGCTCTGCCGTTAACTATAATGCTGTAATCAAAGGGATTCCTTTGAATGGTAATTTAGTTCCTTGTCCTTATTATCTTCCTGATGATTTTGTAATTATTGATTTTAGATATGCCACTGCTGCTACTAACATTCAGCAAGGGGATACAATTACAATTAGTGGATCTGAAGTTTATACAGTTATCACTGGATCTTATAGTCAATATAATGAAACTGCTGGACTTCTGTTCTGTGCGAGGAAAGTTTGATGGCTGATTTTACAATCGTAAATTTAACTACAGCAGCGGCAGGAGTTGCTACAACAGTTTCTTTTTTAGCACAATCAACTGCTGGTTATACAATTAGTAATTCTAGTGATTTGGTTCAAACTGATAATTATAATTCTACGGATTTTGATCTTTCCCAGGCACAACCAGGTTGGTTGACTGGTAGAAGACCATCACAGGGACAGGTATTCCCAAGAGGTGTCTACAACAGGTAGACCAATTTCCAAACTGTCCACCACCCTTGACAGGGTGGTTTTTTTGTAGTATTATAAATAGGTAAACAAATGTTACGGATTTCTCATAATTCTTAACATTGTCACACACCCGCTAACCGAGACCTATGGGTGTATAAATCACGTCTCTCATATCCCCGCTGAGGGTGCGGGGAGCATAGTAACACCACCATTTCCCTGATGGTCTTACTTTTCTTTTACTAACAATGACTGCTTCAATCGCTCAACAACGACAATCGAATACTTGGGAACAATTCTGCCAATGGGTCACCAGCACTGATAACCGCCTCTATGTGGGTTGGTTTGGCGTTCTGATGATTCCTTGCCTGCTTGCTGCAACAATCTGCTTTATCGTTGCATTCATCGCTGCTCCTCCTGTGGACATCGATGGTATCCGTGAACCCGTTGCTGGTTCACTCATGTACGGAAACAACATCATCTCTGGTGCTGTGATTCCTTCGTCCAATGCTATTGGACTGCACTTTTACCCCATCTGGGAAGCTGCTTCCCTAGATGAGTGGCTTTACAACGGCGGACCTTTCCAACTGGTCGTCTTCCACTTCCTCATCGGCATCTATGCTTATATGGGTCGTGAGTGGGAACTTTCCTATCGTTTGGGTATGCGTCCTTGGATCTGTGTTGCTTACTCTGCACCTGTTGCTGCTGCGAGTGCAGTATTCCTGGTGTATCCTTTTGGTCAGGGTTCTTTCTCTGATGCAATGCCTCTGGGTATCAGTGGTACTTTTAACTACATGCTTGTGTTCCAGGCAGAGCACAACATCCTGATGCACCCCTTCCACATGCTTGGAGTTGCTGGTGTGTTTGGTGGTTCTCTGTTCTCTGCTATGCATGGTTCTCTAGTTACTTCCTCACTGGTTCGTGAAACCACTGAGAATGAGTCACAGAACTATGGGTACAAGTTTGGTCAAGAAGAAGAGACCTATAACATTGTTGCTGCTCATGGATACTTTGGTCGTCTGATCTTCCAGTATGCATCATTCAACAACTCTCGTTCACTTCACTTCTTCCTTGCTGCATGGCCTGTAGTTGGCATCTGGTTCACTGCTCTTGGTGTTTCCACGATGGCCTTCAACCTCAACGGCTTCAACTTCAACCAGTCGATTCTGGATTCTCAGGGTCGTGTTCTGAACACCTGGGCTGATGTTCTCAACCGTGCTGGTCTAGGAATGGAGGTAATGCACGAGCGTTTTGTGAACGCATGGCGCTCGTTAAATCGGATGAATTGCTGGAACTCTCTTGTAGACAATCAGCAGCCAAGCCTTGCAAGCGTGTAAGGAAGGTTCAGAGACTAGGCGGTGGATGACGCTTCATCCGTAATACGCCACTAGCGTCCGACACTCTTATGAGTGATGATATAGTCCGCTCCCTCTGGTGACAGAGGTTAAAACAGAAGGAATGCTCACAACTTCCCACTTGATCTTGCCGCTGCCGAAGCAACTCCTGTTGCCTTGACTGCTCCAACCATCGGGTGATATAATAAAGGGGAACTCTTCGGAGTTCCTTTTTTTATAAATAATTAAGCACGAAAGAAAACACGAATGACTAAACTATACTCCGACCTGTATAGAACTTGTATGACCTGTGATGTTGAGAAGCACATTACAGAGTTTTATATGCGTGATAAAAAGACAGGGAGGAGGCACTCTGCTTGTAAAGAGTGTGATAAGGCGAGGGTGAAAGCACGACATCAAGAAAATCCAGAGCGCACAAGAAATAATGACTTAAAGAGAAACTATGGTATAACTCTTCAAGAACATCAAGAAATGTATGAGGTTCAAAATGGTCTTTGTGCTACTTGCAAAAAACCTGGTGATGGTAAGTGGAAAAAACTTTGCGTAGATCATGACCATAAAACTGGAAAGGTTCGTCAATTACTTTGTAGAAGATGTAATATGATATTGGGGCAGGCGTATGATGATGCGAGTCTTTTTTCCGAGTTTATACTTTACCTTGATCGGCATAAGCAGTAATACTCATTGACTTCTTTTATGAAGTATTGTAAACTAAATATGAGAAATAACACAGGAGGCTATGACTTCTTCTACACTTTCACAACCAATTTCACAGAGAGGATGGTTTGATGTCTTGGACGATTGGCTTAAGAGAGATCGTTTCGTTTTTGTTGGCTGGTCTGGACTTCTTCTTTTTCCCACTGCTTACCTTGCTCTTGGTGGTTGGCTTACTGGGACAACTTTCGTTACGAGTTGGTATACTCATGGGTTGGCAAGTTCCTATCTTGAGGGTGCAAACTTTCTTACTGCGGCAGTTAGTACTCCAGCAGATTCTATGGGTCATTCTCTTCTTCTTCTCTGGGGTCCTGAGGCTCAAGGGGATATCGTCAGGTGGTTCCAACTTGGGGGACTCTGGCCTTTTGTGGCGCTCCACGGGGCCTTTAGTCTGATTGGATTCATGCTCAGGCAGTTTGAGATCGCCCGCCTGGTGGGCATCAGACCCTACAATGCCATTGCGTTCTCTGGTCCTATTGCAGTCTTCGTCAGTGTCTTCCTGATGTATCCTCTGGGACAATCCAGTTGGTTCTTTGCTCCATCGTTTGGTGTGGCAGCAATCTTCAGGTTCCTTCTGTTCCTACAAGGTTTCCACAACTGGACCCTCAACCCCTTCCATATGATGGGAGTTGCTGGTATACTGGGAGGAGCACTGCTCTGTGCGATTCACGGAGCTACTGTAGAAAACACATTATTCGAAGATGGCAATCAAGCGAACACTTTCAAAGCATTTGAACCGACTCAAGAGGAAGAGACTTATTCAATGGTTACTGCGAACCGTTTTTGGTCGCAGATATTCGGCATTGCTTTTAGTAACAAGCGTTGGCTTCATTTCTTTATGCTCTTCGTCCCAGTTATGGGCCTCTGGACTTCTTCCATTGGTATTATTGGCTTGGCTCTTAACCTTCGTGCTTACGATTTTGTGAGTCAGGAAATTAGAGCGGCAGAAGACCCTGAGTTTGAAACTTTCTACACAAAGAATATCCTCCTTAATGAAGGTCTTCGTGCTTGGATGGCTCCAGTAGATCAACCTCATGAGAACTTTGTGTTCCCAGAGGAAGTTTTGCCTCGCGGAAATGCACTATAAAAATCGGGGGGACACCCCCCTTTTTTTATAAATAGAAAAAAAGTGTTCGCTAATCATGGCAAGAAAGGTAGTACTGGAAACTGGATATACATTTATTCCCGCATCGAAAAAAATTATCATTCCTAGAGTTATCCCTAGGGAAAGACTTGTACTTATCACCAACGTAACTACAAACCAAATAATTTATAATTTTACTGATTCAACTTTAAAAGCAACTGCTTATACAACATCAGGTGCTGCAAATGCAAATACAACTGAAATAACACTGCAGTTTAATACGACTTCAATGTCGGATAGTGATAAACTTGCCATTATCTTTGATGACTATAATGAAAGATTTATGCCATCGGAGGAGTATACTGATCCTGTTAATAAGTTAAGAGTATCAACTCCACAAGCACTCATTGATACTGACTTTGAATATGGATCTCAAACTACGAAATGGGAAAATCTTGCATTAATTAATCAGAGACCTTTTGCTTTCTCATCTCCAATTAATATTACTGGAATTAACTTTATTGAATTCTTAACAAATTCTAGAACCGTAAGAGTTGGACTTGCTGGTGCTGCTCCTTCTGTTGGAACTCCAGTTAACATTACCGATACGTTCTTATCTCCTGCTAATGGCAATTTTATTGTTGAATCTGTAAGTGGTGCAGGAAATACAATATTTACTTATACAGCAACTCAGACCAATACTACAAACATTACCAATATCTTTGATACGAATAAAACTGGAATTTCTAGTGCTCTACTCTTTACCTCTGCTAGAATTGGATCAACTCCAACAGCAGTTCAATATTCAGGAACAGGAATTGTAACGTTCTTTACCACAGTTCCTCATGGACTAGCAATTGGCAACAACGTTGCAATTAGGGGTACAACTGCAACGACTAATCCACCTAACGGATCTTTCTCAATTGTTGGTGTTAGCAGTGCCAGAGCATTCCAAGTTGCTATTTCAACAAATCCAATTCCAACTGGTACTGTAAGTGGTGGAGAAATTTATGTTATTCCTCAGGGGAATGTATTGCATAGACCATATGATGGTGGAGTTATTTTCTCATCAAATGCCAATGGAAATTTTGAAACAATGGTCAGACAGACGAGAAGATATTTCCGTTATCAGTCTGGTAAAGGCATTCAAGTAAGTTCTGGTACAATTCTAAGACCAAACTTACAAATTGATTCTATTAGTGCTACTGGAGTAAGTGCTGGATCAACTGTAAATGTCATTACAAAAGAACAGCATAATATCCAACCTGGTACAAATATATCAATTACAGGATCTGCTCAAACTGCATATAATGGAAATTACACGATTACTTCTGTTACTGGATATAATTCTTTCCAATATTCTTTACCAATCGGAGCTGCTACAACAGTTGCAACTGGTGGAACTCCTTATGTAACCGTAACAAATTGGTATGGTGCTACAAATAGACTCGGCATTTTTGATGAACAAAATGGAATGTATTTTGAGTATGATGGACAACAACTTTATGCAGTCCGTAGAAGTTCAACTTTCCAACTTTCTGGAAAAGTTAGTGTAGTACAAAACACAAATACAATAACTCAAACAAATTCTTCATTCCCAACTTTCTTTTCAAAACAATTACAGATTGGTAGTTATGTTGTTATTCGTGGACAATCATATCGTGTCATTGATATTGCAAATGATACATCATTGACAATCTCTCCATCATATCGTGGTGCCAATGCAGATTATGTCAATATATCTGAAACTATTAATCTAAGAGTTCCACAATCAGAGTGGAATATTGATAAACTTAATGGTACTGGACCATCGGGGATGACTCTTGATCTTGGTAAGATGCAAATGTGGTATATTGATTATTCATGGTATGGTGCAGGATTTATTAGATATGGTCTTCGTGGTCCAGATGGAAATGTTCTTTATTGTCATAAGATAGCAAATAATAATATTAATACCGAAGCATATATGAGATCTGGTAATTTGCCAGCTCGTTATGAATCTCAGGCAGTTCCACCAACAACTCAAATTAATAGAAGTGTTGGTACTTCGGAAACATTTATTGGTGTTACAACCACTGCTGGATTTCCACCAACAGGAACACTTGTTATTCGTGATGCAGAAACTTATGAGTATATAAATTATGCTGGCATTGGAACTACAGCGTTTACTCAAGTTAGCAGAGCAAAAGCTGGTGGGGCAGTAACTCTAACAGTTACTCAAGGATCAAACTCTTGCACTGCAGTAGGATCCACTGCCAACCTTCAAATTGGTATGAGAGCAGTCCATCCAAGTTTTCCAGACGGAACATGGATTTCTGCAATTACATCACCGACTGCCATTACACTATCCCAAGCAGCAACTGGACCAATTACTGCAGGTGTTGTAACATTCCCAGCAATGGGTGCTAATACTGGACAGGCATTTACTTATGACTCAAATAATCCTGGTGCAGCAGCTGCTGTTGAACTTGCCTATCCAACTTTTGGTCCAACCATTTCACACTGGGGTACTTCTGTAATGATGGATGGTAGATTTGATGATGACAAATCTCTGATCTTTACATTTGGTCAGTCAAACGAAGTTACCCTTAGTGGTAAGGGAGCAAGAAGTTTGCTTCTTGCAATTCGAGTGGCACCATCTGTCGATAATGGTCAGACTGGTATTTTTGGAACAAGAGAACTTGTCAATCGAATGCAGTTAACTCTGAGAGCACTTGATATTAGTTCTGATAAGAGACTTCTCGTTCAGGCTATTTTGAATCCTGTTGGGATTTCAACTGCCGCAAACTGGACAAATGCTGTTGGTGGTGCTGCAAACGTTGTGAATTCATCATTGGCACAAATTCACTCGGCAACAGGACCCGTTACTGTTACAGGTGGAGAAGTTATCTCTGGATTTTTTGTCGGAACTGGTGTAAACTCTCTGGATCTTACTCAACTTAGAGATTTGGGTAATTCTATTCTGGGTGGTGGTGGAGCACCTGTAAATTCAGCACCTTATCCAGATGGACCTGATGTGTTAGCAATTATTGCGAATACTCTTGAGGGTGGTGATGCAAAAATCTTTGCACGTCTATCCTGGACTGAAGCACAAGCATAACATACTAAATGATTACATCTGAAACTCCTTATAAGTTGGCCGAGATCATTCGTGATACTTGGCCACAACTTTACATATTGCAAAATTCACGTTATAATGATCAGAAGAATGAAACATACGATGATTGGAAATCTAGAACCAGAAGAGAATGTGATGGGTAAGAAACCGTCTCCTTGGTTGGGACAACTTGCCATTGCTCTTCAAGAATTAAATTGGGATTCATACGATGATATTCGTGTTGAGGTAGGTGGTGTAGCGTATACAGGAACATCTACTCATCCAGATGCAAATCCAAAGTGGGCAAAACCATTTGGATCTGTAACTTATCAGAACGATTCTTTTATTGTTATTAAAAATCGTAGTCGCAATCCTGTAATTTCATCTCAGTCAAATCCAGATCTGAAGCAACATCATGAACAAGTACAATAGTGAAGATTATTTTTCAGTAAGAGAAAAAAGAACTCATAAAAAAATTTGTGATTGTGGTAATTTTGAAGATGCAAGAATGATGATGCATCTAGACGGACCAAATCGTGAAATTGTAAAAAATAAAACACTCATGAGTCCAGTGATTGATGTTGAGATTCCTAAGGCATTGCCAACCAATGAGATCGTAGTAAATATGGATGGTGGTGTTGGTGGTTCTTGGGAGGTTCGTGAACCAGATAAATTGCCTCAGATCAAACTTCCAGAGGGTAAACAGCAACCTGTCATTGTATGAGTAAGTTTAAGTATCCTAATGATCCACCTGATGTAAAGTGCCCTTATTGTGGAGAGACTGGGAAACCTTGTTCAAATGTAGATAGTATGGCAAGAGCATATGCTCGTGGTGCCTGTAAGAAAAAGCACGATAAATAATCATAAGTCGCAAGCACTTATGGGACCTCTACATTCTCCAAAAGAATACTTGTTTAATTTACATGCAACAAGTCCAGGAGAAGCGAAACGAATGTGGAGGCAAAAGATAAAGGAAAGTTGGAATCATAAATGTGCTTATTGTGAATCTGAAGAGAACCTAACAATCGATCATATTGTTCCACAATCAAAAGGTGGAATGGATTTTACGAAGAATGTCGTCTGCTGCTGTCATTCCTGTAATCAAAATAAGGGACATACTCCTTGGGAAGACTGGTACTTCTCACAGGAGTTTTTTTCTATGGAAAGATATGAAAAAATTAAGAACTGGATGAAACCTGATCCACCAACTAATTTATTTGCATATCGTCCAAGAAGGAATAACGCCAGTTAATAAATACATATAAAGACGAACCATAGGGGATAGTGAACCTGGATAGTCTAAGATAAGCAGTATATACTGCAAAAAAGGTACATACCGTCTTAAGATAAATGGCAACTCCAATTAGATTAAAAAGGTCTGCTGTAACAGGAAAGAGACCCCAGGTATCGGATTTACAACTAGGTGAATTAGCTCTTAACTTTTATGATGGTTACCTATGGGCAAAGAGAGACACTGCTGGTGTTGGAATAGGTACAACCATTGCTTTATTAACACCTTGGGCGGAGAACTTTGGTGCAGGATCAATTTACTATGATAATCTTGTGGGTGTTGGAACTCAGAATGTAGGAGCAAAGTTTCATGTAGTTCCAACTTCGAGTAATATTGCTGGACTATTTTCAGGAACCACATCATCAGATATGGTTCGTATTACTCAGACGGGTTCTGGTAATGCTTTTGTAGTTGAAGATGAGACAAATCCAGATATAACAAAATTTGTCATCAATAGCTCTGGTGATGTTGCTATTGGTAGTACAGATTCTGCACAAAAATTATATGTAGATGGTAACGTTCTTATTACTGGAAGCAGTACATTTGTTGGAACTATTTTTGGAGATAGTGCAGCATTTATTAAAGATTTACGCTTAGCACTTGATGATTCGATAACAATTAATAGTGTATCTGGAGATCTAAGATTAGGATCTTCAACTGGACAAAACGTTGTTAATGTACTCAATGGATTTTATGTTACTGGAATCAGTACATTTAATAGTTTAGTAAGAGTTGGATCTGGAGTTAGTTTGACACCTAGTGGCATAATCACAGCTTCAACAAGATTGTCTACAGGTGTTCCTGGAGAAGGTATCAATATTACCACCAATACAATTAGTGGACCATCAATTATTTTTATTGATCCAGCAGGCATTGGTGATAACACTGGTGCTGTAAGAATTAAGGGTGACCTTTATGTAGATGGCACACAAACTATTGTCAATTCTAATATTGTTGATATTGTAGATATTGAAATCGGAATTGCAACTGCTGCAAATACTGATGTGCTTCTTGATGGAGCTGGATTTGCTTTAGGTACAATTGCTGTTCGTAAAAGTTTTAATTGGAACTATCCAACACTTTCTTTAAAATCTAGTGAAAATCTTGATCTAGCGATTAATAAAGTATATAAAATTAATGGAACCGAAGTATTAAGTGCTACAACATTAACAGTACCTAACCTTAACGTTAGTGGTATTGGTACAATTGGAACCCTTAATAATACTACTGCTAATATTGGAACTGCTAATATTACTACAGGTAACATTGTTACTGGTATTGTAACCACACTATTTACTTCTGGTACAGCTACGATTGCTACTGGAAACATTGTAACAGGTGTTGTTACCACACTTAGCGGTTCTAATGCTACTTATACGACTGGAAACTTTGGAACTGCCAACGCCACAACAGGTAACATTGTAACTGGTGTTGTTACCACGATTTCTGGTACTAGTGCTTTTTATAATACTGGCACCCTTCAAACAGGTAACATTGTTACTGGTATCGTAACGACATTATTCACTTCTGGAACTGCTACAATCGTAACAGGTAATATAGTCACTGGTATCGTAACTACACTATTTACTTCTGGCACTGCCACCATTAATACGGCAAATGTTACTACTGGTGTCGTAACAACTCTTTCTGGATCCAATGCAACTTACACCACTGGTAATTTTGGAACCGCTAATGCTACAACAGGTAATATTGTTACTGGTGTTGTAACAACTCTTTCTGGATCTAATGCCACTTATACCACTGGTAACTTTACGACTGCTAACGCTACCACTGGTAATATTGTAACAGGTGTAGTCACAACTCTGAGTGGTTCTAATGCCACTTATACCACTGGTAACTTTACGACTGCTAACGCTACCACTGGAAACATTGTAACAGGTGTTGTAACTACCATTTCTGGTACCAATGCTTTCTATAACACTGGTACCCTTCAAACAGGTAACATTGTTACTGGTGTAGTCACAACCTTAAGTGGTACCAATGCAACTTATACGACTGGAAACTTTGGAACTGCTAATGCTACCACTGGTAATATTGTAACAGGTGTAGTCACAACTCTGAGTGGTTCTAATGCCACTTATACCACTGGTAATTTTGGAACCGCTAATATTACCACTGGAAACATTGTAACAGGTGTTGTAACTACCATTTCTGGTACCAATGCTTTCTATAACACTGGTACCCTTCAAACAGGTAACATTGTTACTGGTATTGTAACCACGATTTCGGGTACTAATTCTTTCTACAATACTGGTACTTTACAGACTGGTAGAATCGTTACTGGTATCGTAACTACACTATTTACTTCTGGCACTGCCACCATTAATACGGCAAATGTTACTACTGGTGTCGTAACAACTCTTTCTGGATCTAATGCCACTTATACCACTGGTAACTTTACGACTGCTAACGCTACCACTGGAAATATCGTAACAGGTGTAGTCACAACTCTGAGTGGTTCTAATGCCACTTATACCACTGGTAACTTTACGACTGCTAACGCTACCACTGGAAACATTGTAACTGGTATCGTAACCACCTTATTCACTTCTGGTACAGCTACGATTGCTACTGGAAACATTGTTACTGGTGTAGTCACAACCTTAAGTGGTACCAATGCAACTTATACCACTGGTAATTTTGGAACCGCTAATATTACCACTGGAAACATTGTTACTGGTGTAGTCACAACCTTAAGTGGTACCAATGCAACTTATACGACTGGTAATTTTGGAACCGCTAATGCTACCACTGGTAATATTGTAACAGGTGTAGTCACAACCTTAAGTGGTACCAATGCGTTCTACAATACTGGTACCCTTCAAACAGGTAACATTGTTACTGGTGTTGTTACCACACTTAGCGGTTCTAATGCCACTTATACCACTGGTAACTTTACGACTGCTAACGCTACTATTGGTAATATTGTATCTGGTGTAGTTACTTTTATCTCAGGTACTCATCTTAATTATTCTGGTGTTGGTACATTTACAACTCAACTTAACGTTGGTACTGGAGTTACAATTAGTTCTGGTGTAGTAACAGCAACAACCAGACTCTCCACTGGAAATTCTGGATTTGGAATTAATATCGATACAAATACTATTAGTGGTCCATCAGTAATTACGATTGATCCTGCTGGTGTTGGTGATAATACTGGTGCAGTTAGAATTAAAGGTGATTTATATGTAGATGGTACACAAACTGTTGTTAATTCAACAGCAATTGAACTTGCGGATTTTGTTGTTGGCATTGCTGGTACAGTTACATCAGATTTACTTCTTGATGGTGCTGGTATTGGTATCGGATCTACTGCAAGTAGAAAAACCTTAACTTGGGACTACACTAATACTGCATTAAAGTCAAGTGAGAACTTTAACCTTGCTTCTGGTAAAGTTTATGAGATTAATGGTGTAACACTATTAACTAACAACCAATTAACAATATCAAACATTAATGCTACTGGTGTAAGCACTTTAGGTACGATTAATAATACCACTGCTAATATTGGAACCGCTAATATTACCACTGGAAATATCGTAACAGGTGTAGTCACAACTCTGAGTGGTTCTAATGCCACTTATACCACTGGTAACTTTACGACTGCTAACGCTACCACTGGAAATATCGTAACAGGTGTAGTCACAACTCTGAGTGGTTCTAATGCCACTTATACCACTGGTAACTTTACGACTGCTAACGCTACCACTGGTAACATCGTAACAGGTGTTGTTACCACGATTTCTGGTACTAATGCTTTTTATAACACTGGTACTCTACAGACTGGTAATATAGTAACTGGTATTGTAACGACACTATTTACTTCTGGAACTGCTACAATCGCAACGGGTAACATTGTTACTGGTGTAGTCACAACTCTAAGTGGTTCTAACGCTACTTATACCACTGGTAATTTTGGAACCGCTAATATTACCACTGGAAATATTGTAACTGGTGTTGTCACTACATTAAGTGGTACTAACGCCACTTATACCACTGGTAACTTTACGACTGCTAACGCTACCACTGGTAATATTGTAACTGGTGTTGTCACTACATTAAGTGGTACTAACGCCACTTATACCACTGGTAACTTTACGACTGCTAACGCTACCACTGGTAATATTGTAACTGGTGTTGTTACTACAATTAGTGGTACTAATTTAACTTACACTAATGCAAATGTTTCTGGTATAATAACTGCACCAACTCATGATACAACTTCAAGCAGAATAGGATCTGCAACTGCAACAACATTATCAACATCTCAAGTTGGAATTCATTCTATTGCAGCTGCTTCTTATCGTTCCGTCGAGTACATTGTTCAAGCAACTCAGAATACTAATTTCCATACTACAAAAATACTTGTAGTTCATAACGGCACAACTGCTTATCTAACCGAATATGGATCTGTTTATAATAATTCTGCAGTTGCGACTTATGATGTAGACATCTCTGGTGGGAACATTAGATTACTTGCTACCCCTGCAAGTTCTTCAGCAACAACCTTTAAACTTCAATTTAATACAATCGTGGTTTGATAAATACATAAAAGAACCATAGGGGATAGTGAACCTTGGCAGACCAGAATTTTAGGGTAAAGCGCGGTTTAGAAGTAGGTGTAGGTGTTACAATTCAAGCAGGTATAGTAACGGCAGTTACTTTACTTGATGGAAACTTAAATGCTCCTGGAAAGACATATTATGTTTCGACGAATGGTAATGATGGATATGCAGGAACTACCATCAACAGACCATTTGCAACGATTGCTAAAGCATTAAGTGTATCAACGTCTGGAGATACAATCTTTGTTCAGTCAGGTACGTTTACTGAAGTTTTTCCACTTACAATTCCTGTAGGTGTAAATGTTAAAGGTACGGGACTTCGTGGTACATTTGTTCAACCTACATCAGGAACAAGACAAAATGATGGTTTCTTATTAAATGGAGAAACCACTATTGAAGATTTGACCATTGGTAATATCAATGAACCTGGTTATGCATTCAAGTTTGCCAATAATTCTAAGACCACAACTCGTTCCCCTTATGTTCAGAGAGTTACTGTACTTAATAAAGGTTCAATAACTTCTGCAACAGATCCATATGGATTTGATACTGCTCATTCACCACCAACTTCATATAAAGCAGGTCGTGGTGTTTTAATCGATGGTAGTGTAGTTGATCCAACCACACTTGAACCAGCAATGTTATTCAATGAATGTACATTCATTTGTCCGAATAACACTGCTCTTGAGATGACAAATGGTGGTAGAACCGAATGGGTTAACTGCTTTAGTTATTTTGCAGATAAAGGAATTCGTGCTTATGATGGATCAGTAGGTGTAGGAAGCACTGGATATGTAAGAGTTAAGACAAGTGGTTTAACTGGATCAACTCCCGCAGCAAATGACGAACTTTATTACCTTGAAGCAAACTATCGGTCTGGTACTTATTCTCAGGTAGGAACTGCTCTTACAATTACCAGAGTTGGTCATGGACTAACAGTTGGTGATCGAATCTTTGCTGACTTTACTTCGGGAACAGCAACTGATGGATTCTATCGCGTTACTGGGTATGTTGGTGTCAATACATTCTCTGTTACAATGGGTGGTTCTGCAACCACCAGTGGAAATATATCTTATAAAGAAGCACTAGGTTTCGGTACTGTTAGAAGTTATACCTCAGCAACTGGTCTTTCTTCTATTACTGCAAAAGGTGAGGGACTATTTGAACTCCCAACATCAAGACTTGGCAAGACTGTAACTGCTTATGGTGATGCTCAGTTATCGACACTGCAGAAAAAGATTGGAACTGCATCGTTATATCTTGATGGTACAGGAGACTATGCAAGATGTGAAGGTGGATCAGACTTTACATTCGCTGGAAACTTTACTGCAGAAGCATGGATTTATCCTACAAGTGTAACTGGAAGTCGTCATCTGTTTGCATTGGGAACTGAAACAACCGGTAGATATCACTTTTCATTGGAAAGTGGTGTTGTAACTGGCAATTTCTTTGGTAGTGCTTCTACAACTTTTGGTGGTTCGATTTCAATCAATACTTGGACTCATATTGCATTAGTTCGTTCAGGTTCAACGATTACTGCTTATGTAAATGGAACTGCACTTGGAACTACAGAGACAAATTCTTCTGCGATTAACAACACTGGACAACTGACAATTGGTGCTGATAATTCTGGTACTAATGCATTTGTTGGTTATATAGACGAAGTTAGAATTTCAAATACTGCAAGATATACTGCAACCTTCACTCCATCAACGACTCAGTTTAATTCTGATGGTAGTGATAAACTTCTTCTCCATCTTGATGGTGCTTCTGCAAGTACTTCCTTTATTGATAGTTCAATTCCAGCACAAGATATTCGTTGGGTTCGTTCTGGTGTAGGTATTGCAACTGCAACCAAGATTACATTAGCAGATTATCAGCAGTTTGGTGCTGAAATGAGATCGATTGGATCTGCTGTAGTCTTCGGTAATACTGGTATCAGTGCAGATGGACCAGGTGTTGGTCTCCGAATGTTTGCATTTAACTTCGGACACATCGGATCCGGAAAAGATTTTAGTCAAGATGTATCATTAGTCAATCAGGCAGCAGAAGTTGTTAAGACTAATAATGCAAATGTTTATTTTGTATCGATCGATCAGTCTGGTGACTTTAGAGTTGGTGATGCATTTTATGTTAATCAGGAAGCAGGAACTGTAAACTTTGGTGGGCAGAACTTTACACTGAATAGTCTTTCTGACTTAAATGTTACAGACGGAACAAATACAAATACGTTAACCCCAACTTATCTAACAGTTGGAAATATACAAATTTCTGGAAATGAAATCACATCAACTTCTGGAAATATTAATATCAATCCATCTGGAAATTCCGAGACTAATATTGATGGTAATCTGAATGTTAGTGGTATCCTGACAGCATCTGTTCTTCAAACCAGTGCTTTACAAATCGGTGATACATCAATTGCGATTGATGATACTGGATCGAATGGAACAATTAGACTCAATACTGATGGTCTTGAGGTTTTAAGAGCTACCAATACTCAAAGAGTTGGTATAGGTACGATTGTTCCAACAGCAAAATTAGATGTACTCGGTGATACTAGAATCACGGGTGTAATAACTGCAATTACTTTTAGTGGCAATGTTAATGGTGGTGTAGGAACCATCACGAATTTAAATAGTACGACTGGTAACTTAACTACACTTAATGCTACCACTGGTAATATTGTTACTGGTATTGTTACCACGATTTCTGGTACTAATGCTTTTTATAACACTGGTACCCTTCAAACAGGTAACATCGTAACGGGTGTAGTCACAACCTTAAGTGGTACCAATGCCACTTATACGACTGGAAACTTTGGAACCGCTAATGCTACAACAGGTAACATTGTAACTGGTGTTGTTACCACGATTTCTGGTACCAATGCGTTCTACAATACTGGTACTCTACAGACTGGTAGAATTGTCACTGGTATCGTAACGACATTATTCACTTCTGGAACTGCTACAATCGCAACGGGTAATATCGTTACTGGTGTTGTTACCACACTTAGCGGTTCTAATGCCACTTATACCACTGGTAATTTTGGAACCGCTAATGCTACAACAGGTAACATTGTAACTGGTGTTGTTACTACACTCAGTGGTACCAATGTCTTCTATAATACTGGTACCTTACAGACTGGTAACATTGTTACTGGTGTTGTTACCACACTTAGTGGTTCTAACGCAACTTACACCACTGGAAACTTTACAACCGCCAATGCTACTACTGGTAATATCGTTACTGGTGTTGTTACCACACTTAGCGGTTCTAATGCCACTTATACCACTGGTAACTTTGGTACTGCCAATGCCACAACAGGTAACATTGTAACTGGTGTTGTTACTACACTCAGTGGTACCAATGTCTTCTATAATACTGGTACCTTACAGACTGGTAACATTGTTACTGGTATCGTAACGACATTATTCACTTCTGGAACTGCTACAATCGCAACGGGTAACATTGTTACTGGTGTTGTTACCACACTTAGTGGTTCTAACGCAACTTACACCACTGGAAACTTTACAACCGCCAATGCTACTACTGGTAATATCGTTACTGGTATTGTTACCACGATTTCTGGTACTAATGCTTTTTATAATACTGGTACCCTTCAGACCGGTAACATTGTTACTGGTATCGTAACGACATTATTCACTTCTGGAACTGCTACAATCGCAACGGGTAACATTGTTACTGGTGTAGTCACAACTCTAAGTGGTTCTAATGCCACTTATACGACTGGTAATTTAACCACACTTAACGCTACCACTGGAAATATCGTTACTGGTGTCGTAACAACCTTAAGTGGTTCTAATGCCACTTATACGACTGGTAATTTAACCACACTTAACGCTACCACTGGAAATATCGTTACTGGTGTCGTAACAACCTTATCAGTTACTCAATTAAATGTCTCTGGTGTTTCTACTTTTGCAAGTAATGTTAATTTAAATGCTGCACTGCTTCTCCCACAAAATCCAACTGGTGTTGGATTTGGAACAACAACTGCAAATCCACAATATGCCATTAGACAAACAATGGGTGATAATGATGGATGGCAAATCTTTGGTGAATCTCCATCTGGAACAAATACTGGATCTTTAGTTCTTGAAGTTAATGATGATGTTGATACCAATGAAAGAATAATATTTAGAAATAGGAGAAATTATTCTGGTGCGGTAATAGGAGTCACTACATTCTTGGAGATGAGTTCTACTTCTAATATAATAGAATCAAATTCACTTTTGATTGGAACCAGAACACTAACAGGAACCTCATCACAAAGACTTCAAGTTACTGGTGGTGCTTATGTTTCTGGTAATCTTGGTATAGGAAATACAAATCCACAAAACCCACTTCATATTAGTGGAACTCAAGGAACTCTATTAAGAATTGATGGGGGTTCTGGTGGAACTGGAACAAGAGATATTGTTATTACAGAATTTGATACTCCCGCATACGGAGGTATCATAAGATATGATAGTTCTCAAGATACATTTACAATTGGAACTCTTGAAAACTCAGTAGTTCAGTATGCACTCAATATTGCAAGAGCAACTGGTAATGTTGGTGTTGGATATACTCAATTAAACCCAACAGTAAAACTTGCCGTTAATGGTACAACATTAATTAATACAAATAGTTTAACAGGAACAGCATCACAACCACTTCAGGTTAATGGTGGTGCTTATGTTTCTGGTTCTGTTGGAATAGGAACCACAAATCCAACATCAAAATTAGATGTAGTTGGTGATATTAAATTAACTGGTCAAATTCAAGGCCCTTCAGAACTTATTATTGATCCGGCAGCAGTTGGAGATAATACTGGTGCAGTAAGAATTAAAGGTGACTTGTATGTTGATGGTACTCAATTTGTTGTCAACTCTACAACAATTGAACTTGCTGATTTTAATGTAGGTATTGCAACTACTGTAGGAACTAATGCTCTTCTTGATGGTGCTGGAATTGGCATTGGTTCTACTGGTATTCGTAAGACAATCACTTGGAATAATACTGCTAGTGCTCTGACATCAAGTGAAGATTGGAACCTTGTTTCTGGTAAGCAGTATGAGATTAATGGAACATCAGTCTTAAGTTCTACAACTCTTGGGAGTGGTGTTGTAAACTCTTCACTGACTTCTGTTGGTACACTTGGAAGTTTGAATGTTACTGGTACATCAAACTTACCAACGATTAATGCTACTACTGGATATATTGCAACTGGTGTTGTTACTACGATTTCTGGTACTAATGCATTTTATAATACTGGTACTCTTCAGACTGGCAACATAGTTACTGGCGTAGTCACAACCTTAAGTGGTTCTAATGCGACTTATACCACTGGTAACTTTGGTACTGCCAATGCCACAACAGGTAACATTGTTACTGGTGTTGTTACCACACTTATTGGTACTAGTGCCTTCTACAATACTGGTACCCTTCAGACCGGTAACATTGTTACTGGTGTTGTTACCACACTCAGTGGTACCAATGCCACTTATACGACTGGTAACTTAACTACACTTAATGCTACCACTGGTAACATTGTTACTGGTGTTGTTACCACACTCAGTGGTACCAATGCCACTTATACGACTGGTAACTTAACTACACTTAATGCTACCACTGGAAACATTGTTACTGGTGTTGTTACCACGATTTCGGGTACTAATGCTTTTTATAATACTGGTACTCTACAGACTGGAAACATTGTTACTGGTATTGTAACAACGATTTCTGGTACTAATGCCTTCTATAATACTGGTACTTTACAGACTGGAAATATTGTTACTGGTGTTGTTACCACACTTAGTGGTACTAGTGCCTTCTACAATACTGGTACCCTTCAGACTGGAAACATAGTTACTGGTGTTGTTACCACGATTTCTGGTACTAATGCCTTCTATAATACTGGTACTTTACAGACTGGAAATATTGTTACTGGCGTAGTCACAACCTTAAGTGGTTCTAACGCCACTTATACGACTGGTAACTTAACTACACTTAATGCTACCACTGGTAATATTGTTACTGGTGTAGTCACAACTCTGAGTGGCACAAATATCAGATATACTGGTATTGCTACCTTTGGAAATACTGTTGTTGGTGGAGCAACAACTCAACTTGTTGTAACTGGTAATGCCAGAGTTACAGGAATTCTAACAGTTGGCACCGCCTCAATTACACTCGATGGTACAACAGATGTTCTTAAGGTTGGATCTGGTGTAACGATTTATGGTACAACTGGAATTGTCAGTGCAACCAAATTTTATGGAGATGGTTCTTCACTGATTGGTGTTTCTGCTGGAAGCACAACTTGGACAAGAACAAATGCTGGTATTCATACACTTTCTAATGTCGGTATAGGTACAACAAATCCAACTGCTGTCGTAACATCCGCTAACACAGCGGTATTGGCTGCTGGTATTGTCACTGCTTATAAGATTTATGGTGATGGTTCTGGACTAACTGGAGTTGGGTTTGCATTAACAGTTGGTACTAGAACTGCTGGTATTAACTCTACTGATGCAGTTTCTAATGTTAGAGCAATCAGATTTGCAAAAGCACCATTTGCTGTCCAAGATCTTGGTAATGGTGAAGTTCTGATTAACTCTGAATCATCATTCAACCCAATAATTATTGGTGGTAATGTTAATGATAAAGTACAAGCTACTGGTGAAGAAACATTAAACCTCGTTGCTGGTAGTGGAATAACAATCGTAGCAAACAATACTAGTAATCCAAAATCATTAACATTCACTGCAACAGGTGGAGGTGGTGGTAGTGGTATTAGCACTCAGTGGGTTACAACAAATGCTGGTATTCATACACTTTCAAATGTTGGTATAGGAACCACAAATCCAAATGTTAAATTAGATGTTTTGGGTAATGTTAGAGTTGTTGGAATTTTAACAGCAACATCACTTGTTAAGTCCGGTGGAACATCAAGTCAATTCCTGAAGGCAG
>Ga0209990_10000979_pt1 | contig 25970 bp, 35 predicted proteins | sample NOAtaG_6_FD_187304 | JGI IMG/M metagenome (GOLD analysis project Ga0209990, IMG submission 187304) | Freshwater lake microbial communities from Lake Erie, under a cyanobacterial bloom - NOAA_Erie_Diel5S_2200h metaG (SPAdes) (version 2) | ecosystem: Environmental > Aquatic > Freshwater > Lake ...
TAGGCAAGTATTCAGTTCGCACCATTGAGGGTAACACCAATGAACAGGGCATGCGCGATAGCCGTACACGGGATGGTGTGTACTACAAGATTCGCCCACTATCAAAAAACTTACACATAACAAGATGGAAAAAAGGACAAAGCTCTTAATAGGACTGGGTATTGCAATTCTTGCACTAGCCATAGTGTTCACGGTGCGCACGTGCAATAGGCCTGTAACAAATCCTGCTATAAAAAGATTACAGGAAGTAAATGATTCACTCTATCAAATCATTGAAGTTAACAACGCTAAGACCGATAGTCTATTCATTAAGATTGATTCGCTCAACATGCATCAAGACACCATCATTCAACAGCAACAAATCACCAATGAAATTTACCGCAATGAAACTTACAACATTCTTTCTGCTACTCCTTCTAGTGCCAACAGTCAGTTCCGCACAACGCTCAAAAAATCGGACAGCCTACTCAAAGCAGGATTTTACACCCGAACTTACAACTTACGATCAGCAACTTTTCAGTCTCAACTACAATAGCATGTTGTACTGGTATAACACAGCACAGGAAATCGACAGCTTGTACCAAATGGAGCGGTTAAAAGTTACATACTACGCAAAGATTACAGGCATTCAAGCGGATAGTTATGAAACGTTGGCTGAAATCTATAAGAACAAGCAAAGCATTGATAAGGCCATTGCCACTGAGAAAGACAATGAAATCAAAGAACTAAAGAAACGCAACAGGCGGTTAATAATTACTAACACGGCTATGACTTTAGGTGTCACAGCCTTGGCTTTTTCTACTATATATTTTGCAATACTATAATCATGGACATTCAGCCAAGAGATATCATAACAATAATTGGTGGAGCGGTATCGCTCACGGGGTTGTACTACGCATTGAAGCGCGATGTAGTAAAAGTGTCAAGCGCACTGGGTAAAGTAGAATCATATCATAAACGGGAGGTAACAATGCTATCCGAATCCATTAAAGAAACCAAGGACGAATTTAACACCAAGCTAAACGTTATGAAAGAGGAACAAAATAAAGCCATTGACAAGCTCGAAAAGAAGATTGATGTGATTGCTGCACAGAACCTAACTATCAGCACCAATCTTGCGGAGTTAGCCGGGTTTATCAGGGGCACTAAATAGCACTACATGCAGGGACAATATGCGGAAATCTACAAAGAGATACACGCAGGCGAGGGTACGATAGCAGACCGCATTCGTGCCGCTATGAAGCGTCATAAGATTGACATGAAATACGGCTCATTTGAGCGGTTGTATTTCGGTTGGCGTAAAAGACATAGCGTCGAACTTGAAACCCCTGTTAAAAAGCATGTAAATGGCAACCTGTCCAAGCTTGAAAACCATTTTGCCGACTTCGGTAACATGGTCAACGAGTTGATGCCTGAGCAGAGCAACCCGCTCGACCTGCCACCATCACAGGAAGCACACTACAAACCGTTCAAGCTACCGATAAACCACAACAACATCCTGTTGCTATCGGATATTCACGTGCCGTATCACAACATACAGGCTTTAACGCTTGCATTGAAGTATGGACTGGAGAATGAAGTCAACACCATCCTTCTCAATGGTGACGTTATCGACTTCTATGCAATCAGCCGCTTTGAGAAAGACCCGCGTAAAAGAAACTTTGGACATGAAGTGTTAATGACAAGGCAGTTTCTTGCCACACTACGCAAGCTATTCCCGAACGCTGCTATCTATTACAAGTGCGGAAACCATGATGTACGTTACGACCACTATATCATGCGCAATGCACCTGATTTGTTGGGTATGGATGAGTTCAATTTTGAATCACTCATGCACCTAGATCAACACAAGATCACTTTTATCCCGGATAAGCAAATCATTCACGCAGGCAAGTTGACTATTTTACACGGGCATGAACTTGGTGCATCGGTCTTCAGTCCTGTAAACATCGCACGCGGTTTATTCTTACGTGCAAAAGACAGCGCATTGTGTGGACACCATCACCAAGCCAGTGAACACACCGAGCCTAACATCAATGGCAAGCTAACAACGTGTTGGAGCGTTGCGTGCTTGTGCGAGTTGCATCCCGATTACATGCCCATCAACAAACACCACCATGGCTTTGCACATATCCGTATAATGGACACAGGCGAGTTTGAAGTAAACAATTACAGAATTGTGAATGGAAAGATTAGATAAGAAAAAGGCTCCACGTTAGGAGCCTTGTTCTATCAATCAATAACAAAAACAATAATGCAATGAACCATTACACTAAGTCGCAAATATAGCACAATGAAAGGCAAGCCACATCCAAAAGTCGTACAGCGTAAGTTGGGCAGGGAGCGAGCGGATGGTTTGTACTGTGATAACGTAATTGAAATTGACCCTACGTTGCCACCGATGCGCTACCTGATTGTGCTTGTCCATGAATACCTTCATCACATACAACCCGAATGGAGCGAGGAGAAGGTGGATGCCGAGGGTGAAGCACTGGGTAGGTTTCTTTGGAAGCAGGGCTATCGCAAGGTGCAGCAATGATGCGCCCACTGCTAAGGATTAAATAGCGTGTCAAAACTTATCTGCTATCCCGGCATCGAGTAACTCACTTGCTAACCATTCGCGAATCTTGCCTACTATGTCGTATTGTTCTTGGGTAAGGTCTTGATATTTCTCAAGGCTACGCAGATGCTGTTGCACTTCGTATAGCGTATCAAAATACCTTACACCATTCACAGCACAACTAAATGCGTGCTGGTCTTCCTTAAGGTCAAATGTTAGTGTTGCTTTCATTTTCTGCTTTGTTTGGTAGTCCTGCTTTACAATCGGTGTATCCTTCGTTATAGGAATTAATAACGTTATTCATTTCAATCGTTTGTGCTGCGTTCAATAGCATCTCCATTTCGGCCCACGTCATGCGTATGGCTTGACCTTTAAACTTACGCTTTAAGGTTAGATGCAGTCTGCGAATGGCTGTTTCTTTTTTCTCTTGGCTCATAAATACTTGGTGTCTTTGGTTATGGTAAATAAGTCTTTATTCACCGCTTTGATTTTATGGAATAGGTTGTTTTTTAGATACGTTGTTTCGGCCTTGCTGTACATGCTTAGCAACAAGACCCGTTCTTCGCGTAGATCGTCAAGCGGTAGCAGTTTTCTTTTGGGCATTGAGTTTCAGTATTTCGTTTTTTACGTGCATGTAGTACGCCTTCACCGAGTAGTATTCGCCGGTTCCTTCAAAGTCATTCACGATGTCATCGGGTGCGTTAGCCAGTGCTTCATCTACGCAATACAACGCGCAATTAATTGCTTTGAAATGCACCTGTGCTAATTGACCTTCCTGCGATTCACCCTCGACTATATCAAAATAATTTGAGTACAGTTGCCATGCCTTGTCTTTTGCTTTCATAGTGCTAAGGTATTAAGGTATTCACGCCACATTGGTACACGTTCCTGAAGCTTTGCGATTGCTGCCTCATCAAACTCCACAACCTTTTCGTGGATGCGGTCTTGCACTGGTATGTCGTATTCCCAACTTGACAAATCACTTTCAAGATTAGCGTGTGGATTCTCCGCAAGGAAAGTAGGCATATCGTAAATCATGTTGCGTTCAATGCGCGATGCCTTCTTGATGAATTCAGGATTGCTTTGTGGATCTATAAGATTCATGCGCAATGATAGGCGATACTTTTCGGTGTCAATCATTTGACTTGGCGCATTGACTAGCACAAAGCAGAACGTTGCTGTTGGTGCGCCTGTTAGCCACATGTATGCTTGGCCTTGCCAGTAATAGTCTTTGCTCAACTCGTTAGCCTTTGCATCGATAAAGGTGTGAATATCCCAACTGCTTTTAATATCCGGCACGTTGATTACAGCGCCACCATCTTTGATGAGTAAATCAGGCGTGCCTGTTATATACTCATTCTTGAAATTGATTTCATTCTTGAATACGATAGCGTTCCGTTCCCTGCGCCACAGGTCTATCGCATCATTCTCAACCGCTACACCTTTCTCAATATACTTGTTACTTATCTCTTTGTAACGCTTGTACTTCTGTTGGATGTAGATTTCAAGTAGTGCGCTCTTGCAGGTTTCACTTAGTCCTGTCTTAGTACGTGCATCGGTCATTAGCTTACCAAGCTGCGATGCTCTGAATAGTGTTGTTTCCATTTGTTCTTGTTATTGATGGTGTGAAGATACTACAACAATCCGCTTAGTTGCTCTTTTTTAACATTTACTAACGGTTCAATCTGTGCATAGAATTCTTGCGGGCATGCCTGCAAGATGATATCCAAATCGTCAAGGCTCTGTGCTTTCTCGATTAGTTCAAGCAAGTATTGCACGTCCTTATTCGATGCGTTAAGTGTACCCTTCAACTTGAATGGTTTGTATATATCCACGTTCTTGCGGTTAAGGTCACGGCCTAACAACTTACCAAATGAGATAGCAGCGTTTTTTAGGCACTCTGTTTTGAGTTTAGGAAACGCAAGGTCTAAGGCATTGGGTTTTTTATTATCTGCGTTTAATGCCCATCTATTACGTTCGATGTTGTCAAGGTTTTGCGGTGCTCTGTCAACCATGATAACAATGGATGCTGCTCCAGTGCGGCGTAACTCGTAACCGGTTATCGGATGAATCACTACAAGGTCAAGTGAACCAACTACTTCATTAGCCATACGTTCCCATTTGAAGTTTTCAGTACGCCAGTGCCCGAAAAACATTTCGTCGAGTGTTGTTTCTACGTGCGATATAACAAGCGTGACCGCTTTACCATCGGGCGTTTTTTCAATTCCGACTTGGTCAGGTGATGCGTTGAGCATTTGCTGAAACTTTTGCAATGCTTCAAGATTGTCTTTGTGAAATGAGTTCATGTTGTTATTGATTTGGATTAATACTTAGCGAGGCAATCGTTTAACTCTTGGCAGTAAGAAAGTAATGCGAAGATTACGATAATAGCTACGATGTAGCGAAGGATAGTAGATGCTGTTTTCATGTGTATTGTTTTTAATTGATGCCGCTAATGTACTGCAAATAGTTACATACACCCTGTTAAAAATTGTTAAAATTTGGCAGGGTTACATGGGTGCAATTTGTACCTTATAGGGTACAAATATTTGAAGATTTGTGACTTTTATCACCCATCGGGTACAGATTACGCCCACGAATAGCTGCCGTAATTCGGGAATAGTTCAAAGTACATGCGCATCATTATGGCATCTGCGTAATCGGGAGACTTGCCATGCATGCGCGCTATCTCATCTTTGCTGATTACTGCGAGTTTGCCATCGGCTTCAGGTTGCCTGCGGCGTATCATGTCCAGTTCTTGCACGATAACGTCCCGGAACTGATTGACTTTGAAAATTACTTTGTTCTGCTCGATTAATTCCGCAAGCTTGAAGTAACATTCAGCCTTTTGATTAGTGAACTTATCCGATTGCTTAGCACGTCCACCATTAAGGAAGCCCCTACAACGAAGTGCATCGACCGCACCCCCGCCAACCCCATCTTCATCACAGATCACGTTGCTTAGTTTGATGCTATGCCTATCGCATAGTTGGCGAATGGTGCTAACTACGGTTGTAATTGGTTGCTTTCGCAGCTCGTGAATTTCTATTAACTGCAAACCATGCCACACGCATATCACACTACGGTCTTTTCCAAGTCGTGCAATATCCGCACTGATGTACTTTTCACCTTTGCTTTCTTCATCACGGAAGCAGCGCAATAAATCGTCATACTGATATATCCAGTCCACACTTTCGTCATAGTCCCAATCGCCCTCAAGCAATCGCTTGCGGTCTGCTTCAGGTAGGCGCATCATCTTGGCTTCATAGACTGCATCAGGACTTATCGTGTTATCCTTCAGCAATGCCTCAACAAATGCTTTGTGTGGTGGCAATAAATCCTTTTTCCATGGATACCAAATGTCATTATACAACCAACCTTTTGATGGGTTACAACTCATCAATCCTTTTGGTATTCCACCTACCAAATTGTAACGCACACGTGTGTCAATGATATCTACTGCCTTCTTTGTCATTTCCGCAACCTCATCAAGAAAGTAATCGGTAATTTCAAGTGATCCAAATCGGTGAAAGTCGGGGTCGCTGGGTGTAGCTGCCATGTCCATAAGAATTGTTTCGCTACCATTGAACCAACGAATCATGTTTAGTTGTCCGTTGTAGGTGTAGTGTTCACCTGCTTTCAATCCCATTTGCGTGCATATCTCCCAAAAGCGAAGCATCGTAGATAGTTGAAGCTTCTTTAATTCTGCACGACCTATTAAACCTCTTGTGTGTGGATGCTTTAATCTACGCACGATTTGCCAATAACATCCAAGCCATGTTTTACCTCCGTATACACCACCTCCATACAGCACCTGCTCCACATTGCTCGATGTAGATAGGTGTCGTAAGGCTTGCTCTTGTTTACTATTGAATTGTGCTTCGTACATTATTCAACGTGTTTCCATCTACGGAGTATTACATCCTTAATGGTTGATTCTGCTACACCATATTCCAAGGCTAACATCTTCCGGGTATATTGATATGGCTTAAACTTTTCCCGAATCTCTTTTACTTTTTGCTCGTTCAATTTGGCTGTTCCGTTCTTGCTACCTTTTACAAAGTTGGTGCATATTGGTTTTTGAATTCTACCTGCATCATAGCTGTACTTTGTATTTTCAGCAGGTGTAACCCATTCCAAGTTTTCTACTCGGTTATCGTCACGAATAAAGTTGATGTGATTGACTTGAGTTTTCTTTTGTGGATTTTCAATCCATGCAGAAGCAACAAGGCGATGCAATGTAACTGACTTGAGTTTGCCATCAATCAAAATCATAGTAGCCAAATAGCCTTTGTGATTTTTAGCTGGTAGCATTATCGCATGCCTGTTGCTGTTCTTGTGTTTAGTGGTAAGTAAACGACCCTGATTGCTTATCAAATATCTTTGATTCGTATTCGGAACGTACTTCCAAAATTCACCTGCATTGCTTTGAATTGGTGAATTGATTTGTTCTAATGTTATCATGCATCAAATATACTTTATATTTTTGGATGCGCACCCAAAACATAAAAGTATTTATGCACAATCATTAGAATGGCAAATCGCCTGTGCCTTGTGAATCGTCCACCTCTTCACGCTTAACTAGTGGCTCACTCATCTTGCCCGAAAAGAACTTGCCGCTCTTGCCTTCTTTAACCCAAGCGGCGAGGCGCATCTTCTTTCCGTTGACCATGATTTCACCAGTGTACTGCGGCCCGTTGTTAGCCACGTTGTTGTTCTTGAATAGGGTGAACTGACCCTCTTGCATTTGATAGTTACTCATTGTATTAATTGTTGATTATTGCTATATCGTCTATCATTAAACTTATTGTGGTCTTGCCATTGAAGTCGGTTGTTTCTATTACTTCAAAAGGTTCGTGGTCGATTGAGTGACCATTGATGAAACCAATGTACACTTCTACATCGTCCGGGTATTGCGCAAGCTTATCCCACAATTCACCTATTGTCATAGCTTATATTCATCTTTGTCGGTTAACAAATGTAACTCCTCAAAGATAAGACGCATTGCCATGTTATCGCTCATTGATGGGCGCATGCTTCGCTTCGCTGTTAACACAAACAACTTGCGTAGCAGCTCGACTTCTCGATGTTGATCATACTTCATCAGTATTCATTTTGATTTTCGATTAACTCCTTATAACGCTCGTGCCTGTACTCGGTAAACTGATACGGCTTGTTTTTGTACACGCGAAAGCGCATGTCATTGTCCCATGTTGGCAGGTCATCGTACTCACGCATCAAAGCTATTTCAATCTGCGGTGGATTGCTGCGCTTTGCTTCCTGTGCCGGGGCTTCATGTATCTTCAACTTATCCGCTGCCTGTTGGATAGCGTCGACCACTTGCGGGTGTTGGAACATTTCGTAGATGTTGTTGGCTTGCTTTTCTTTTTCGTTATGCATTTCAATAGCCGTTTGGCGTTGCGCATCATACAGCGGAAACCAAGCAAGTATAGTTGCCGGGTCGATGCGGTTATAAATAGTTCCATACTCACCAATAGCACCGCGATCTAAACACAACTGCACATCTTCAAGTGAATACATCCACATCTTTTCCATGATGTTCTCAGCGCAAAATTCAATCTGCATTGCGTTCATGTTGTTCTGCACGTTGAGCAGTTGCGTGCATCGCGTAACGAGCTGCATGATTTTTACCTTAGTGGTTTGCCTGTCTAACTTACGAAGTAGGGCTATCTTGTCTTGCTGCATCGCGTGCGTTACTGATAGCGACTGCATCGCGGAAAAGTTGTTCAGCTTTTGCAACGTGTTCTGCTGTTGTAGTTGGTTGTTTTGCATATTGATTTGATTTTTGATTTGTAATTTTTTCCCATTCCCTGCGCATCCAGTTGCGCACTGTGCTTTGCCAATCCTTCATTGAAGCTTTGCCTACTATCCATCCGTTGGCTTCATAGTGATCCATAAACGTGCGTGCAAAATTAACCAACTTATCTTCGGTCATAAAGTTCTTGCCTTGCATGTTAAGTTCACCCATCAGGTTATAGACATCATTCTCATCCGGCTTGACAAACTTTTTGCGACTTACCTTTTTCTTAATTTCATTTTCATTTTCATTTTCATTTTCCATATGTAGAACATATGTTTTACTAGTGTTCGACACATGTGTTAGACTTGTTTTTTTCATTCTGTTATTTCGTCTTGATTCGGCAAATGCTTTACGCTTGCTGATTTCAAGCATCAAACGTTCGTTGCAATAGTTGCCATCTTCATTGCGCAAAAACTTTTGTGATACGGAATTGAACACGTCTTGTCTTAAACATATCTTCATCATATGTTTTTCACTGATGCATCCTTTTGAAGCTTGATGACATAAGCAGCGTATGTACGCCCCCACTTCATCATTGTCCATATCGTCAGTGCCAACTAAGAAATCTTGATAGTAAAAAAGAAATGCCGGGTCTTGTGCCATGTTGTTATTGTTTTAATCGTATTGATAGATTGCGCCACCAAAAGTAGCAATATCTGAAAAACGAAAAGTAGCTAATTCAGTTCCATCATCATTTTTGTAAATTGAATATCTTTCTTGTGCTATTAATTTTCTAATAGCATCAACATCTACAATTCTCACTTTTACCAAACTATTCCTGTCTTCCGATTCGTATGCGTAAAAATAAACTTTCGCGTAACCCTGTTTAATTTTATCAAACTCAGTAAGACCTCCACCTTTGCTTTTATATCTTATTGTCATATCTTTATACTTCATGTATTTGTGCTGCCTTATGCGCACAGATACGACAAAATTTAGCTGGTATATCAAATCAAAAGAATAGTTGCCATCTTGAAATTCTGTGGATGGTTTTATTATAGCATACCTTTCGTGAAATCCACGCAAGGCTTTACGCAAGTGTGTACCAATCTCGGCATGGTACTTTGTTTCTAATGCCCGAACATTATTCATGATTGTAAAATTTAGCAATTTCAAACATTTCATTATCTAATTCCACACCCAATGCGCGAATAGATTTGGCATTGCAGGCATGAATGGTTGCACCTGAACCCATGAATGGATCAACTACAAAATCATCTTTAAAATAACTTACATCCAGTAGTTCATTGATTAGTTCAATCGGTTTTTGCGTTGGATGAACCATCTTGCTGCTGTGCAAGCGTGGTACGCTAAGTATATTACCACGCCGGTAATTGATAGTCTTTTTACCTTGAATGCAAAAAATAATTATTTCTGTTTGATTGCCCCAATCATTCTCTAAATCTCCGCTGCCTTTATTCCCCTTATCCCAAACAATCGGTGTCTTGATTGTAAAGTATTCTGATATGATTTTTTCAAACTGACTAAATACAGACCAGCTACAAAAAAAATACAAATGACTATTCTCAGCGCACTTGCGACTTAATACTTCACATGTTTTATCAAGCAGAGTAAAAGCTTCATCAGCACCATCATTTAATAAACCACGCTTTGTAATTGCATCATCAAACTTAGAGCGATTTGATTTGTACGAAATACCGTAAGGTGGATCAGTAATAACAATATCAATAGAATTGTTTGGTAAAGTTTCTAGGACAGCAAGACAATCTCCATTTACAAAACTATCTTCAAAAACATTTTGCACACGCTTGCCCATCACATCTTGCTTGTGTTGCTCTTTTTTCTTTTGTTGCTCGTACTCTTTAGCAGCAAACAACACCCGGCTTGTTGTAAGTTCAACACGCTTTTCGCTTTCTTCTTTGGCAACTGCTATTTCACGTTCAAACACTTCTTCAGGTAGTGCGGCAATCTTTTGAAATGCGCTGCTTTGGTCTTTGCTTATTCCAAAACTTTGCAAAGTTGGACTAGTCGTGTTATCCGACTGGTCCAATTTACCAGTGTATTGATTTCCCTTACTTGCTTTTGCTAAATCACTTTCCTTCAACAACTGCCCTAAGATTCGCTGCGTGCGTATCTTTTGTTCAGCAATCATGTTTTGCAATTCAGCATCTTTCTTTTCTGCCTTTGCCCATACTTCAATCGCTTTGACTTTGTTTAAATAATCAATACCTGATTCAAGTGTTTTGATTTGCGCTAATTGCGCTTGTGCGTTTTCACGCAATGCTAATGCATCCATCATAATTCAATATATGTTTTAATTATTTGTGTGAATTCTTCAAATGACCTGCACACTTTCACGCAATATCCTGCGTTGATAAGCTGTGCGTGAACGATTTTCTGCGTGTCTGAAAGTTTACCCTTTTCGGTTTTCATCTCGATGAACAGCGCGTGGTATGAACCCGATGGTAGGCATATCATTAAATCAGGCATACCGGGCATGGCCCCTTCAGCCTTCAATATGTTCCAACGTTTGGCCCGTTGCACTGGTGTACCACCAATGAACACCCCGTTAGGGAATGAAGCAATCAATGTGCGGGGAAAGGAATAGCGAAACCACTCAACACACCGTTGCTGTATTTTACTTTCTTCATGCTTCATGCATTGATGGTATTAGATACGGCTAACCAAAATTTGCCAATGTATTCCTCGTCCGCTTCCAAATGGATCACGGGCAAATCACGCTCAAGCTGTTGATATTCCCAATGGCCTAACGAGTGAACATCGTAATCACAACCAAGTGACACAGGGCAATAGGCAACCGATGTACGCTCGACAGGTATATCAAAGCGCACTATCATGCTATTCTCATTATTGATAGTAATCAGGTAGCACATCCGATTCTCGTTAACTATCTTCTTTTTGACTATGTACATGTTCTTGCCATTAATCGTGCGTATGTCGTGGACATCGTATTCACTTTGCATCGAATCGGTGAACTCCTCATGAAACTCCAGGGCATCAAGCTTCTTATTCATTTCATTCCACTTAGCCTCTTTCTTATCGGTGGTGAATATGAACTTGCACCATTGAATAAGTTTGGCATTACTCACGTTTAAATTCCTGCGTATCTGTTCAAAGCTAAGTTTATCAAAGTGCTTTATGATATACAAGATATCGCTGCGAGTTGGTAGCATGTCCTTACGCATTTTCTTTTTGATTACATTACTCATCGCCTTCATGTTTTATAGTTATTGATTTGATTAGTTCACACACCGGTAGATCCATAGCCTTAGACAAGTTAATGAGTTGCTGAAGCTTGATGGTCTTGGCATCGTATAGCCAGTTGTATAATGTACGGTCTGATATTGGTGTGCTGCTCTTGCGCATCGCACGAAGTAGGGCAGCATTACTGCCCACCGTTCGCGCTATCAATCCGTTCAGTTCGTTGTGCTTTCTCATGGCTTTGGTTTTAGTTCAGGGTTAACAGCGTAGAACACTTCGCGGTGAGCCTCACTAAACACGTGCATGAATACAGCTTCATCAATAGCCCTATATCGCTTGTCGCGCATATCTATTTCAAGTCGTGCTTGCACCTGCATTGAATCGTCGTATTTACGGGTTTCAATTTGCTTGTTGCTGCTATAACTTATAACGGTGGTTAATACCTTGTCCGCAGACATGCAGCAATAGATGTCGCCAAAGCTTCCACAGGTGTAGAAGAAAGGTAATGAGATTTGGGTTGTACCGTTTACCACTGGGTGGTAGGTGTTTACTTCGATAACGTTTGTCATTGTATTGATTTATTAAAGATTAAAAAAATGATTTGAAATTTCAGCGTTGACCGCGTTCTCTATTTCGTCATGCAACTCACGAAAGTTTGAGTTGTCTATGCACTCGGTCATGTCAAGCTTATCGCACATCACTCGGTACGATACATCGTCTGCATCGAACTCGGATGGACTATCGTATGTAGCTTCACGGTAGTGTGGATTGTAACTTACTTCGATTGTAAGTAGTGCAGGGATAGTGCTGCTCTCATGGTCAAATTTAAAATGATTCATTGCTTTTGTTTTTGATTACCTTTGTATTGATGGGGACAAATATAGGAAACTATTTTCAGTATGCAAATTATTTCAAAAAAATAATTGGATAGCTGTATAAGTAGCAATATATCAAGGTACTACGATGCATGGCTTGATAAGGCCACAAGGCTTGCTCACGATAAAAACAAGGGTAGTGATCTATTGCATGAGGTGTTAGCGCGTTTGATGGATAGACCAGAACAGGACATCAAAGACATAGTATGCCGGGGCAAAGTAGAGGCATACATCAACAGAGCCATTTGGCTATCATGGCACAGCAACCGCAGCGATTACGCAATCAAATACCGCAAGTATTACGATTTGCACGTAGATAAGCACGTAGAAGACACCAAACAGGACGAGACATGGATAGGTGCATTTGTAGATGGTGAGTATTTATACAGCGCAATCGGGCGCATGCATGAGTTCGATGCCATTTTGCTACGTCTATACAGCAAACCTGATTTTGATTACAAGGAACTAAGCGTAACAACGGGCATACCCTACCCCTACTTACGCACGTCAATACATAGGGCACTTAAAAAGATTAGAGAATATGTTAAACTTCAACGCGCCATTGCACATTCAGAGAGAGAGACTATCGATATGCAAAAAATGTAAGTTCTACCAAGGTACATTCGGCACATGCGGCACACCTTTAATCGGTGGAACCGTCATGCCTGAAGAAAACGAGGTCACATACTACAAAGAAAAGATAAAGCTATGTGGTTGCTTCATGGATGTAAAGACCAAGTTCAGGTTTACTTCATGCCCAGCTCATAAATGGTTTGCCATTGATATGAAGCCAGAGGAGATTGCGGCGTTAGATGAATTTATTCGTCGCATCCATAAGGCGAATAAGATTGAGCAGGATGATTTACAGATGCTGTACTATTGGTTTAGCAAGATAACCAAGAAACATGAAAAGCCAAGCGCGTGTGCTACCTGCATCCGCGATCTAATAAACGAGTTCAGAAGACAATTAGGAAAAGTTGAAAACAAGTAACAATATCTTATCGAAACTTATTGAAGCCAATGGAAAAGACAAGAAACGACAAGGGTCACCTGCTACCTGGGCACGGTGGTCTAAAACCGAAAGGTGCGGTGAGTGAAAAGACAAAGATGTGGAATGAGTTGGGCGAATGGTTTGTGCAAGAAGGCGCAGCCAAGTGCATGCGCATCATGAACGATATGGAGGATGAGGAATACATCAAACATTACACCGCGCTGCTTGAATACTTCAAACCAAAACAAGCCCGCATGACGATGGCAGGTGATTCAAAAGCACCGGTTATCATTCAGGTACATTCGGACTTGTAACAAAAAGGAATCAAAAACTACAATACAACGGAACATGAAACTAAAGTTCAGCATAGCAGCCAACGCTAAGGCGGTAACACTTGCCAAGTACATCGACTACCAGAACGCAGTCGATAAGTTAGAGCGCGTGCGAATAATCACAGGCAAGAGCATGGAGAACGTGCGCTTGCTACAATCACAAGTCATTGATGAAATCATCATTCGTTTTGAAGCTGCAATCAAATTAGGTAGCAATGACTTTGAACGCAGGGTGCGAATAGGTGCAATCGAGTTAGGGTTTATTCCTAACCTGAATGAACTAACCTTTGGTGAATACATTGACCTTGATACGCACTGCACTGGTATCTACAAGGACGGCAAGATAAACGGAGTAGCAGCACATAAGATGATGTGCATACTATACCGCCCCATCAAAGCTAAGTTTGGAAAGTACTACGATGTAGAAGCATACAACCCCAACGCCAAACGTAAGTACGAAGATGAAGTATTGCAGCTAACACTTGACCATGTACTAAATGTGCTGCTTTTTTTTTCGAGTTTAGAAATAGAACTATACAACAGTTCCCTAGAATATTTGGCCAAGGAGATAACGGAGATAGTGAGGGAGATGACGCAGGAACAACCCCAGACGGCTTAGCCGCATACGGGTGGTTTCATATCATTGAATCACTAGCGGAGCGAGATATAACAAAGTTTGACGCGGTAACAGAGCGTGGTGTATATGAGGTATTCACACACCTTACATACTTAGCCGACTATGTATACACGCAAAAAGTAGAAATGAGAAAAAGACATCACTAATGAATAGTTACAACTATAGTTACAACGTCCTAATCAATCGCCTGGAAGCATTTGCAGCCGGGCACTTTTTGATTAAGCGATTTACGCACGGGCAAATTGATATGGCCGACCAACTACAGGACGATCAATATCCTTTCATGCACGTTACGCCCGATACTATTGAGCCTATCAGCGGGGGCATGCAGTTTGGTTTTCACATCATGTTTGCGGATATACCCCGTGACAAAGAATACAAGGCCGAGTATCAGCGTGAGGTTATTAGCGATTGTGTGCGATTAGGCCAAGACCTTATTGCCGAAGTAAAGAACGGACTGGAGTTATTCGGGTTTGATGTGCAGCTCGTGAATGAGGTTGTATTCGAACCATTCATGGAAGAGCAAAAGAACACGGTTACGGGTGTTGCCTTCACTATTAAACTCGAAGTGCCTTGGGATTGGAGTGCTTGTGACATTCCTGCGATATGGTCAGTAGGTGGTGCAAGTGGTAGCGGTGGTAGTGGCACGGGTTACGGCATCACACTTCAAACAAATGGTGTAGATAACATAGTTCAGACCTTGCTTAATCTACAGGCGGGCACGAACATCACCATAACCGACCAAGGCAACGGGACAGTTACGATTGATTCAACAGGTGGTGGAGGCGGTGGCAATGAGTATGTAAGTACGGAGTACAATGCAAACCACGTAACGGCCACGGGCAACCCGTATTTGGTAGGTGATAGGGTATGGTATAATGGTGACGTTTACCAGTGCATAGCCAACAATGATGCAATCATACCAACGAACGCAACGTATTGGACACTTGTCGCACCCGGTAACAGGTTGCGTCAAACGCCTGTAGATTGGAACGCAACGAGTGGTGATTTTCAAATATTGAATAAGCCAACCATTCCCGCTGCACAGGTTAATTCGGATTGGAATAGTGTAAGTGGTGTATCGGAGATATTGAATAAACCAACTATACCAGCTGCGCAGGTTAACAGCGATTGGAACGCAGTAAGTGGTGTAGCACAAATCTTAAACAAGCCAACTATACCAGTTAATCTCGATGACCTTGCAGATGTAAACGCACCAACACCTAGCAATGGGCAGGTGCTAACCTATAATACTACATCGGGAGATTGGGAAGCAGCCACACCTTCAGGTGGTGGAAGTGGAACGGTCACATCGGTAGGGCTTACTATGCCTGCACCAACTAACGCTGCATTCAGTGTAACCGGTTCGCCTGTTACCACATCGGGCACGCTAGCGGTAGGGGCAAATGGTACAAGTGATCAATACATCGATGGCACAGGTGCACTACGTACATTGCCATCAACAGGTGGTGGTGGTGGACAGGTGTTCTACTTTAACGGTAACATCTCACAGGGTACAATTGGTGGCAATCCATATTACGAATTAGGCACAGCTGCTAACACAGGGCCAGCGGCTAACTTCACTGCATCTGTTACGGGTGCACTTGCACGATTCATCACAGACGTAGGTTCACCTAACCACGTGCTAATACCTGCAGGTGTATGGACTATTGATGTGTACTTAAGTGAAACAGGAGGCGGTGCTAACCATGCCCAAATACTTGCAAAGCTGTACACGTACAACGGCAGCACGTTCACATTAGTTGCTACTTCCACAATGGAGGAAATCACAAACGGCAACGTGCCTGATTTGTATAGCTTCACGATTTCAGTACCTACCACAGTAACGGCTGCAAGCGATCGCATCCATATTGAATTTGATATTCAAAACACAAACGGCAAGACTGTAACGCTCTACACTGAAGATGGTCGCATCGGTGAAGTGCATACTACGTATGCAATAGGCATCAGTTCTTTGAACGGCTTAACTGAAAGCACTCAAAACTTCGCAGTAGGTACAGCTGGCACTGACTTCGCAATAAGTAGCGCAGGCAGTACGCATACATTTGACCTGCCAACAGCAAGCGCAGCAAATCGTGGTGCATTGAGCAGCGCAGATTGGTCAACATTTAACGGCAAACAGAATGCTGTTGGATTTACCACAGTAGGTACTAACTTAGCAACACTGCCAAACCCAAGCGCAACACGTTATTTGCGCATCAATAATGACAACACAGTATCAGCTCTCACACTTGCAGAACTAAAGTCCGATATTGGTGTGGGTGGATACACTGCTTTGACTACTGACTATGTAACAAGTGGCACAGCTTATCAAAATATAACAGGTTTTAACTTTCCTGTAGTATCTGGCAAAACATATAAGTGGCGTGCTACTATACTTGTGGTAGCAACAGGAACAACTAACGGAATGTTGAGCACAACAGGACCAACAGGAACCACTACCTATCGCTTCACGATCGGAACGGGCGGTACAACTAATACAATAAACAACGGTGTAGCCCACAACACAGGTGCTGCAGTATCAATGTCCACAAGTTTGCGTATTGCTTCAGCTGATGGAATCTTTCAAGCCACAGCCAATGGTAACTTAGGCATCAGTGTAATTTCATCTGTAAGTGGATTGCTTACAATTAAAACAGGTTCTATCATAGAATACGAGGAAGTGATATAATGGCAAGTGAGTTTGACAAAATACTAAACGAATACGCAGCCACTGTGGTAGAGCGTGCACAATCTAACCTGCGCATCAAACGCAGGGTGCGTGGCAAGACAGTTAATCGTGTTGCATCGGGGCGTTTGCTTAACTCTTTAACTTATAAGTTGCGTTTACGCTATAACAAACCCACCATTGACTTCACAGTTGACAATGATGAAGCGGGTCAATACGCAGATGTAATTGAATTTGGTAGAAAGCCTGGTGCAAGGATGCCACCGGTTAAACCAATCGAGGACTGGATACGCATTAAACGTTTGAAGCTGCGTAACAGACAAGGTGAATTTATTAAGTCAACCGAGAGCAACATAAAGAGCGCAGCCTTTGCCATTGCCAAGAGCATAGGCATTAATGGTATAGAGGGTATAAAGTATTATGCCGAGGCAATAGACGATACATGGGACGAGTACAAAGACAAGCTAATGGATAGCTACATAAAAAGCATAGAGAACAGATTACTACTAAATAAAAGATAATGGCAATAACAATAGAAGACCAGCCTTATAAGTGGGCCGTTCGTGGTCAAAAGCTAATGATCATTGCAATAAGTGATGAAACCTCTAACAGTGGTTTTAGATACGGTATTGATGTTACGGTAGCGGGCAAACTATATAGCTTCTATGTATCAGCCGCGCCTGATGATAGGTTATACTTTGACTTGTCACCACTTGTTGATGATATGCGCAATGTCCTTAACTCGAACTCACACTATGCAACAGATGATACGGTTGATGACAATAGCCCCTTGAGCATGAGCTTTACGATAAGTGAGAACTGGATAGTAGACGGTGTGCTTACGGTAAACCTTGGAAGTGTAGTAGCAGGCGAGGAAATGATAGCAATTAATGGCTATTTCCAAGTAATAGATGGATACAAACCAAACGTGCTCACAGGTTCGCCAAAGGTGCAACGCTCACTTATATCTTCTATTTCAAGCCTTCCCCTAACAGATAGGTTTCCGGGCATGCATTACAACAAATATGCAGCTTCATGGGGTTTTACAGGTTCATCAAATAGGATTTGGGTTCCTGTGTTTGAAAGTGACTACGGTTACTTGTCTATTCCGGGCAATGACTTGTATCTAACTAACAACGCGGTTGATTCCTATCGAATAATAATGTTTCCTGCAGCGGGTGCACCTGTAACAGAAACGCTATCATTAAACGCATATGACCTTGAGTTGCTACCAGTATACCCTGCTAACCTTAATGACTTTGTTGCCTTAACTGTCAAGCCTTCGTTATTCCCTAACTGGCGATGCTATTCGGTTTCAGTGTTTAATGGTGCATCACAAGAAAGCCAAGCAGTTATTTTCTACAACGCGGGTGTATATGGTCAATACGATTGCAACTATTACAACATTCGCCTAGCGTGGGTTAATAGCAAAGGTGGGTGGGATTACTTCAACTTCATAAAGAAGTCTGAAAAAACCGACGAGATAGAACGCAAGAAGTTTAGACGTGTGTTGTTCAATGGTACAACTGGAGTATTTAATGCTACTGACCGAGGATTGCAAGAACGTAGAAACTTAGTGCAGCAGGTTATCACAATCACTAGTGACTTTATTAGTGAAGGCGAGTTTCAATTCCTGCGCTCGTTACTTGTGAGCAATCAGGTTGAATGGCTAACACAGGACGCGGGTAAAAACATCTCAATACCTGTGAACCTAGATGATACATCGTATGTGGAAAAGAACACACGTGATGGCAAGCTGTATAACGTAACTTTAAAGATGCGAATCGCAAACGAATATTGGACATAACATGAACGGAGAAGTACAACTGATAGTAAGAAGTGGCAGTGGCGAAATCGACGTATATAGCCAAAGCAATGTTGCAACCTTAGGTGGTGTTGGCTCGTTGCGAATTATTGTGCCTGCGTTTACTAACCAATCAACCATCGTTGGCACAGCTGTAACACTTAAGAATTCACTTGGTCAAACCAACACTCGTATTTGTAATTCGATTCAACCCGATACACCAACACCCGGATTAACACGCCTTAATTTCAACAGTGCATTTAGTTTCGACTTTAGGTTAGCGGCAGGCGGTTACTTTGTTTGGGGGTCTGAAACGGAGGCATATCTTGACTTATTCGAAAACGAAAGCATCAGCCAAAACTGGAAGTTCCAAGACCTTAACAACTTCACCTCACAAGGTGCGTTTAGTCGTGAGTTTCGTATACCATACAGCTACAACAATCAACAGGCACTCGGCGCGCTATTCGATGTTAACGCAGCAGGTGGCTTAGAAAACTATTTCCACTATAAGCTACGTGCTGAAATCCGCGTTGATACGTTGCCTATCGCAGCGGGTTATGTGCGCGTGCGTAAAGTGTACAAGCAACAGAACAGAATTAACGAGGTAGAGTTAGCGTTTTACGCTGAAACACCTGACCTTGTACGCAACATCGGGGAAAAGAAGCTAAAGGATTTGGGACAATTAACCTCATTAGATGAAACGGTTAACTATCTAAATGTAACAACAGCAACAGCCGACCGTATATGGACTATTTTAGATCGCGGTCAGTTATGGAGCCAAGGAGGAGAGGAAAGTACAAGGTCTTTAATTGATTCTGACAATCCAGTCTATGCAGCGGATTTAACACCCGCTCTTAGTTGGTGGTTTTTGTTTAGCAACATCATTAAAGAGGCGGGTTTTGAACTTGCGGCAGGTACGCTTCAAACAATACTTAGCACGTACTGGATGCCTTGGATTAATGACAGATATTTAATAGGAAGTGATATAGCAGGGGCGCAGGGTTTGTTGGCTGAAAATACAACTGCACAGGCTTACGGCTTAGAGTTTGAATTTGATAATGAGATTTTTGATAACAATGGAGATTACGACCCGACTACATTTACTTATACTGCACCTTTTGCGGGGTTCTATTCATTCACTTGGAATCTAATAGTAACAGTGCCTGCAGGCGGTGGAACCTTTCAAATACAACAACGTATCAATGGCGTATTTGAAGGTATAATAGGTGATGGTGTAGCCTTTAATGTTGCTGGAACTTATACTATGCAACAAGCGAAATTCATAACATTAAACGCAGGCGATACCATTAGGTTTTACGGAAATTCTATAACTAACGGTGGTGTCAGTGCTACGCTAGAAGCGGGCAGTAGCTTTAGAATGGAATATGCTATATTGAATTTTGGGCAAACCATCTTCTACAATCAAAACGCGCCCGATATGAAACAGATTGATTTAGTCACTGACGTAATCAAGATGCACAATTGCGCCATTGTAGCGGATAGGGCAATACCAAATAAGATATACATCGTGCCTCAGAATAGCTATTTGGGTAGTGGCGACACGCTCGATTGGACAAATAAACTTGACACCAGCAAGGATATAGTTATAAGCAGTACCGTTGATTTACAAAAGGCGAAATTTCAATTTACCTACACGGCAGGTGAAGAGGTTGTTGCAAGACCATACAGAAATGTAAACAGGATATATGGTGACTACGAAGCAATAGGATACACAGTAAATCCTAGCACACCACCAAGTGACTATGTTATAGGTGAGCAAAAAGTGCAACTTGTCACGCGATCAACACCAAGTGGCGTTATCAATGGCAGCGGTTACGTGATGCCACTATTTTACAATGATTCGTTAGAGTTTGTTGTGCCGGGGCCTCGTTGTCTTTTTGAAGCAGGTACGGTTAATATTAGTATGTATGACGATTCCACAAGCACGGTTGTAAATGATGCCATACCAGTGCTGAATAATTACAGCGTTGTTCAAGCATCTGTTGACGATGAGGATTTGAACTGGGCACCTGAAACACCGCCTCACTTTATCAATACTAATCCATACAACAACCTGTTCAATAAGTATTGGCGTACCTATATGAATGCACTCTATTCACCTGAAAGCAGAATAATGGAGGCATCATTTGCACTTGACTTAAAGGATATTGTTAGTTTTAAGTTTAGTGATAAGATATGGATACAAGATAGCTATTGGCGCATACTAGAGGTCAATGATTATAAGGTTGGTATGTATGAAAGTACACAGGTGAAACTATTAAAGTTCGTTGAGGATTTTGAAGATTGCAATGGTGTGCCTGATGATATGACGGCTAATGGCGAAATACTTTTTATAGATTACAATGGCGACCCGATTGCATCCAACGAAAGCTGTTGCACGCGCTATGGCTTTACATGGGACGAAGGTAATGCTGTATGTTGGGGTACTATAGGCAGCACTAGACCAACACCTCCAACAACAGGTACAGCAACCAATCCTGCGCCGCGTGTAATCAAAGCGACAAGACGCAATGCAGCTATTATAAATTCAAGTATTACTGGTACGGATGTAACCATTACAGACGGCAATAGCAACATGCTTGCGGTAGGTGAAAAGTTAGACCTTACTGCCAATGTGCGCGGTAGCAACCTACTCGGCAAAAACGTTGTGACTAATCTACCGGGTATTCACGTTGGCGGTGGGTATCGTGATGGCGACCCTTCAATCCCTTACTACGGTTGGGCGCAGTTTGGACAATTCGTGTTACAATCACAAGCCGTTTTTGCAGCTTCAGGAGATGTGGTAGACTTGGACATTGAAGGCGTGCCCGGTCAATACATCAACATGACCGATGATACACTGTGGAGCGTGCTAATGAATGTAACTATTAAAGATAATGTAGGCGTAAGTGAAACCTCATTCCATCACTTTACAATGGATAAGATAGGTGGCGCAGCAAATGCCAGTGCAATCACCACACTTAGCACCATAGGCGCAATCGGAAGTTATGTGTTCACGTTTGGAATCGACACCACAACGAACACAGATGAGCATCGCATAAATGTAACTGTGACAGGTGGCACTTATCCTGCAACCTTCATTATCACGGCATCAATACAATACCAACAAAGCAAAACAGCATAACATGGATAACATCAAAAACTCATTGCGTTTTCTGCAGCTCGGTGTTAAGTCACCACCTAAGTATATCTACTCACTACGCCCTTGGCAACGTGTGCTGTGGTTTATTACGCTGTATGTATGGCGCACGTTCTTATTCTTTCTAATCATTTACATAATCGCTAATTTCATATACTAATGGCTGAACCTATTGTTAGAAGTTTTGTAATCGATACCACACAGGCTGAGCAAAACCTGCAACGCTTGGACGTAGTGACCACGGCAACGAACGCCTCACTGGATGGGTTGTATAATCAACTCATTGCGCTCGATGCACAGTTGCAGAAACTTGACCCGAATAGTCAAGCCTTCGCTGAGGTGAATACCCAAATACAGCAATTGGAAACTACCATTACAGGTATTGAAACGGGCAAAATTGATGACATTGGTAAGGCCATTGAGAGCATTGACGCGGGCAATGCAGCGCAAAGCATACAGCAGGTAGGTGATGCAGTGCAACAGGTTGTCACACCCGTGAATGATTTGGCTAATGCTACGGATCAACTGAATGCTGAACTAAAGGAGATACCAAAAGAGGTTGTACCAGATGAGATAGTACCGCCCGATTTAATTCCAACTCCAGTAATTGAAAATGCAAAGTCATTAAAGCAACAGCTAAAAGAATTACAAGTACAGCTTGCCGCGACTGACCCCGATTCGGCTAAGTATAGAGAACTTGCAGCGGCGGCGGGTGAACTCAAGGATAAAATACAAGATGCAGCACAGGCGGTAGGTACACAGGCGGGTGGTGCGTTTGAACGTGTTGGCGGTTCATTAGAACTTGTGACAGGTCGTATTCAAAACCTTGACTTTGCAGGTGCAGCAGAGGGTGCGAAGCTACTTGCTAAAAATATTACGGACATTAAGCCGGGTGATATCACTAAAGGTATTCAAGGTATAGGTAGTGCGCTTGGTTCTGTTGGTAAGGCATTACTGACTAACCCAATATTTCTAATTGGTGCAGCTATAGCGGGCGCAATCGTATACGCTGAAGAATTGCTATCGCTTATTGATGGTGTAACGGATGCGGAAACGGAAGCATTGAATGTACAAAAGGAGAGTGCGGCTGTAGCAAAGCAGAACTACGACAACATTTCTGCAACCGAGGAAACGCTGAAGCGTCAAGGAATGACTGAAAAGGAAATTACAGCCTTGAAGTTAGAAGCGCTCAATACAGCCATACTTGAACAGCAGGCAGTAGTTGAAACCACGCAAATACAGGCAGAAGCACAAATTAAAGCAGCCGAGCGTAACGCTGAATACTTAAAAACTTTCCTTGACTTTGTTACTTTTCCACAGCGCAAACTTGCGGAGTTCTTTGAAGGCTTTGTAAATGGCAGCATTGATATCCTTAACAAGTTAGGACTTGGCATTGAGAAGATTGATGTTAGTAGTGTGTTTGAGGATGTAAACAATTTCGTAGTAAAGAAGATATTTGACCCAGAGCAGGAGCGTAAAGACCAAAAGAAAATTGTTGATGATGCAAAGAAATCATTAACATCATTAAACAACCAGCGCGAGGGATTGCTAAACGCACAAGCTGCTAAGGATAAGGCGGCACGTGATAAGGCAGTAGCCGATGATAAGGCTGCACTTGACAAGCAATATGCAGCAGAGAAAAATTACTACGACAAGGTTGCTGCATTGCAAGATGAGGCTTATGAAAAGACGCTAACCAAAGAAGAACAGGAAGAGCTTGCCATAATCCAAAAATATGAAGCCCTATTTGCGGCTGCAAATGAAGCGAAAATAGATACGGTTGATTTACAAAGACAGCTCAACGCTGAACTTGCTGCACTAGACGCACAACGCACAGCTGATGCAACAGCCGAAGCTGAAAAGCGCAAGCAATTAGAACGGGATGCAGTCAATAAAGATTTTCTTGATTCATATCAAAGTCTACAAAATGAATTTATAGCGGCTGAAGATGCCCGTTATTTTAACTCATTAAACAATACAGAGCAAGAAGAACTTCGCATCACTCAAAAGTATGAAAATCTTTTTGCTAAGGCTGATGCCGCAGGTAAGGACACAACTAAATTACAACAAGAGTTAGCAGCTAAACTTAAGGACATTCAAGATAGGGCCGCAAACAATACGGCAGCAAGTTTTGCAGAGGCATTTCAGAAAGGATTGGCTTTTGCAGATCAAGGATTAAATGCTTTGAATAGTCTAACAGATGTTGTTTTTGCAAACAAGTTGGCAAAGGTTAAAAAGGGTAGCAAAGAAGAGGAGGCATTAGCCAAGAAACAATTTAAAGCACAAAAAGCATTGCAATTAGGTGCAGCTACTATTGATGCAGCAAAAGCTATTACAGCATCGCTTGCATCTGCACCGGTGGCAATCGGGCCTATACCTAACCCTGCAGGTATTGCATCGCTTACTCTTGCTACAGTAACAGGAGCGGCAAACATTGCAAAGATTGCAGCTACTAAGTTTGAAGGTGGTGGTGGTGGTGGCGTGGATACTCCAACTCCTTCAATAGGCGGTGGCGGTGGTCAATCACAACCCGCACAGTTTAACCCACTCGCTTCATCATTCCTGCAGGATAGACCAGAGCAGCTAACACCACGTGCCTATGTACTATCCGGTGATGTAGCAAGTCAGCAGGAAGTGAGAACAAAGGTTGAAGATTTAGCACGAATTGGATAATAATAAATAAATTTGAAACATGGAAAAAAGAAAAGTAGTAAAGTGTGTAATAGATGAAGAAGGCCGCCTTGGCATTACGGCGATGGGACTTGTGGACATGCCCGCAATCGAGGAGAACTGGATTGCACTAAGCAAGATGCAACTTGCAAAGGTTGATGAAGAAAGACGTATGCTGTATGGCCCCGCGTTAATACCGGATAAAGAGATACTGCGTTATGATGAAAAGGGCGAGCCATACTACGTGTACTTTGAAAAGGCAACCGTAAGTGCTATCGCTCATCAATTCTTTAAAAAGAATTTGCAACATACTACGAACCTTCAGCACGAAATCCCCGTAACAGGTGTAACCGTGGTTGAATCGTGGATTAAAGAAGGTAAAAACGATAAGAGCATTGAACTAGGATTACCTGAGTTGCCCGATGGTACATGGTTTATCGGAACCAAGGTAGACGAAGAGCACGTGTGGAATGATGTAAAGGAAGGCAAGATAAAAGGCTACAGCATTGAAGGGTTTTTCAATGAGGTAGGTGTAGCAATGAGCGGGGTTAAGAACTACGAAGCAGAGTTGGTGTTAGAACTTGACCAACTACTTAGCAAAGTAAATCCATCCAAATGAAAATAAACAGCGTAAAATTCAAGGACAAAGAATCCTTTGACAAGAACAAAACAAAGGCTAACGTCATTGCAGTGCATGAGCCATTCGGCATTATTGTATTTGAAGACAAGGAGCGTGTTACTCCAGACCATACTAAGGTCACACAAGTCAACGAGGTTGACAGGTCACTTGACCAAATCGCTACAGGTCTTGCTATCCTTGTTGCACCTAACCTCGACGCAGCGCGTGCATATTTGTCCAAGAACAAGGTTGTTGTTACGGAAGTATTCCACCTAACCAACACGCTGTTTGTAGAAGTACCTGCATTTGCTGCCTTCAATGAGTTCTATATTGCCCTAATGGATAGCAAGCTATTCACTAGCGTAGAGCCTGATTACATCCAAACGTATCAACCCGATGCTGACGCGTATACTTACTCCGGGCAATGGCACTTGCCAAACATGCAAGCTGCAGAGGCATGGGGTTTAATAGATGGTGCTGCCTATGGTGAAGTTGCTGTACTGGATATTGCTTGCGATGTAGATCATGAAGATTTACAAGGCCGCATAAGTGCAACATCATGGAACTGTGTAACCGATGCAGCGGATGTACGGCCCATTAGCGAGAATGAAAAGCACGGTACACCATGC
>Ga0209990_10000982_pt1 | contig 25937 bp, 25 predicted proteins | sample NOAtaG_6_FD_187304 | JGI IMG/M metagenome (GOLD analysis project Ga0209990, IMG submission 187304) | Freshwater lake microbial communities from Lake Erie, under a cyanobacterial bloom - NOAA_Erie_Diel5S_2200h metaG (SPAdes) (version 2) | ecosystem: Environmental > Aquatic > Freshwater > Lake ...
CATTCCTTACCTTCTCTTCGCTACCACAATGCTTGCATCTCAACATAAGCTTCTCCTGTGTTCGCCATGATATAGCTTATACTTTAACATTAATCTTTATTAATATCTACTATTAGTTAGCAATGCCAGGAAAATAAAGCGAAATTTGACAATAGCACTGCGGGTTATCTTGCGGAAACTTTTTCGCAAGCGGCCGAGCTTAATAAAGATATTGACGAAGCGATATTGCAAGAGCTAAACCGTCACATCAGCGAACTGAGTGATTCATATCATCGACGGCTGGGTGAATTTTATCAAAACCGCGAACTTGAAAAATTTACTAATGTTTATAAAGATGATATTTTTAATTTACCAGAGGCCATCTTAATGCCTAAATGGCAGATTACTGCAAAACCAGCCTATCTGCCGACCTTTGCAACAGAGTTGCCAAAACTAATCAATACAGATCAGGCAGATAAAGTATTAATTTCATATAATGCCGCTTTAGATTTTATGAATTCCAACAGATTTTTAGTGAATCTTCCCCATCTGATAAATTCAAAATATTATAAAGAAATTTTTGCAGATAGAGAAGGAGCTGCATATGGCAAAAAAGAATTAATGCAGCATGAATTAGATTATTTAACTAATAAAGCAATAGAACATTCTATAATACTGTGGAATAAAGCAGGCATTTCTACGAAAGATATTATCCTTACTGAGTATTGGATCAATTATCTGCAAAAACAAAAGTTTGATTATTTAAATAAGCATTTATCAGCTAAATTAGCTAATGATTATATGGAAATACTGAATTCCGTTTTATACTATGGGCAAGATAATATGAAGTCAGAAATTCAGGAGTTGCATGAGTATATCAGTATATTTTCAACTGAAGTAGAAGGCAATCCTTATAACGATGTCGATTTCTTTGATCAACGAATAGGCTTTTATCTTGAAAGCCATCTACAAGGATTGCCAGCAGAAGAGCTCCGCAGACATTTAATTAAAAGCTATTTCGATTATTTCGGCCTCGTAATAGATGCAAATGAGTTTTTTAGCAGTGCTCTGCTCAAGCTTCTAAGTAATACAGATACCACAATGTTTGTACAACTGAAAAAAGATACAATCCCACAACTTAACAATAACTTCGAGCTGTTGGAGCAATTTTTACATAGATTATGCGGGCCTGAGCTTAAGTATGATACTTTTTTTGCAATCAAGCGAAGTATGATTACTATACCGCTTTACACTATGGCAAGATCTTAGAACAAAACATTGCATTACATGTCAATAGTTCAGTAGAAGCTTTTAAAAATACATATATTAAAACAGATAAACAACATAACTTAGAAGAAATTTCGCAAGCGTTATCACAAATAAAAAGTAATGATCAAAAGGGTGAAATACCTTTGCCATCTGATGAATTTTTAAAGGCCTATAAGGAAAAGCAGATTAAATACAAAATTAACTTAATTCAGTTTAAAAAAGATTATGAAGAAAGTTATCAGGTCGATTGCATCGAACTTAAGCATCTAATCCATGCCGAGAGCGAAATCAGACAAAATGAAGACTTTATATCCGTATACAAAGTATGCTTTGAAGACAATAATATTACTCATCAGCAACCCTTTCACGATGAATTATGACCTAACTTATTGATTGGTATGGAAATATATGCATATGAATAATCGGCATCCTCTATACCCAATAGACTTGAAGAGGTTGGTTTTTTATACTAATTACCAGTTATAATTGGGAATTAGCATTAGCTTCCTGCAAAAAGTATTGCCATTCTTGTTCTGAAAATATTTTAATCCCTAATTGCCGAGCTTTGCTTAATTTAGAACCAGCATTCTCACCTGCAATTAGGTAATCTGTATTAGCAGAAATAGCCGACAGTACCCTGCATCCCAGAGCTTCAGCTTGCGCTTTAGCTTCCTGGCGGCTTATAGACAAACTGCCAGTAAATACAATATTCTTATTATACAAAGGAGATGCTTCACTTAAGTTAGCTGCCATAGCAGTGATTTGCACAAACCTTGCTAACTCCTCAACATATTTTTGGTAAAAAGAATCTTGTAGATAATTTATCAAAGCATGAGCACTGGCATTACCGATGCCTTCTATGCCTGTAATAATTATCAATGCCTCTTCGCTTGTTGCAGCAGCAATTAATTTCTCCAAATTACCAAAATAGTTGGCTAATACTTTAGATGTAGCTTCGCCTATATACCTAATACCTAGAGCAAATATAAATTTAGCTAAAGGTATTTCCTGCGCTTTAACTATCGCTGCAAGTAACTTATTGACTGACCTGATCCCCCAACCTTTACGCAAATGCAAAGGCGGGCTACTGCTCTCAATCTTCTCAGGCAATGCAAAAATATCGCTAGGCATATTCAACCAGCCATAACTGGCAAATTCCTCTATTTGCTTTTCGCCCAAACCATCAATATTAAACGCATTACGGCTGACAAAATGCTTGATTAGCTCAATGCGTTGTGCCGAGCATTTTACACCGCCCGTGCATCTTTTAACAGCTTCATCCTCTTCTTTAAGTACTGGGCTGTTGCACACTGGGCAATTATCTGGCAGCCTAAATACTTTAGCCTGAGGCGGCCTTTTTGTTATATCCGCCCCTAATAGTTGGGGTATTACATCGCCTGCCCGCTGTACCTCTACAATATCGCCAATGCGAAAATCTTTACGGATTATTTCATCTTCGTTATGCAAAGTTGCCCTCGATACTAAAACACCACCGACGTTCACAGGTTTTAATATAGCAACTGGAGTCAATGCACCAGTGCGGCCAACTTGCACTATTATATCATCTATTTGTGTAAAGGCTTTTTCGGCGGTGAATTTGTAAGCAATAGCCCAGCGTGGTGATTTACTTAACACACCAAGCCGCGCTTGTAATGACATAAAGTTGACCTTGCAAACCATGCCATCAATATCATAGCTTAGCTCGCTACGTTTATTGTTAAGCTCTTGGTAATATTCTTCTATCTGTTCGGCAGTCAGAGCTATTTTTGCTAATGGATTGACTATAAAACCCTGACTTGAGAATTTTTCAATTAGCTCATGCTGTGTTTTAACACCATTAGCATATCCCCCCCACACAAAATACCGCAAACAGCGCTTACTAGTTACATTTGCGTCTAATTGCCTTAAGGAGCCCGAAGCAGCATTGCGAGGGTTAGCAAACAGCGCTTTCCCCTCTTTTTCTTGCATTGTATTTAGATGCAAGAAATCTTGCTTACTCATATAGACTTCGCCACGCACTTCAAAGTCTTCCTCGCAATTAACTTGCTCAGGAAATTCTAATACTTCCCTTAAATTAGCAGTAATATCTTCACCTACACTCCCGCTGCCGCGTGTTGCTGCCCTTACTAATTTGCCTCGCTTAAACACTGCTGAAAAGGAAAGTCCATCTATTTTAGGCTCACAAAGTATTTCAATTGCCTCATCACCATCATATTTTAAAAAATTGCGCAATCTTTGTATGAACGCTTTTATTTCTTCATAGTTAAAAGCATTATCCAGCGATAACATAGGCTTGCTATGGGTAACTTTAGCAAATCGATTATCAACTCCACCGCCTACTTTATTAGTGGGGCTATTAGCGTCATAGTATTCAGGGTATTTTTGTTCCAATTCCAAAAGCTGCTTGTATAAAGCATCATATTCAGCATCAGATATTTCTGGTAGTTGCTCTTGATAGTAAAGGCGATTATGTTTGTGTAATTGCAAGCGCAAACTTTCGATTTGCTCTTTAATTGTTAATGATGGCATCTACAACTTTCTTCATTTGCATTGAATAAGAGCCTTTAACTAAAATTACGTCATTATCTTGAGTATAATCTTTTATTTTTAAAGACATTTCTTGTGCCGTATCAGCATGCGCACCTTTTAATTCATTAGGAAGTTTTTCATAAAGCCTTTGCATAAGCTTACCAACCGTAAAGACTTTATCAATTTCATTCAAGATAATATCATCACAAAGGCTAATATGCAAATCTTCCTCGGCCTTACCTAATTCTTTCATATCTCCTAAGATTGCTATTTTACGCCTATTTTTATGGTTCTTAGTGCTATGTAAAGCCGCTTTAACAGCGATAGGGCTGGCATTATATGATTCATCTATTAAAATTATATTGCGCTCAGCAATTGAAATAACTTGGCCACGCCCTTGTAACGGGCTAAAGTTTGATAAATTTAATGCCGCACACTCTAACTCAGCACCTGCGGCATAAACGGCAGCTAATGTTAAAAGTGAGTTGATAATATAATGCTCTGAAGTTGTCTCGATGCTATAATTTACTATTTTACCAAAACAACTAGCTACTATCTCTAATGAGTTATTATTAGCCCTAGCACTATGCAGAAAGACTGAAGCTTGTTGAGAATTGAGGCTAGCTGTGTAAATTTGCAATCCATATTGCTGCGCTTTATTTTGGCAAATAGGATAATAGGGGTTATCGGCATTTAATATCGCAAAGCCATCTTGTTTAGTATGCTCAAAAATTTCAGATTTAGCTTCGGCAATGCCAGATACCGAACTAAAAGCCTCTAAGTGGACGGCATCAACCGTGGTTATTATCGATACGTGTGGTTGCGCCAGCTCCGTTAGCCAACGAATTTCACCAGCAGCATTCATGCCTAATTCAAAAACACCATATTCTGTAGAAGATGGCATTTGGCTCAAACATAAAGGTAAACCAAAGTGATTATTAAAGTTACCTTGGCTTACAAAGGTCTCCCCTTGCGCAGAAAATGCTAGGTTAAGCATAGCCTTGGTGGAAGTTTTGCCCACACTACCAGTTACTGCTATGATTTTGCCTTGCATGCGCTGGCGGGAGAAGCGTGCAAATTTCAATAATATTTCATACGCATCATCTACTAGAATTATTTTATTATCTACCAACTGACTAGCATTTGCTGGCAATTGATCAACAATGCAGAAAACTGCACCTTTCTGCAAAGCATCAAGGGAATATTGCCCGCCATTTGTCTCACCTTGCAGGCCAAAAAATATATCCCCTGGCTTAACCAAACGGCTATCTATCGATACTCCCGTAGCATTGATTGTATTTGCTATGGGCGTGCCTATCACCTCACTTATTTCTTGTGCTAACCAAAGCGGCCTGTTCATATCTGCCTATCATAAATAATCAGCCTGAATTATATATTATGAACTACTATTTAAAAAGCAAATTTTGTGTTAGAAATATGATTTTGCAATCAAGACTTAATCAACTCAGCGGGCTTTTGAAGTACTTATTTTTATTGCCTTCAAATTCTTCATCCAAATTTGCCTGAGCTCTTCTGGCATAGGAGCTTTTTTAATTGCGTAATGAAATACATAAATCCCCTTTCCTGTTTTAATGCACCTTGCAAGCTCTGACTGATCTGGCTGACCTTGACAGTTTTTAATAGTAAAATACCAGCTTCTTTCATCTTTTTGCTGCTCATAACTATCCCAGACTGTATTTGGACATACGCTTATTATTCCCTGCTTATTCACAGCTTCATAAACATCAAGCGTTGTATCTTTATTCAGTCCTGGAAAAAACTGTATTGTCACTAATTCAGACCAATTATCGATATTTTCTCCTTTTAAGATGTACTCCTCAAAAACTGATTTATCATTTCCAGATGCATCTTTATTTTGTGACCAACCTAATTCCCACTCTCTATTATCAAAGACCAAAATAACTTCATCTTCGCTAGCAAAAGCTACTGCACACATAAATAACAGTGTTAAGAGAGAAATGCCCTGAATCACAAAATTAAGAAAACTAAAACTGAAAAACTTATTATAAGTTAATAGATTCATATATACTCATAAGAATAAAAACATCATCGGCGCATTAAAACCTGACTTTTCCTAAATTAAGCTACACCACCTTTGTTTTTTTATGAGAGAATGCAGCAATTGCCTCAGCCATCGCTTTCCCCATATCAGCAGGTGAATCAGCAACAAATATACCAGCAGAACGCATGATTTTTATTTTGCTTTCTGCAGTATCATCGCCACCCGAAACAATAGCGCCAGCATGCCCCATGCGTTTTCCTGCAGGTGCAGTACGCCCCGCAATGAATCCTGCTACAGGCTTTTTAGTTTTGCAATTTTTAAGGAACTCAACCCCATCGATTTCTGCACCGCCGCCAATTTCACCAATCATTAAAATAGCTTCCGTTTGCGGATCTTCCATAAACATTTTTAGCACATCGACGAAATTAGTGCCATTTACAGGGTCCCCACCTATACCTACGCAAGTAGATTGCCCCAAGCCATTCGCAGTAGTTTGCGCAACCGCTTCATAAGTCAAAGTTCCAGAACGTGAGACGATCCCCACTACTCCAGGCTTGTGTATATGCCCTGGCATAATACCAATTTTACATTGCCCTGGCGTGATAACTCCTGGGCAGTTCGGGCCAACTAATCTTGTACGCGAACCAACTAGGGCGCGCTTTACCTTGACCATATCTAAAACAGGAATTCCTTCGGTAATACATACTACCAATTCAACTTGCGCATCAATTGCCTCGCATATAGCATCAGCTGCGAAAGCAGGTGGAACATAAATAACAGAAGCCGTTGCCCCAGTTTTGTTTACCGCTTCAGCAACCGTATTGAAAACTGGCAAACCTAAATGGGTTTCGCCACCTTTGCCTGGGGTAACCCCACCAACTAATTTTGTTCCATATTCAAGTGCTTGTTGCGAATGAAAAGTGCCTTGCGCGCCAGTAAAGCCTTGGCAAATAACTTTTGTATTTTTATCAATTAAAACAGCCATTTTTTCCCCATTATTTTACGGATTTTACAATACGGTTAGCAGCATCAGCAAGCCCATCCGCAGATTGAATTGCCAAACCTGATTCAGCAAGAATTTGCTTACCTTTTTCAGCATTAGTCCCTTCTAAGCGCACGACGACAGGAACATTTACTCCAACTTCTTTAGCGGCCCAAACAACACCATCCGCAATTATATCGCAGCGCATAATGCCACCAAATATATTGATCAATATACCTTTTACGCTCTTATCTGAAAGGATAAGCTTGAATGCTTCTTTAACTTTTTCTTTAGTAGCGCCGCCACCGACATCAAGGAAATTAGCTGGCTCACCACCATATAACTTAATGATATCCATAGTGGCCATAGCTAGGCCTGCACCATTTACCATGCACCCAATGTTTCCTTGCATTTTAATGTAGTTAAGGTCGAACTTAGAAGCTTCCAATTCTGCTGGGTCTTCCTCATGCTCATCACGCATAGCCACAATATCAGGATGGCGATATAACGCGTTGCTATCGAAATTAAGCTTAGCATCCAAAGCTAAAAAATCGCCATTTTCTGTCTCGACCAATGGATTTATCTCTATTTGGCTGGCATCTTTGCTAATAAATGCATTATATAAACTACGCATAAAGTAGCTGAATTTCTTCACCTGTTCGCCACGAAGCCCTAAGCCAAAAGCTATTTTGCGCTCATGGAAAGAAGATATGCCAACGGCTGGGTCGATAGTAACCTTAATGATTTTATTTGGGCTTTCTTTGGCTACTTCCTCAATATCCATTCCACCTTCAGCTGAGGCAACAAAAGTTACGCGGCTGGTAGCTCTATCAAGGATGATTGACAGATAGTACTCTTTTTTAATTTTAGAGCCCTCTTCAATATAAACCTTGCGCACTAATTTCCCTTCTGGGCCTGTTTGTTTAGTAACAAGTGTCATACCCAACATGCGCTTTGCTTCAGATTTTACTTCAGCCATCGATTTTACCACCTTAACGCCACCGCCTTGGCCGCGGCCACCAGCATGGATTTGCGCTTTAACGACAATAACGGGTGAGCCAAGCTCTGCTGCAACTTTTTCCGCTTCCTCTACACTGAAAGCAACACCACCACGCGGCACAGGCACGCCAAAATTCTTCAGCACCTGCTTGCCTTGATATTCATGTATATTCATCAAAATTCCTCTAGTATTGTTAGAAAAAACTAATTTAGTTAGACTTATCTTCCGCCCTCCTACTAAAAGGATAGCCTGAAATGCTTATTAAAACAAGTTAATCATCTTGGCAAGGATTTCTTGTGCGCCAATGGGCATGAACGAGCGCGCTCGCAAAGCTGCCCCCAGCTATGAGCAACTTTCCGCTGCTTATTAATAAAGAGCTGAGCTTTTAATGCTACAAGCTTAAAAGAAAAATAAAATTAAACAATGAATAATTGAAAAAAAGTGGTTGAAAATAGTTTTAATCAAGGTAAGCTTTCGATAATATCGCGTTAAAGTGATAAATTTTAGGTTTTATGTTAAGGATTGGCATGCAAGCGCAAGAAGCTGTTATTGGCATAGATTTGATCAAGTAAAGAAGAGCTGCAGCAAGGGAAAGGGAAGATAATTCTATGGGTTTAATAAATTTTGAACTGACCTAATAGAGGTATTGCAATGGAAACAGATGTAAAAGAACTAAGCGAAGAAAAAACTGCACATTTGCTACGTAATGATAGATCGAGAAGTCTGGTACCGCCAGTAGTTGATTTAAAGGAGATTAGGGATACGTTCAAGACAAAGTTTATGGAATATTTCGATAAGGAATGCGCAAATGTTACAGATATAGCTGAAGGAGGAAAACCCCCCGGGATTAAAGGGAAGCCTTTAAAAATATACAAAGCACTTGATAAATTTAATTCATTGTTTACGGCGGCCGCTGCAATAAGCGCTGTTGCAGCTATTCCTAGCGGCCTTGCAGCTCCTATATTAGGAGCATTTTCTGCGGGCACGGGATTGTTAGCTGTTTTGGCATCTAGTGGAGCGGCGATAGCTGGAAGTGTTGGGATGGCAAGAGGCCAGCTTATTGCTGATCGCAATGCTAATATGTTGAAGTCCTCTCATATCAAGATGTTAGTAGCGAAAGAATTAGCTAAAAATCTTGCTATACTTTTTGAATACCAGCTAAGCCAGTTAACTGAAGATGTTACTCAAATAGGAAGAATGGCAAGAGGAGCAGTAAACAGATTATATAAGGCGCTAGAAAAAGGTGACAGCGAGTTTTGCTCCCTAAAGCTGCTATTAGCAATTACAGGAAATGATATACCTCAAAGCCATGATAGACATGCAGATGGAAATTTACTCTACGTAAATGAATATCTTCAAAAATACATAGCCAATAAATGTGCAAATGAACATTGGAATATTGACAATCTATATTTTAAATCAGGAACTTTTCTTGATCAAGGTGATGTACTCATATTTAAAACCAAAGCTAAAAATGATAAAAAAATCAGCCATACTAATAAATATGGGTTTAGGCATGAATTTGGCTCGCAACTTGATAATGGTTATGATGAAGTGGATCAAAATAGAGATTGCCTACATCAAATGTTTTTTACACAAAAGCTGCATAGCGTTTTTATAAAGGTTGATGATATAATGGAATATTGCGAAAGTAGTAATAAATCAGGATCAACGGAGATAAGTGATTATCTGGCAAAAAAGTACGCTAATAAAGAGCTTATTAGACCACTTAATATAGTAGGACGAGAACTAAATTTTTCGCCCTTAAATGAGATTAAAGAGCTTTATTTAACAAAAGTAGACCTTTGCTATGCTAATTTTACAGGAGTTAAGCTGATAAATGCTCAACGAAGTTAATTTGCTTGGCGCGACATTTAAGCAAGCAAATTTAACCAATGCAAGATTAATTTCCTCATGTTTGATTGGGACGGATTTTACAGAGGCGATTTTGGATGGTACAAAACTTTGCCATTCTGATTTAACATGCGCAAACTTGCTAGTTAAATCTTTAAATAAAGAAACAGATCTTACAAATACTGAGCATTCGGGATTAAGGTATGATGTTGCAATGGTAGCGCGAACAAGTTTGTTATCGAGAGACTTAGACAGGGCAGTCCAGTTGAGGCAAAGTAAACTAGATGCGCAGCAAAGAAATTCAAAACAATTACAAGAGAGGTAATTATGGAAAATATAAATCTTTATGAATTAAAAGAAGCTTTCAGCCAAGACCCCGTTGTAGTGTTAGCAGGAGAACATGGCGTGGGCAAGACTTGCTTGGCTGAAGCTTATATAAAGGACGATGATTGCGAAGGTAAGATCATATATAAGCTGGATGCTCACTCATTTGAAAGAGTAGCTCGCGATTGCCAAAACGTAATGAGAGAATTAGTTATAGCTGAAGCTGAAATGCAAATTAAAGATGGAGGAATAAGCGATGCGGTAAGATTGATACTTAACAACTTGAGTGAGAAAAGCTTTTTATTTGTTTTTGATAATATAAAAACAATTGAAGTTAAAGCCAGTCTTGCTTGCGCTTTACGCGGTCAAAAATTATTAAAAGATACTCAGCAAATATTGTTAATATCTGAACAACAGTTTTGTGTCGACAATGCTATGAATCTTACCTTATTCAAATGGACAAATGATGAAGCCTATATATTTTTATCTGACAACATTAATAGTAAACGTATTACTCAAGATTTAAGGGATTTGGCAGATCGCCTACGCCATTTACCCCTGGCGCTTGATATGGCACAACTATACATTAATAATACTGGCATTAGCATTGAGGAATATAATCTTAGATTAGATGCAATGCTCAGCAAGCTTACCCTTCGCAGCATTGATATAAAATATGCCGCCACCTTACTTTCTATGGAAGAAGCTTTTCAATACAAAGGGGCAAAAGAGATATTGCAATTGATAGCAGCAAGGAGAGCTGATGGAATGCATCTGCATGAATTAGAAAAAATGCATGCAAAAAGAATAACCCTAACCAAAGATGAATTTGGGCGAGCCATCGACAAACTGTTACAATACAAATTAATTCAAGTTGATGATGGGCTAGCTACCGCGCATGAAGTAATATGTGATGCAATAGCCTTATCAATAAAAACATTCACCCATTCAGCAATATTCGCTAAGGGAGCTTCCAGGGCAGAGAAAAAGCAAAATTTAAACCAGAAAGCCGATGCCTTCAACATATTAGATAATTTTATGCTAGATACTTTAATTTTTCTGTCCAGATTTTGCCCTGATACAGAGAAATTAAAACCTTTCTTTATGGATTTTCGCAAATTAAATTATAATGAGCGCAAACAGAAGGCGTTGCTGAATAAAATCCTGTCGCCTGAAAAAAAAGCAGCTGCTAAAAGTATGTTAATAAATTTAAGCCGCATAGAATGGGATGAAGCTGCGATTGCAGACAAGGAAAATAGATCTAAAGGATTGCATGAAGCAGGTGAAGTTCACAATAGCTATATAGATAAAAGTGATGAGCACAAAGAGTACACACCACCGTCGTGGGTAGAAAGAGAGGCAGCTAGAAAGGCTACAGCAGAATTGCAGTTATAGCTAATTACGATAACGAATAGTATCTGGAGGGGTATTCGGGCTGGATGATGCGGTAGTAGCTTTGATATAATTTATGATTGCATCATTATTAACGCTTACACCTAAATTATTAACTGTTCCCGCTAACGCATATGTATTGCTTAACGTTACTTTCTGCTTAATAGGAATAAAGCTAAATTGCGCTATCCCCGAAGCAGCCTGCGAGAAAATATTATAATTAACTGAAAAAGCGCCTTGAACACGGTTGTTACTAAGCTGCATATTGTTTATTTTTAGCAACCCATTCTGCAGTGAGAATGCTCCTTTTATATCACTAAAAAAGCTGCTGCCGTTAACACTGTAATACTGAAGATTGTCGAGCTTATTTTGTATATTAAGTTGTGCATCAGCGGCATTCACCACCTCCCCTATATCAAAACCAGTAATGATTATTTTTTTTCCAGCAAATTCAGCTGTAGCGCTCATTTTAGCAAAAAATTCTTGCCAAGTATTACCAATAGTTTCCGCCTTACCTCTAATATTTACATAACCTGTTATCCGCTCTGGCATTTTTGTTACATGCCTAAACAATGGCTCTGGATTCATATTCTCAAAAGAAAAATCAAAGGCTGCATTTGGTACTACAGACATAATTGCCATTACACCCACGAAAAAGAATTTACCTTCGAAAACACTACCTTCTAGCTTATTGAAAATTATATTACCATTACTGACATTAATCTTTGTTTTTAGATCATTAACCTCGTCATCAGCAAACATAATTTTATCAGCAGAAATTTCAATATTGCCATCGTAGTTATTAATGCTGAAAAAATTAAAATCAGGAATAATAACAGCCTTCTTAGCCGCAGTTACCTGCTCACCACCATCATTATTTTCTGATTGCGTCATAACTAGTTTATTTATATCGCGAAGTAAAGTGGCTTTCAAGCTGGCATTGGATGGCAATAAATCCCATACTTTATTATCTAAATACTTAATATTAGCATTCAAATTAATCTTCGGGCGGAAGCTTTGCAACAATAGCTGCAAACTGCTTTCTTGCATATCAATTAACTCAGATTTTAAATCAAGCTTTTTAATTTCAAAAAGACCTCTGCTTATTTTACTCTGGATATTCATATTGGAAAATTTATGTTTATTATATGTCCAGTTTTCAAGGCGCAAGTCGCTCATCCAATTAAAATAAAGGCTGAAATTACGCAGCCATTTATAATCGTTCACCGCGCTGAAATGCTCTTTCCCTGTCTTATCGCCATCAGTGCGGTAAAAACTATAGATCGCTTGCTCAACATAATGCTTAGCGTTAAAGCTATCTAGGTCAATTCCATTGCTTGTAAGTGCAGAATTAATTGTGATGATACCATTAGGCTCACGTAATAAGAAGATATCGCCACTAGCATCCGCCTCTCCCATTTTCATATCTAAAGCAGAAAAAGTAAGTTTATTAGGAATTAAAATTATATCTGTGGTCAAATCTATCTTTGAAAAATTAGCAAACCTAGCTTGCGCTCTATTTGTTAATGTATCAAGCTCTGCTGGTATGGAAGAAATAAAATTTAGGCTTCCTTCGAATTTTGGCCTGATATCATTATGAGATAATATGCCATTTAGGGATAATTTACTGCTCTCCGTCAACTTAAAGCTGAATTCGTTCAAATAAACATTTCTAGACCAAATATCGCCTATAGCTTTAACGTTATTAATGCTATTTGATAGGAAATTTATTTTATTTATACCCACAACAATATTTGCCGAAAATCTCTCAGGCATTAAAAAATCAGGTGGAGTGAGTAACTTGCTTATAATTTGTTGTGTAAATAAAAAGCCATCTTCCCTTGATTCCGCAGGTAAGAACTCTAATATATTCAAATTATCTATCGCTATATTTATATCTGTATCTACAAACTCGTTAAAACCTATAATTGCATTAATCTTGGCATTACTTATATTATTTGAATTCAAAGAAAGATCATTTAGTTTGATCTGAGCATCTGAATAATTAAATATTCCTTTTGCCTGGAAATTACTATCTTTGATATCATAGTTTTTACCTTCCACACTAAGCTGGCTTAACAACCTATTAGCCAAACTCAGATCAGGTAAAAAAAGATTTAGCTCACCTTCAAGCTGATCAACATTTGCAGCATGTTTAGCACTTAGCTGCAAGTCTAGTTTCATACCATTATTGCTACTAACTTTTATTAACGAAGGAGATGTTGAATTTTCTTTATTAAAAACATTAAACTGCGCGTCAATATGATCATTAGCGAGCTCAAAAGAAAATCTACCACTTATATCTTCTTGCCCATAACTTGCATAACCATTAATTTTCTCGATTAATACGCTGGGCATTTTGCCATTTTTTATAGATAATGTTTCTATGAATTTTTCCTGAGGTTGTTCAATTTGTGAAAAATTATGTATTATAGAAGCGTCATAAATCAATGGATTATTAAATTTGAGATGAGAAAATGATATATTACCATTAAGTATCGTACTTATCCCTAACGGAACAATTATATCATCCGCTTCCAATAAGGCTTTTCCTTTTTGCCTTAATGATATTTGCTTAACTTGCAAATACGGCCTTGGCAGTAAGTTTATGTATACCCTGCCTTTTACATCAAGTTCAAAGCCATTTTGACTAGCTATAGCAATCAAGCGCGATTTTGGCTCACTGAGCGGGATAAAAGAAATTATAAAAGTAATAAGCGTAATAAAAACAATAGAGTACAAACTAAAAGTTAGCAGGGGAGTTTGCAATATGCTTTTGTAACTAAATTGCTCGTTCATTTTTACCCGTTATTGAATGGCTTTTTTGAGCTTAGCATATAAAAACTTGTTAATTCAATTTTTTTTACTTCATAAGAGTAGCGGCCATCAATTTTATTTTTTTAATTATTTCTGCATCGCCATCTTCGTCATTATGCAGAATTAAGCTTTCAGGCATTTCTTCAAAACCTTTACTTAAGAAGGTTGCGTAATCGAAAGAAATAAAATCATTGCGTTTTTGCAATCGGCGTTGGATATTTTCTAATTTTGAACGCACTTCAATAAAAACGGCTTCAGGGAAATTTTTTATTAAAAAATTTCGATTTTCTTGCCTATAGAGACCTTGCGCAATTACAATGTTATGTTCGGGATATTTATTTTGTAATGCCTTTATTTCATCAACCATAATCTCAACAAAACGACGGCGCATACTGCTCGTGAATTTTTGCTTAGCATTAATAGCAGTATGCATTTCAGGCGTTAACCATTCATCACCATCTTGAAAAACTGTTTTTGGCAATGCGGATGCCATCACATTACCTACATAAGTTTTCCCTGCCCCCGCCAGTCCAAATAAAATTATCAAAGCCATCCGCCTGTTTTTACACCTTTTCTCTTAACAAAAACGACAATAAAAAACAAAACCCCACAATAACACTAAGCGTTGACAACGCTATCATATAATCATTTGCCGAATAAATACGCATACCATCGCTTGTCACATTTCCATACCATAAATAATCCAAGATAAAACCTATGCTATACTGCAGAAAAGCTCCACCTAACATGTTTAAAGTATTAACAAAGCCAATAATTTCCCCAGAGTTATTAACATTCGCTGAACGCAACGCTCCCGTAAAACACATCATCTCTGCGCCACAAAAAAAGCCCAGAGAAAAAAGTAGTATCAACAGCATGTTCAACGATAATCCTTCACTGTATAAAATTAAGCATAGTATGATAAATATCGAACAACAACAAACTTTTATTCCTATATTAAGCAAATTATACTTCTCGCAAAGCCATGGTAATAATAAACTACCCACAGCAAGCCCTAAAAACATCGTCGAAGATATTGCCGAAGCGTTTAAACCTAAATTATATTTTTGTTGTAAAAAAGCTGGTGCCCATAAATCCGCCATTACTGAAAAAGGGGTATAAAGGCCAAGCGCTAAAATTGCATAGACGATAACATATTTCTGACTTAAGGAGCTTTTTATTGTTTTTAATACGCTTTTAATGCTTAAATCGATATTAGGATTTTTTATTTCGCGAAATTTATAAGATGCTAAAAACATGGCAATAAAAATCCCTAAGCCAATATAGCTGAGTGATAAATATACTTGCCTCCAGCCGATTTCTTCCACAAATATTGCCGTATAGTGGCCATTAGCTAACGCGCCTAAGCTGCCTAAAGTTAGGGTGATCCCCATTAAAAAACCTCTTTTGCCATGCGGGAAGTTATCTGAAACTGTTTTTAAAGCACACATAAAAGCACAAGCAGAACCTGCACCAATTAGTATTCTACCTACTTGCGCCATAGGCAAGCCATTTGCCATAGCAAAAACTATGCAGCCACAAGTGCAACAAAATATCGACCAAAGCACTAACTTCTTAACTCCAATGCGATCAACTAATATTCCAAGTGGAATTTGCAATAAAGAATATGCAGTTAACGAATAAGCTCCTAACGTAGAAAACTCTGTAGCATTAAGGGCAAAATCGCGGCGCAAATCATCAATCATCGATCCTAATGAAGCACGCATTATATATTGATATACATAAAACACGCTTAATATAGCCCAAGCTAAATAAGCGCTATGCAATGTAACCAGATTATTCCTAGATGAATTAAACATGCTTCTTTATCTCTTTAGTTTTGTTCCGTAATTGTTCATAAACTTCTTTTGGCATATAGTTTTCATCATGCTTAGCTAGCAGCTCTTGCGCCATGAATCTGCCACCTATAAACTCCCCTAAAACAACCGTACCTTGATTTTCTGCAAATAAATTAGGAGGGATACCATAATACGAGACCGCAACTTCAGCCAAATTATCAGTAATTACGAATGCAAGATGCAAATTCTTTTCATCAAAAGATATACTACCTTCTTTAACCAAACCACCTATCCTTAACTTGCCCGATGCTGAGATTATTTTCTCATTTAGTTCATGCGGTGTATAGAAATACACTATATTATCATTGAATGCTTTTAAAATTAGCGTAACACCGATACCAATAACAACTATTAACAAGCTAACTGATATTATCTTTTTCTGCCATTTTTTCTGTGGCAATAACATTCTTCACCTTATTTAGTTGTTTTTTAACTGAGTACAGCCGCCAAATACTCTGGGCAAACATCACAAGCACACCCATAAAAAAGACTATGTAAGCGGCAATAACATAATCTCCCCCTGATACTGTTGACGGCAAAACCATTATTCATCTTCGCTTGCTATTGCTTCCTCAACATCTTGGAAACCTTGGAGGATTTCATCCTCTGGGAGCAATACATCCTGATATGCATTCATTTCATTCTGAATTTCCCGATTTGAAGCCGCCTTTGTATCTGCTTGCTTATCATGTGCATCCGCCGAAAATGCTTTAACAAATTGCTCCTTACGGATTGTAGCTTCGCGCAAATCATCAATGGTTATTTTTCCAGCTGCGATCTCTCTTAGGGCAATGACACCATCTTTATCATTATCCCTTTCCACTAGAGGGGGGTTACCAGCAGATATTTGCTTTGCCCTAAACGCTGACAGTACAACCAGCTCATATCTATTAGCTTTACAATCTTCTATAGTTACGCGTGCCATCTTTTACCATTTATTTAATATGATTACTTAACAGCATCATTATACATTTTTACTTGCCGTTTTCAAGAAGTTAAAATAGCTTCAAAAAGGGATGTATAAAAAGAGGGAGAATATGAGGGAGAACAAGTTTCGTTTCACCCCAAAAGAATTGGCAGAACTTGAAAAGTCTAGCCAATTCTTGGATGAAAAAAAAGAAGTAGAACCGCTTTCGCCAATACCTGGCTCCCCCCCTGCTTCCCCTACTTCTTCCAGAGGTCGTTCACCAGAGAAAAAAGGGCATAAACGTTCCCGGACCACAACCCCAGAATCAAAACGTGATAGCAGTGCCCCACCATCAAGCAGAAAATCTTTTTCTGATATTGTCGAATCCAGAGAAAGCAGCGCTGAACGCCAAAGTACTAAAGCTCAAAAACCCGCTGATTTTATTGATGATAACAGATTCACTTTACTTTTAAAATACTTAGTAAAGCCCCTACCCCAATCAATGCTTAGCGATTTATTTTTAGCGCATTTGTATACAGGAGAAAGCTCGTTAAAAAAGTGGATTGGATTAGCAAATTTAATCGATAATGAGAAAGATATAATATATGCTTACTCTATATTGCTCGAAAAATTATCACAAAGCTTCTATCTAACCAATAAAATAAACAATCTTGAAGACTATAACGAAAAAACTTTACTAAATATTACACTTAACTCAATTAAAAAGTTAGGAAATGCAGACACCAAAAAAGAAGGTTTGGCTATCATAGAAGAATTTTTATCAAACTTGTTCATTCAATTCCCTGATGATATAAGAGAAAAAGCCGCTAATCTGTATTTAGAGGCAATAAAGTATTGTTGCCATAATTTCGATAAGCATAAAAATATTGCTGAGCACTTTACGCACATTGACGGCCATGCAGATTTTAAAAACTTTGTTATTACTATACTACCAGGGGCAAGTGAAGTATTAAAAGCAATACCTATAATCCAACTTGGTGGCAATACTACCTCTTTTGTTAGCGGGGTACTACAAAATGGATTTCTCGCTTTTATAGCTTCATCATCAATTTTACTACCTTATCTATCGCAAAAATACAAAAATGAAAATGAGCGGATAACAGGTAAATATAATAAACTGCATCAATTATTTGATAAAGTTTATGAAAACAAGCTAGTGCAATTTACAATAGAAAATAATGAAGAAATATTATTTATTCCTGCATCATCGGCACAGCAAATAGATAAAGTGAAGTTAATATTCAACTTAACTTGGCAACTTATTGCCAACAAAAAAAACTTGGCTAAAAATAGAATTCATTATGATTTAAAAGAGGTTAATTTCTCTATCGCCATTATTCGCTGTTTAATAAATAGAATAATTTCTGCTCATCTTATAGAAGATAAAGAGTTCAGCAATTTATCGCCTAAAAATATAGCGGAAATCTCGGCTATATTTTCTTCATTATATTTAAATAGCAAGAAAATTCCTGATTCGCTAATTCAGCGTATTAAACGCGTTTTATTATTTTCAAATGTCCAGAAAATTCCTGATTCACGAATTCTGCGCATGGCATTAGATTGTTATTTTTTTGCTGTTAAAAAAGGAAAAGAAAGTGAATTAATTGCAGACTTCCAACTCAAAGAGGATAAGCATGAGGAGGAAAATTCGCGATCTTCTGCCCGTAGAAAATCTATTTCTTCTCTTCGCGGGTATCGCAGTGCTTCGCCACCAACAAGTGGTGCACGTCGAGAGAGCTTTAGCAAGCAACTAATTGGAAAAGCAGATTTCAAAGAAGTGCCAAATCATATAAAGGATGCATTAAATTCGGCGATAGCAAGTACAAGCCAAGTTGAATTCCTAACAGAGATTTATGATAATATAAACGAACATTATCTCAGCTCTAAAATAGAAGGCGGATGGCTAGATGGAGCGAAAGACTGGACGGATACAATGCAGCATCTAGCTAATTGCGTTAATAATGAAAAATTATATGAAAAAGATCACTCTTGGAGTTTCGTATTTACATTTCCAGCTTATTATATTGCTAGCTTACCATTACTGAGCACAGTTACACACACTCTAGATAGATGCAGTTATGCCGCTCTTAGTGTTGCGACAAGCGCAATATCACAAGTTTGGCAATTTTACGTTCAACGTTATTTTTTCTCAAATATAGAGATAAATGAGAAATTGGCTAAACAGTTCAAAGAAAGGTTGCAAGAAGTTTTCAAGGCGGACTTGCTAAGGCAAGTAATAGACAAAGTCAGCATTCAGGAACCTTCCAACCCTTCGCGGGAGAAAAAATCTATTCCCTTAGTAGAAAATATGACTTTAAGCAAAATTAGCACGGAAAAATCTCCTAGTACTAATAAGAAAGCTAGTTTTTTACTTGAAACCGATAATAGCCTTAAGCAACTACACGCAATAATCGCTAATGTTTTTATTGGGCTTGAAGAGAAATCCCAATTTAAAATCCAGCAATTATTAAGTGTTCGCGATACAGCATGCTTAACATATTACATATTTAATCAGTTATCAGTTGTTAGAGAAAAAGAGCTAATATTGATAAAATCTGATAAAGACATAGAGCCTAAAACAATAGGTAAACACATAGCTAAATTTTTAATAGATAAAAAAATAATAAAATTTTGCCCACCAGATAGCTGCTTATACTACTGGATAAACAGAATTATCGGAGCTAGGGTTGATTACGATAAGATAAGTGACAGTACATTCGTCACTGCCTTGCGGTTAGCCCGTAGCGAAACACCTGTTTTAGAAATAGCGCCTTGAAACACCAATAATCTATCTAATGCTCCGTCTTATCCCAATAATAAGGGCGTGTTATTAATTGATAAAGGGCAAGAAAGGTGGCGGGTATATGTAATAACAAATATAGCAAATAACTAAATGCCAATAATAAACTCTTCAACTCAACATTTCCTTGTGCTCGCAGCACTATATAGCCACTACTAACCTGGACAAACAAACCAAAATATAAATTAAACCACGCAAGCATAATAACAGTATTGTTTATATACTGGTTATCAATCACCCAAAATCCAAGCAGCAATCCGATAAATAGAAAGGGAGTGATTAAAGGCAACAACATCATCAGGCCAAAATAATAAAGCATAAAGTAAAAATTTTTTATACCGAGTTGTGTATATGTTTTATTTATTGGCATTAGATGAGTTAATAAAGTTTGCATAAACCCCTTGTGCCATCGCCTTCGCTGCTTTAGCCAGGCGAAAATATTATCTGTCGCTTCTTCATATGTAGAAGAAGGTAGAATAGAGCTATAGTAACCTAATTTCGCCATCCTAATACTTATCTCAGCATCTTCAGTGACGTTAAAAGCGTTCCATCCATCTAATTCACACAATGCTTTCACCTTGAAATGATTAGATGTCCCCCCTAGAGAAATAAATAGATCACAGCTGTTTATCCCAGTTAAAAGGAATTTGAACTGCTTGTTGTACTCCAAAGCAAACATCCTAGTTAGCCAGTTTTTATGAGCATTAGCAATCTCTAGCCATGCTTGCAAACAAACGACATTTGCTGGAAGAGAGCGAAATTTCTGCACTGCTAATAATAATTGATCACTTTCTGGATTATCCTCAGCATCATAAATCACCAAAAAATCACCCTTAACAAATGGCAAAGCATAATTGCAAGCTCTACCCTTTGTTCTTGGCTGCCCATCTGGCACAAGCAGTAAGGAAAAATAATCTGGCAATTCTAGTTCGTTAAAAGCAGTAAGGGTTTCTATATCATCCTCTTCCAATAATACAAGCACTTGCAGCTTATTTTTATCATAATTCAACTTAATGATATTTTGTACAAGCTGCGGCACAATTCTTTGCTCTTTATATAGCGGCAACAATATAGTATACATGGGCAAATCCAGTAGCTCAGATTTTCTCGCAGATAAAAGGGTAGAAAATTTTCGCCAACCTTGTATAAATAATAACAAATTAACCGAATTAGCAATGAGGTAACTTATTTGGGTTAGAATTAAGATGATTGCAATCATAACTTTTTTTCCAGGGTTAATTTAAACATTTGCTGTTTTCGAGGTATGCAATTAATTGGTAGTAACAAATCTAAATATATTTTTTTATTTTTAGGCAAGTTTAGCGCCAAGCCTAGCTGAGCTAAATGTTGGTTATAAGGCCAATTTAGAACTCTAGTTGCTTGCTGTAAATCGTATTGGAGGATACTAGCCAAATTAATAGGGGTTTGGTAACGCTGTGTTTGTATTGAAATTAATGATTTAACATCTTTTGGGATAAGGGGGCTAGTATTGCGAAATCTCACTCTATGGCGCATTCCTAAATTTACCTGTAATTTCGCATTTAAATCCCAGCCTAGCATTATGTTTAAAAAGCCGCCAAAATGATTATGACGATACCCAATTATACCGAATTCTATATCTAAATAGCCATAGCGTTTGGAGTCGATCTGCAAGGTACGCCCATTTATTAAGCCTAGACTAACCGCATATGGAATATCCCAAGAAATTGCTGCAGTTAGTAAATCGTTATTTTGCTTTAGCAACTGCCTTTTTATAACAACAGTATTGTTCATTCTGGCTATGTTACGGTGTGCGCTCCAATGCAGTGGAGAATTTTTTGTATCTGCATGGAAGTCAAGCTCTAGGCTTTTTGTAGTCAGCTCTGCTTTCCAGCTGAGGTTAGTATTGTTGTATATACCATAGGTAATTTCATTGGTTATGATTCTTTCCTGAGAGGTATTAATATCAAGTGTGTAATTCTTACCCTCTGTAGTAGCGGTGAATTTAGTTGAATTAGGCTGCTTTAGTAATAAAGATGTATTAGTTTGCCACTGGCCATGCTCAATTATCCATGCCCCAGCTTTAGCTATTGCTGGCAGGCTCAAACAAATTAGCACATTAATGAACCAAAGGATTTTTGCTATAAAGATAACCTTATTAATTTACGCCGCAAAATAGCGGCCTTGAGGTTTAAAATAATAGGAACGGCAGTTAAGCAAGCAATGGCTGTAAACATTACTAACAAAGGATAGAGCATTGAAGAATGAATAGTTGGTGCTCCCCACCTTAAAACGCTACTTGGCTGATGTAAGGTATGCCAAATATTTACTGAGAATTTTATAATTGGGATGTTAATCAAGCCAACTAACATGAAAATTGCACAGGCACCAGCAGCGCGTTCTTCATTAGCGAAAGACTTGCTTAATACAATACAAGCCAGATAAATAAACATAAGTATTAGCATAGATGTCAACCTTGCATCCCAAACCCACCATGTGCCCCAAGCAGGTTTACCCCATATTGAACCAGTTGCAAGGCTGATGATCGTCATCACCAAACCAACTGGCAATATTGCTTGCGCCACCATGCTATAAAAAGGGTTTTTTATACTTAGGTAAAGCAAGCTAAAAAGTGAAGCGGCGCAATAAAAAGCTAATCCAAGCCAACTTACAGGCACATGCACATACATTATTTTTACTAAGCTGCCCTGCAGATAATCATCAGGCACAACAAAGAAAACAAGGTAAAAGGCAAAAGCACCGATGAAAAAAGCAACACTAAGCAAGAAAAGCAATAAAAAACTAATATGCTTATCTAAAAATTTTGGCGTTAACATAATAACTGATAAGTTTTTCAATGAGCTAGATAATAATTCACCAATAAAACATTTGGCAAGCAAATTAATTAATCCTTGCTTAATTATCGCCAGTATAATATAAACCCTTTATTAAACGGGAAAATGGGGTGATATAGATGTTGCAAAGATTCCTTGGCACATCAGCACTTGGGCGTAGACCTCTAGGCAGCGCTCTATTTAGCAGAAAATCTATGGCGCAATTTACCATGAATTTTCATCCATGGTTAGTGCAAGAAGACTTTAAAGAAGTTATAGAGGTCTGTGCAGTAACTAAAAATCCTTTTGCCATTAATGAGAGATTTACCTATGCGCACGAAATGTCACCAAGCGCTGATGATATAAATGCCATTAAAATAAAATGGCTGCATATCGTTGAAAAAAGAAGTTGGCGAGTTTTAGAAACTTGCCATAAGTTGGCAAACTTTACTGATTTGAAATTGTTAATTGCCGTTCTTAAGGTGCCATTTGGCGAACTATTTGAACAAAAAGCTTTTACCTGCATTGAAGTTTTATTGTTTCACCATAAGGCAGTTAGCAAATCCCTAACTTACATTGAGTTGAAAAGCAGCATAAAAAGCATGCTTGAAGTGTTAGGTAGAAACGCATTAGAAGATATTTCGCAAGAAGAACTGACGTTAGCTTATAAAGTGCTAAATTTTGGCAAAGATGATTTAGTTATCCCCGAAAATAAGTTAACGTTATATACGGATATTATTAAAGGCTGCAAAAATTATGACGTATCCGTCTCTTCTGCTTGGCGCGATACTTATGCACGCACAGTTGGCGAAGCTCTGAAAGATAAATTTAGTTCTATAAATGCTTTACACTATCGCTTTAGATTGTCTCAATTTATGTTAACTATCAGTTCTTATGGATATTATGAAATAGCTAATCAATTAGAAGAACTATTGCAAAATAGTCCAAAAGTAAAATTTGATCACATAGCTAATGAAAATACATTAACTGAAATAAAGCAGTTAGTTAAATTATTAAAGTTAGTAGCAAAAGAAAATTCTGTACAAAGGGGATAAGATGTTAAAAAGACCTTATTTAAGCTTAAGTAAACTTGCAAGCCATATAAAGAACAATCAATGGCGCGAATTAGAAAGCCTTTATTGGCAAAAGTCATTAACCGCAAATGATTATAAAAGAGTTATAAATTCAGCGAACATGGATGATCTTTTAACAAACAGCGCTTATGGTTTGCATGGAATAGTTATTGCATATCATTCTAATTGGCTACGCTCCTATTTAGAATTCTCCCATGAAGCTGAAGTTGTAACCAGCACCAAGAAAATCATAGATGATCATACCGAATTCGCGACAAAATATATCTTGTCATTGAATCCTTATGACGTAGGAAAAAAAGAAATATTGCAGATGTTGAGTTGCTTGAACAAAACGGTGCAAAACATGCATTTTACGCCTAACTACGAAGTATCAGAGCAAGCATTACTTGGATGTTTATTTACGCAGGCAAAAAAGTTCGACCTCCCAGTTTCTTCTGAATGGATGGAAATAAAAACAACTTTAATACCTACAAAAACATGGCTAGAATTCATAAACCCTAACATTGCAGAATTACCTATACAAATAGGAGTAAGTAAGTAACTTCTCAAAAAATCAGGCACTGTTAATTTTGCACTTGCAAAAAGCATAAATGTTGATAGAATGCTGCGAGTTATATTTTTTAAAGAGAGAGTCGGAATACCAATGGCACTTTATGAAGTAGTTTTTATTCTAAGGCAAGATATTGCCGTGCAAGATGTTAACAAAATTAGTCAGCAATTTGAAGAGATTTTAAGCGAAGGCGGCGCGAAAATTCTTAAAAAAGAAAGCTGGGGCTTGCGTTCACTTGCCTATATCGTTAAGAAAAATAAAAAAGGCCATTATATAATGTTGGGCGTCGATAGTGACATAGCAGTGGTTAATGAATTAGCTCGTCGCTTGAAAATTAGCGAAGATGTGATAGGTCATCAAATTTTGCGAGTTGAAAACATAGATGAGAATCCTTCACCTATGTTGCAAGCCCCTGCTGAATTAAAGCATGGCAGCTCTGATTTAGCTGATGCAATTTAATTAATAAATAACTGGGCTTACGCCCCTGATTTTTAAGGTTTGGATTATGACAGAAAATAATAATATTGAAAATAACGGTGCTAGTGAAAATAGTACAAATTTAATCTCTAACTCCGTGCTTTTTAACCGCAAAAACACCAGTAAAAAAGTAGCCACCTGCCCTTTATCTGGTAAAAATGCACCAGTCATTGATTATAAAAATATTGAGCTGCTTAGCCGTTATATCTCTGAAAAAGGGCGTATCCTGCCTAGCCGCTTGACTGGCGTTTGCGCAAAAAAACAACGCGAATTGACTAAAGCTATAAAGCAAGCACGTAACATTGCGTTATTACCTTTTGCTAAGCAGTAAAAATAAATTAGGAGAGTAGATCGATGGAAATAATTTTGTTAGAGTCAATACGTTCGCTTGGTAAGTTTGGCGATGTGATTGCTGTGAAGCCTGGTTATGGACGCAACTTTTTAATACCAAAAGGCAAGGCTCTGCGCGCTACTAAAGCTAATAAAGAGATTTTTGAAGAGCGCCGCGCTTTAATGGAAAAAGAAAACCAAGAGAGAAAAGCCGTAGCGCAAAAAGAAATAATGAAATTGTTAAAAGCAGAATTGCTGATTGTTAAACAGGCTGGCGAAGATAATAAATTATACGGTTCTGTTACTGCTAGAGAAATTGCTGATCTGCTTGCGCAAAAATTTGCCATTGCCATTAGCCATGAGCATGTGCAGTTGGGCGGAAAATTAAAAGAAGTTGGCGTATTTGATGTTAACATAGCTTTACACCCTGAAGTTGACACACAGATAAAAGTATCCATAGCGCGCAGCGAGCAGGAGGCATTAGATAATATTGCCAAAGCTAGTTTAGAAAATATAGAAAGCGCTTCTGAAAAAGCGGCAGAATAATATTCTGCTAGCTTTGGGCGTGCATGCGCGCGCCCAAAGCTTTCGTAACACTCTTCTTTTGCAGTGTGTTAGCTATAGTCTTAGCAGACAAAACAAGAGCATATCTGATTATAGTAATTTAGTTTGAGGTTTGCGGTAGGCGCGAGGAACGATGTGTGGTAAAATTTACATGAGGAACGAGCAACAACCCGCAAACCCAAAGTAAATTAACTATACATTGACATTCCAGCGCCATCACCTAATTTGTAGAAGTCAAGATTTGATCTTACAGACAAGATAAACTAACAAAACTGATCAGGATTTAAATTCTCCCTTTCAGCGTTGTATTCAAGATACAAGATCTCATTACTTTTTTCAACCGCTAATTTTTT
>Ga0209990_10000985_pt1 | contig 25889 bp, 29 predicted proteins | sample NOAtaG_6_FD_187304 | JGI IMG/M metagenome (GOLD analysis project Ga0209990, IMG submission 187304) | Freshwater lake microbial communities from Lake Erie, under a cyanobacterial bloom - NOAA_Erie_Diel5S_2200h metaG (SPAdes) (version 2) | ecosystem: Environmental > Aquatic > Freshwater > Lake ...
CTAGAACTAGGCAAATTGGCGATCGCGTCTTGCAAGAAATCGAATCGCGATTGCAATTTTTATTAGATGTCGGTTTAGATTACCTGACCCTTGACCGTTCCACCATGTCCCTCTCTGGCGGCGAAGCTCAACGGATTCGCCTAGCTACTCAGATCGGCTCAGGATTAACAGGGGTTCTCTATGTATTGGATGAGCCAAGTATTGGACTGCATCAACGGGATAACTCGCGACTGCTTGCCACATTAACCAAACTGCGGGATCTCGGCAATACCTTAATCGTGGTTGAGCATGACGAAGAAACGATTCGGGCGGCTGATTATCTCGTCGATATTGGACCAGGGGCAGGCGTACATGGTGGGCGAGTGGTTGCTCAAGGCAGTGTTAAGGATATTGAGAAAAATTCTGAATCCCTCACGGGAGCATATCTCTCTAAACAAAAACAAATTTATACCCCTGCGGAACGGCGCGAAGGCAATGGCAAACATTTAGAAATTTGCAATGCCTATCTGAATAACCTCAAAAATATCAATGTCAAGATTCCCCTTGGCAAATTGGTTTGTATCACAGGCGTATCAGGCTCAGGCAAATCTACCCTTATTAACGACCTGCTACACCATTCCCTCGAACATAACTTTTCGCGGAAAGTGCCAGTGCCTAAAGGCATTGATGAAGTCAAAGGGCTAAAACACCTTGATAAATTCATCGTCATCGATCAATCCCCTATCGGACGCACGCCCCGATCCAATCCTGCCACCTATACAGGACTATTCGATGTGATCCGTGAAACCTTTGCGCTGACAACGGCGGCGAAAACTCGCGGCTACAAGGCAGGACAATTTTCCTTTAATGTCAAAGGCGGACGTTGTGAAGCCTGTTCGGGTCAAGGCGTAAATATCATTTCCATGAATTTTCTGCCCGATGTCTATGTGCAGTGCGATGTCTGCAAAGGCGCAAGGTATAACCGCGAGACGCTGCAAGTTAAGTATAAGGAAAAGACGATCGCTGATGTCCTCGATATGACTATCGAAGAAGCGATGCACTTTTTCGAGAATATTCCCTCCGCCCATGCCAAATTGGGAATGCTGGTGGATGTGGGCTTAGGCTATGTTCGTCTTGGTCAGTCCGCCCCCACCCTCTCAGGCGGCGAAGCCCAACGGGTAAAACTTGCCACCGAGTTAGCAAGACGCGCCACAGGCAAAACCCTCTATTTAATCGATGAGCCGACTACAGGTTTAAGCTTTTACGATGTGCATAAGTTGCTCGATGTCATGCAACGCCTTGTCGATAAGGGCAATAGCATTATCACCATTGAGCATAACCTTGATGTAATTCGCTGTGCTGATTGGATTATTGATCTGGGACCTGAAGGAGGCGATCGCGGCGGTGAGGTGATTGCAGAAGGTACGCCCGAACAGGTGGCAAAAGCCAAGAAATCTTACACTGGCAAATATCTTAAACAGGTTTTAGCCGAATATCCGCACAGCAAAGCTTAATTATTCGTAGGATGCGTTAGTGTAACGTAACGCATCTATTTGGTCATATTTGGCAAAGATGATGGGTTACGCGATCGCTAACCCATCCTACATTTAATTCCAACTGCCTACTAAGTTGTGTGATTAATTAGTCAATGCCTCTAGTAAATGAAATCTATCTAAAAACTTGATTTTTGCCTCAAATATTAATTTGTTTTAAGTTATCTCACAATCTGAGCATTGAATGTAAACCACTACGATAAACTTGGTTTTAAACATCCCGTGCCTAGATAGGTACATATATTGATTGGAGCAATAGCAAAAATGTCGCATACAGTCAAAATTTATGACACATGTATCGGCTGCACACAATGCGTGCGTGCCTGCCCTTGTGATGTTTTGGAAATGGTTCCTTGGGATGGATGCAAAGCGGCTCAAATCGCTTCTTCTCCCCGTACCGAGGACTGCATTGGTTGCAAACGTTGTGAAACTGCTTGCCCCACTGACTTCCTAAGCGTCCGTGTTTATTTGGGTGCTGAAACCAGCCGTAGCTTGGGTCTTACCTACTAATCTTAATTATTCATTTTTTAATTATTTTAGTTGGCAAGATTCTTGTTTATTTTCTATTAAGTGCAATTATTTTTATCCTGCATTTAAATTGAGGAGCGCCATTTGGTGCTCCTCAATTGCTTTACAGAGAGAGTTAGTGCTAAACACTAACTCTCTCCTTTGCGTTTATGCTGGTTACTATAAGTTTGGGTGTTTTCTAATTTTTGCTTGCCATGCTTGATGTGTATGATCGCTTGCCCGATGGTTTACTCGATCTTGAGTCCGATCAACTTTACAAAATACTTGAGCGTCCCACACTAATTCATTTAGAAGGCGATCGCCAACCACCATTATTCGTTTCAGTTTTGCTCCATGGTAATGAAACTACTAGTTGGCTGGCGATCCGTGAATTATTGCGTAAATATCAAGATAAAAGTCTACCGCGATCGCTATCAGTATTTATTGGTAACATCTCAGCAGCAAGATATCGCCTCAGACATTTACCCAATCAACCTGACTACAATCGCATTTGGCAAACAGGGGACTCGCCAGAACATCAGATGGCACAACAGGTAATCGCGGAAATGCGATCGCGTGGGGTATTTGCCAGCATCGATGTACATAATAATACAGGTCGAAATCCGCATTATGGCTGCATTACACATTTAGAAAAAGATTTTCGGAAACTGGCAAGACTATTTGGCAAAACAGTCGTTTATTACACCAGCCCTAAAACCGTGCAATCCTTTGCTTTTGGGCATTTTTGCCCCTCGATCGTCGTGGAATGTGGACAGCCCGATGTTCCCGATGGTACAGCCCATGCCTTGGAATTCATGGAAACTTGCCTCAATCTCGATAGCTTTGATAGTCTGCCAGATTCGCTGATCTCTGATATTGATTTATTTCACACCGTGGCGATCGTCAAAGTCCCTGAAGAAATTAATTTCAGCTTTGATGATAGTCCTAATGATGACATTACTTTTCCTGCGGAGATGGACTGTCTAAATTTTTGTGAACTATCAATTGGGACAAACTTCGGCAAAGCCAAAACTGATCGCGCCTATCTATCAGCTTTAGGTGAGGATGGTGCAGAAAAAAGCGATCGCTATTTTAAAATCGAAAATGGTGAAATTATCCTCAAAAAATCTGTAATGCCATCAATGCTCACTCTTAATACAGAGATCGTGCGGCAAGACTGCCTATGCTACCTCATGCAGAGAATGTGACTTGTAACTAAGTTTATAGCTTATCTTTTTTATAGATCTGCCCCATCTAATGTTTGAGTCGATTTAGCTCCCGTTCCATATCTAAGTGACTCTCAGGCTTAGCGCTCTTAATTGGTTCTATTTGCGATCGCCCTTCTTGTTTACCTTCACCTAACACCAATTTCTACCTAAATACTAGCAGTGCTAAGACAATCAACAGAGGCATCGCGTAAGTAACCAACATCAAGGAAATTGCCAAAACTATGGTCAAAAAGTGACTACCAATCACCGCGATCGCAAGACCCAATATTACCAATAACAAGAATCGATAGGACTTACTCATCTATCCCTTTCAGCCCTTTTACGTTCTAGCTCAGTCATTCTTTGCTCTAAGTCCAATTTGTCGGACTCATAGGAAAGACTATAACCAATCAAGCGATCAATTAATCTTTCCTGCTTTTTAGCATTTTCTAGCATTAGTTCTATGTCTTGGCGATCGCGAATTTGATCTTCTTGGATGCTTCTCTGTACTGCCGACAACTGTTTAGTTTGTTCAATTAAAAGCAAAATATCTTCACGATTTCGATTAGTATCCTCGCGATCTCGTAATTGACTCTCTTGATATCGCAACTGACTTTCTTGCAATTCTCTTTGGACTGCCAGCATATCCGAAATCAACGCTTGCATTTCTTCAAAAGTCATGGTGTCAACCCCTCAAATATCATAACGATTATCCATCATCCTATCTCAATTAATCATTTGGCAAAGGCTAATGAAAATCAACAGGGTTTCTGCATAAAAAAGTTGGCGTAGATGCTAGTGGCTCCGAACATTCCGTTGCAAGGAGGTAGTTATTTGTCTGACGCTTGGACAAATACAGTTTTTGCAGTCTTTCCACAACTATTCACAAATATGCCGTCAAAAGTGCCTCCAACAACCCCACCAACTAGAGGCAACATTTTCATGACATTTACTACGCCTTTTTCACCAGCTTTAGTGATTAGCCGAAAACCAATCTTCTTATTGATTTCAATGAGAACCCTACCAGGTATTCTCTTGATGAGGTTTTGACACACTTTTGTACCGATTAAGTAGATGAGCATATTAAAACCTAAAACCAGGAATTGTTCCGCCCGCGTAGCGGGCGGAACAATCTTTTCAGTTTTTATTTTATTTATGCCTAGCTACTTACAATTCCAGCGTTTTTAAGAATTTCTTCTCCAGCTTCGCCAATTAGACATAACAGAACCATTGTTCTTACGTGTTCAGAGTGAATGTCATACCCTCGAAGATAAGCAACTGCGGCAGCCGTATTTGCTCCAAGGGCATAGGATGCAAGTAAACCTGCGGGAATAGTAACGGGCATTGCGGCAATACCTCCTAATCCAGTGATAAAACCAGTGCTAGCAGCATGGGTTGTTCTCCAAGCAATGATCGAATTAATGGCATCCTCAACACTGGCAGCCCTACTCAAATGTTCTTCAGCGACCTGCTTCGCAGATGGCAAAACTCCCAAACCATTAATTCCTGCATTAGCAATCCATTCAAGAGTTGTTTGTATGAGACTGCTGTTATCGTCACCTGAAGTAGCTGAGACCATAAGAATTTAGTGTATTGGTTGCGTGGTAGTGTCAACACTTAGATTTCCCTAAATAATAGCAACAAAACATCACTGAAAAACACTGAAATTTTCTTGTTTAATGACAGCACTTTGCACTAAAACTAACGACCAAAGGGAAACTTAAAAGGTAAAGGCTTAATTAGGGCTAATTCAGCAATCATTTGCTGATGTAAATGCCCATTAGTTGCGAGCAATCTTCCCGACTTAGGAATATGTTCGCTGCCATCATAGGCGGTGACTATGCCACCAGCCTCGCGCACCACCACCACACCAGCCGCCAAATCCCATAGAGACAAACCTCGTTCCCAATAGCCATCTAAACGACCACAGGCAACATAAGCCAAGTCCATCGCGGCGGAACCACCACGCCTTACGCCTTGGGTGAGGTGCGTGAAATGGCAAAATTCTGCGTAATTATTATCCTCAACGAGGGTGCGATCGTAAGCAAAGCCTGTTACTAATAGACTACGACTGAGTTCTGTAGTTTTAGAAACATGAATTGGCACACGATTACGGGTTGCGCCTAAACCTGTGGCAGCCCGAAAAATTTCATTGCGAAAGGGGTCATAGATCGCGCCAACGGAAGGAAATCCATCAATTAATAAGGCGACTGATACCGATGAAAATGGATATTGATGAGCAAAATTGGTCGTTCCATCAAGGGGATCGATCGCCCATAGATATTGACTATCAGTATTTCCTAATACACCTGATTCTTCTGCCAAAATGCCATGATCAGGAAAGTGGCGCTGCAAAATTGAGAGAACAGTTACTTCTGATTCTTTATCAGCGATCGTTACTAAATCCCCAGGACGTTTCTCTTCGACTTCTTTCTCTTGGAGATTTCCGAGATAGGATCTAAGTACAGCACCACCCGCACAAGCTGCCTCAGTAGCAATATCTAAGAAGGTTTGGAGTTGCTCTTTACTAACGGAAGCTAGTGAAGTTGTCATAAATTATGAGAATTAAATCTAGTGATCTGAAAGGTATTTTGCATCTCTGATCCTAACCTTAAAGCGGATTTTAAAAATAGAGTTCAGATTACATTAGACATTTATAGGACATACGCAAAATGGCTAATAACTCAAGTTATTGGCTGAAAGCTAAAGTCAGCTAAAGCAGACTATAGAAATCACCAAATTGGTGGTGTTAATCCTAAAACGTTCACTGCGAAAATGTGTTAATGCTTTACATTGTAAAGATTCTTTTTGTTGGTCTTTATATTTTGTTACATTTTTGGTTAAATCACTAACTCGCTCGATCACCTCCCACACATTGCTCGATTAACATCACCCTTAAATAACGCAAGTTAACAGTCCATGAAGCCTTATCGGAAAAACTCCCTGCTCTCACCCTTATTTTTGATATTAGCGATCGCTATTTGCTTTGCCTTACCAGCTTTTGCCACGTTATCCAAACCTACTACTCCTGAAGATGAGTCTAACGCCAAAGAAGCAGAAGAGCTATGTGGCAAGCCCACCCTTGATGATCTTACCCAACATAAAGTGAAACAGGGCGAAACCCTCGAGGCGATCGCCAAGCAATATAACCTCAAGACTGCAACCTTGATGGGACTCAACCCAGAAGTTCGTAGTGGCAAAGTCACAGTGGGGCAAACTCTAGCAATCCCACCGATGGATGGTTTGACCTATCGATTCAAAAATGAGGAAAACTACACTACTGTTGCCCAAAAATACAATATTCGCGCCGACGTATTATTTGAGCGCAATGGCTGTCAACGTCGACCCAAAGTCGTATTTGTACCTGGAGCAATCTGGAAACCCGATCCTATTCCCTTCAATCCCGCGATCGCCTCTAGAGGTTCAGGCAATCCCACTGTAATCATGCAAACGGGGGGATATCCTTTGCCTTACTTAGTTCCCGTAACTTCTAACTATGGTTGGCGTATGAACCCTGTTACCGCTATTTGGTCATTTCATAGTGGTATTGATCTTGGCGCACCCTTTGGCACTCCTGTACTTGCTGCCAAAGCAGGAAGGGTTGATTTTGCAGGTTGGGGTGATGGCTATGGCAATCTCGTCGAATTGGATCATGGTTCCACAGGCACACGCTACGCCCATTTAGAAGCAATTTATGTCTATCAAGGGCAGCAGGTTGTTCAGGGGCAACAAATTGGGACTGTCGGCTCGACAGGACGCTCAACAGGCCCCCACTTACACTTTGAGATTATGGTTCTATCTGGCGATGGCTGGGTAGCCCTTGATCCAGCCCCCTATATCAACCGCATAGCAGGTTTTATGTCTGATTACTTCCCAATTTAAACCCTTTGGATTATTTTCCCTTTGAGGAGAAATCAGTTTTAATGTGAATGAAGGATTGCTTTGCAATCTTTTATTTACGTTTCTGCTTTTATATAAAATCCCCCCCAATGCAATAGCCCTAATTGTCTACAGAATTATGGTAATCACGGGTGATCTCATTAGTTTAGCCAAAAGCAAGAGAACAATAACCCTCTTCTCAATCATCCTTAGTGTAGCTGAACTAATGATATCAGGAATTGTCACTGCCCAAGGTCAGGGATGGGGCAAAATTGTTGGTATAGCGATTACCACTCTCTTAGTCATTATCTTTGTCATGCGTTTCCTCAAAACCAAAAAATTCATGTCCACAGCTTTAATGATCATTGGTGGAGCCGCAACCCTCTTTGTAGCAATACATACAAGTTAATTGATCCTGTTTCTTACCTCTAGTGTTAACATAGCAAATGTTAAGAAGTGTGATGAAGAAAAGCTTGTGGACAACGCAATGCTTCAAAATGTTTTGGTAATCATTGCTTTGACAAAGAAACCCTCCATGTCAGAAGCACCTCTAAACTTTTAGTAATCTTCTTTGATTACTTTAGCTAAAGGATTTCTGCATGGTACGGCATCACATCAATCGTTTTTATTCACATTTTTGATTGGAGAAAAAATTAAATGAGCGTAGTCACGAAGTCCATCGTGAATGCAGATGCTGAAGCACGTTACCTCAGCCCTGGTGAACTAGATCGCATTAAGAGCTTTGTAACCTCTGGTGAGCGTCGTCTTCGCATTGCCCAAACTTTGACCGAATCCCGCGAGCGCATTGTTAAGCAAGCTGGTGATCAACTTTTCCAAAAGCGTCCTGATGTTGTTTCTCCTGGTGGAAACGCATATGGTGAACAGCTAACCGCAACTTGCTTGCGTGACCTTGACTACTACCTCCGCCTTGTAACTTACGGAGTTGTATCTGGTGATGTAACCCCAATCGAAGAAATTGGTCTAGTTGGCGTTAAGGAAATGTACGGATCTCTCGGTACTCCTATCGGTGCTGTTTCCGAAGGTGTGCGTGGTCTGAAAAATGCAGCATCAGCTTTATTGTCTGGGGAAGATGCAGCAGAAGCTGGCTACTACTTCGACTATGTAATCGGTGCATTGCAGTAAGACGATTCTTGATCTGTTTTGACATGCATTCTGTAGCTAGTTTTAAAACATTTCGGATTTCTTAATTCCTAAATTCAAAAATTAATTGCAAACCTAAAAAAATATATAAAAATGGCACAAGACGCAATTACCTCGGTTATCAACTCCGCCGACGTTCAAGGCAAGTACCTTGATGCAGCTTCTTTGGAAAAGCTAAAGAATTATTTCGCAACTGGTGAACTTCGCGTTCGTGCTTCTCAAGCGATCGCTGCTAACTCTGCAACTATCGTTAAGGAAGCTGTTGCTAAGTCCTTGTTATACTCTGATGTTACCCGTCCCGGTGGCAACATGTACACCACTCGTCGTTATGCAGCTTGCATTCGCGACCTCGACTACTACCTTCGCTATGCAACCTATGCCATGCTCGCTGGTGATGCATCTATTCTTGATGAGCGCGTACTCAACGGTTTGAAAGAGACCTACAGCTCTCTCGGAGTACCTGTAGTTTCAACTATTCAAGCAATCCAAGCGATCAAGGAAGTTGCTGCTAGCATCATTGGTTCTGACGCTGGTAAGGAATTGGGTATCTACCTTGATTACATCAGCTCTGGTTTGAGCTAATTGCTGATATAGCGTTTGTTGCTATTTATTTATTAATTTAATTTCTAAATTAATTAATATTTACAAGGCGGCGGCGGTAGGTAGCTTTAGCTCCTATCTCGCCGCCAACGCTTATGACAATTAACTTTCCCAGACTGTAAATATTTCAGACTGAGTTTTGTTTTTGTAATTTATTTTTAATATCATTGGCTCTGAAGGAGATTACCGCTATGGCGCGGAGTTTTAAAATCACTGCTGTTGTACCTAGCCAAACTCGTATTCGTACACAACGAGAATTGCAAAATACCTATTTCACGAAGCTAGTGTCCTATGATAACTGGTTCGCTGAGCAGCAACGCATTATGAAGATGGGTGGCAAAATTATCAAAGTTGAATTAGCTACAGGTAAACCAAACACAAATACTGGCTTGCTTTAATTTTTGTTGACCACAAAAATCAAGAAAGCCTTACTATGTAAGACTTTTTATAAAATTTGCAAAAGCAGAAAGAGTTTTTACTCTCTCTGCTTTTTGTTTATATATCCAAAGAAGCGGCACGAAGTGCCGCTTCTTATCGTTTAATTTGAAACTTAGAGATGGGTGACTTAGCCCGAACTGACATTAATACAAGCCCCAAAATCATTTATAGGAGTCATAAGAAATATATTTACAATTTGCTTCAAAAATGCTCCTTTTGATATATCTCATACAAAATGTTTAACTTGATACAGTTTACATCATAAGCTTAAAGTATTGTTACGTTATGTTGACACAGGTGCTAACATATACATGTCAAGAAACTTAAATAAGCTACTTGTTGTCATTTTCTATTGTCATTGTTTGATCCGTTAATGAGGTACTTATGAGTGACTTACCTATCGAGAAGCAGTTTACCCACATGATGTTTTGCCAACAGATCCAAAACATTGATCTAGACTCAGCTAAGCAACTACTCACAGAGTTGCATATGCTCTATCTAGGGCAACAAGCTGTCATGGTAAAAATTGCTAAACAAGAATTTTTAGGGGGCATTTAATCTGATTCTGACATATTAATGAAAAAGGGTCGTATTGCGACCCTTTTTCATTAATATCCTAAAATTTGGTCAATAGCTGCTGTTAAATTAGTTAGTACTGTCCGAGGTCGATACTTTTCAATTTGAGTCTGATTCCTGATGCCGCTGAGCACAGCTATAGCAGGGATATGATAACTTTGTGCTGCCAAGATATCCGCCTCAGTGTCACCTATCATCCATTGTTCATCGACTTCAGGCAAGCTAGCTTGAGCTATTTTCATTAACTTTGGTTTGTCTTGAGTATCAACAGTCTTAACATAGTCATCATCAAGGCAAAATATGCGATCGCTTTTGAAAAAACGTCTCAGATTATACTGATCAAGCACTGGCTCAAGTTCACGACGACGACGCATGGTCATGACGGCAAGATCGTATCCTTCGTTTTGAGCTTTTTCGAGAGCAGGAATGGCATTTTCAAACAAGCGATCATAGGTAAAATAGGGATCGGTATGCACGGTTGCTCGACGTAAATGGGCAAAGGCAACCTGTTGTTTATCATCAGTAAAACCTGAAATATTAGCGATATCTTTTTCAGGAACTTGCGATCGCTTTAATTCCCAAAATTCAGATTTAGATAAAGTTTTAACTATTTGCTCAGGCAGACAAATCTTCTTTAAGCAATACAAATAAACTTGATAATAGCGCTCTGAAACATCCATTATTGGACCATCAAAGTCAGTAAATATGCGTTTTTTCATAAGATTTAGTTGAATGAAAAAATTGCAAAAACAAATATTTATTCTTAAGTTTCAGAAGTCCAATTTCCATAGCAATTTAAGATATTTTCGATTAAAACATGTGATCTTGCTGATAAATTTTGGGGATAACTGAGCCAGAATCCACCAATTTGACTACCTAAATATCTAAACTCAGTGCTTTCTTGCCAAAATAATGCCACATTGACTTCATCAATTTGTTCAAGATGCGAAGCTAACTCTCGATACACGGCTAAAGCGATATCGGGATTGTAGGTTATGCGGCGATGAATCGATAGCTCACCACTAGGCACTTTCTAATTCCTTTGTATTGAGAACATTGTTAATTGGGGTTGATGTTGTGTCAATGATGCAACAATTAACTTCATCAATGCAGACTTTTCCCCATTGCAGAGCCCAGCGCACTAGCGCAACTCGATTGTCAGTTTTGGTTTTAGTTAAAATATTGCTGATGTGATTATCGACAGTTCGTTTGCTGATTGCTAGTTGAACAGCGATATCTTGATTAGTTAAGCCCGCAGCCACTAATTCAATAACTTGAAGTTCTCGCTCGGACAGGGCAATCGATTGAGTTGTTAGAGTGGTTGGAGTAGTTTCAGCAGGATTGGTCATGATAGCGAGGATAAATTGCGCCAATGCTTCAGAATATTAGTCATTTTTGGCGATTAAATAATGAGTATAATTTCTCAGTCAAGATTGTGTCAATTAATTAAGATTCTCTGTGTTTGTCTGAAAACTAGCTTAAGGCAAAGTTTCATAACTAAGCTAGCAATGATTCTATCCATTTAGGGGGAGCAGGGATAGGATTGCCAAGCCGATCAAGAACTATCCATGCAACGAGATGAACTAGTAATTGATAGGCAAAGTTACTAAAGATAATCGCGGTGATCGCAAAGGTTTGTATAGCAGCAAAATCTGGCTGTTCGAGTGAACCCAAAAGCTGCATCAGCCAATTGAGAAATCCTGTAATCTGAACAATTGAATACGTCCAGAGATTCTCGCCTAATAACACCGAGAGAAAAGCAAATTGAAAAGCTGTTCCCAGTGAGCCAATGATCGTCGCAATGCTCAGTGATCCAGACCACGGAAAATCTCGCTTCCAGAGATAGCCAAGGGTGACTCCGACTAGTCCATGCGGAATAATATATTGAATACTACGGGTCGGTCCCATCAAGATTGCTAGCAGCAAAGCTGTCACAATCATAGCCATCCATGCAGCACGACCATTCCAACGTAAATAAGCAAGAGCCGTTGGCAATGGAAATAGCATTCGCAGTAGAGGTCCAAGGGGAAAGTAATAATTAATTAAAAACAACATCGCTGTGGTGCTTGCCAAGAAGGCTGTCTCGACCATTGCACGAGGTTCTCTAGGTGGGGCTGTGGACATGGATATGGGGATCAAGAAATATTGAGCTAATTAAGTGCCGCTAATCGACGCTTAATTAGCAATTTATGAGTTTTCAGTAGGAAATTCTTTGGAGATGGTATCTGGGAAACGACGACGTAAGCCATATAGCCAAATCAAGCCAAAAATACCTGCGGTGATTGCGATTAAGCTGACCATTTGAGCGGTACGTAGTGGTCCAATCATCAAGCTGTCAGTTCGCAATCCCTCGATCCAAAATCTCCCCAAACTATAGGCGATTGCGTAGATCATCGTGATTGTGCCAGTTTTGAGCTTAGGAAACTTCAAAAAAGTAAAGATCAAGATGGTGAACACACCAGCATTCCAAAGTGACTCATAGAGAAATGTAGGATGAAAGTATGGTTCGTTAATGAACTCAGGTGGGCGGAGATTTATGGGAATAAATAGCTTCCAAGGTAAGTCCGTGGGAGATCCAAAGGCTTCGGAGTTAAAGAAGTTTCCCCAACGCCCGATCGCTTGTCCAAGGATCACCGTTGGCATAATGATATCAGCCATTAACCAAGTGGAAATTTGTTGGCGCTTGCAGAAAATAGTTGCCGCGATCGCCCCACCAATAATTGCCCCATGAATCGCAATACCTCCTTCCCAGATGGCAAATACTTTTTCCCAAGGTTGATTTTGAAAACGATGCCATTCAAATAGGACGTAGTAAAAACGGGCACAAGGGATTGCTCCTAATACGAGCCAAATCGCCAGATCTCCAACCAGTTCGGGATCAACATTGCGTTTTTTGGCAAGGTTTTGCGCTAACACAGTGCCGATAATAATTGCCGAAGCAATCAGTAATCCGTACCAACGGATTGAGAGTGGACCAATCTCTAAGGCGATCGGTCCAGGGGAGGTAAATTCAAAAGCAAGCGGGAGCAAGTTAATCACTTTTTCTTTTCCTGTTTTCTTGTACCAACTTAATACATAGCAACGCCATGTATTAAGTTCAAATTATTTGTACCTTATACCTGCCTGCTTTAGGCGATTTAGCGCTTCACCTAAGCGATCGCAATCAGCGATTAAACTGATCCTCACATAACCTTCACCACCTTTGCCAAAGGCACTACCAGGAGTGAAAACAACACCAGTGCTTTCTAAAACCTTAAGAGCAAAGTCCGCAGAGGTCATCCCCGCAGGTACAGGAATCCAGAGATACATGGTGGCATAGGTTTTAGGAATATCCCAACCCATTTCTCCTAAACCTGCAATCAGAAAATCACGTCGCTCTTTGTAGCGATCGCAAACCGCCTCTAAATAACTGTCAGGAAGTTGCAAAGCGGTTTCCGCAGCTACTTGGATTGCTGAGAAAATGCCGTAATCAAGGTTAGTCTTGAGAGTGCGTAAACCTTGAATCACATGACGATTGCCCACTACAAAGCCGACGCGCCAACCCGCCATGTTATAGGTTTTGGAAAGGGTATGAAACTCGACACCGACATCTTTACCACCTTCGATTTCTAGCAAACTAGTAGGTTGATAACCATCAAAGGCAAGTTCGGCATAGCAAAGATCATGAACTAATAAGATCTCGTATTTCTTCGCAAATGCAACGGCTTCTTCAAAAAATTCGCGTGGAGCGATCGCACCTGTGGGATTGGCAGGATAGTTGAAATACATCACCTTGGCTCGCTGAGCGACTTCCTCAGGAATAGCCGCCAGATCAATCAACCAGTTATTCTCAGCGCTAAGAATCATTTCATAGATTTCACCGCCTGCTAGTAAAGGTCCGCGAAAATGGGCGGGATAGGCAGGGCTTGGCACAAGCACCAAATCTCCAGGGTCAATATAGGCGATTGCTAAATGTCCTAAGCCCTCTTTAGATCCAATCAAAGGTAAAGCTTCACCTTCGGAGTCAAGCTGCACATTGTAGCGGCGCTTGTACCAGTCTGTGATTGCACGACGGAAACTAGCGGTTCCTTCAAAGGGAGGATAGCCATGATTCTTGGGGTTTTGTAAAGCAGCGATCGCAGAATCAATTACGGGCTGAGGTGTAGCGCCATCAGGATTGCCCATGCCTAAATCGATCAAATCTAGACCTTGCTCTTTTGCTCGCAACTTCAACTCATCTAAGCGAGCAAAAACATATTGGGGGAGTTTTTCTAATCGCTGAGCAGGTTTGAGCCAAGTCTTCATTTGTGTTTCGAGAGCGTATAAGGTGAATTTTTGATTTATTGGTATTAGCGACAATAAATCAACTGAATTTATTGTAGAAATTCGATCTTAATAGAAATTGACTCGCGATCATAACCTGTGATTAATAAAGTCAACATCAAGCTTAACGATAGCTATAAGTCAATGATATTTATCATTTGAATAATAATTTATAGATATTATTAAACCCAAATCCTAGTAAATAAGTCTGAGTATAGCTTTGAGTCTATTTGGATGATTTGAAAATTATTAACTTTTATATCAAAAGGCTTAACACAAGTTTACAAAAGCTTCATACAATATATTTAACGAGTAAGTATTTATCCTCATCATGTCTGTTGCAGAATTTCCTTGGCTTACAACAATTCTCTTATTTCCTCTAATCGCCGCCTTTGCGATTCCCTTTATTCCAGATAAATATGGCAAGACCGTGCGATCGTACGCTGTGGGGGTTAGTTTTGTCGAACTATCTTTAATCATTTATGCCTTCTGGAGCCAATACAACCTGCATGAAGCAGCATTCCAGATGAGCGAAACCTATACTTGGATTCCTCAAATTGGTTTAAACTTTTCCCTAGCGGTTGATGGTTTATCCATGCCGCTAATCCTATTGACAGGTTTAATTACGACCCTTGCCATTTTTGCGAGTTGGAACGTTTCTCAAAAGCCCAGACTGTTCTACTTCTTGATGCTTTGCCTATATAGCGCTCAGATTGGTGTATTTGCGGCTCAGGATTTACTCCTATTTTTCTTAATGTGGGAAATCGAGCTAGTGCCTGTATATTTGCTAATTTCGATTTGGGGTGGAGCAAAGCGTCTCTATGCGGCTACTAAGTTTATTCTTTACACAGCTCTTGGTTCGATTTTTATTCTTGTTGCTGGTTTAGCGATGGCTTTCTATGGTGATGTTACGACTTTCAATCTATCAGAACTTGCCATGAAGCAGTATCCGATCGCCTTTGAGTTACTAGCCTATGCTGGTTTCTTGATTGCTTTTGGTGTAAAGTTACCAATTTTCCCTCTACATACTTGGTTACCCGATGCTCACGGGGAAGCTTCTGCGCCAGTATCGATGGTATTAGCTGGTGTATTGCTCAAAATGGGTGGATATGCCTTAATCCGCTTCAATATTGAAATGTTGCCCGATGCACATGTTTACTTTGCACCTTTACTTGCCGTTTTGGGAGTAGTCGGTATTGTCTATGGAGCACTAGCAGCTTTCGCTCAACAAAATCTCAAACGCCGCCTTGCCTATTCCTCGATTTCTCATATGGGCTTTATTTTGGTCGGACTTGCATCCTTTAATGATCTGGGTGTCAGTGGTGCGGTATTACAAATGCTATCCCACGGTTTGATTGCAGGAGCATTATTCTTCCTTGCTGGTGTCACCTATGATCGCACCCATACTCTGATGATGGATGAGATGGGAGGTATTGCGAAGATTATGCCTAAAGCATTTGCTTTGATGACCGCTTCAGCGATGGCTTCTCTTGCACTTCCTGGTATGAGTGGTTTTGTGAGCGAGTTGAAGATTTTCCTTGGCATTACCACCAGTGATGTCTATGCATCCAATTTTAAAACTGTAATGATCTTTATTGCGGCTGTTGGCGTGATTATCACCCCAATTTACTTACTCTCAACTTTACGCCAAGTCTTCTATGGCAAGACTAATTCAGATTTGCGCTTCGATAAATATGTTAGTGATGCTAAGCCTCGCGAAGTATTTATTGCGGCTTGCTTGCTTGTGCCAATTGTTGTTATCGGCATGTATCCTAAGTTGGCAACCCAAACTTATGATGTGAAGACTGTAGCAGTCACAGAACAGGCTCGCGATGCCTTCAGTTTAGTTGCTCAGTCCAATCCCCATATTTACTCGTCAGGTTTTATAACACCTCAACTACCTCATCCAAATACTCAATCCCTCTTAGGCATTATGGAATAGGAACAACTTCTGCAACGAAAAAAAAGAGAGCTAAATGCTCTTTTTTTATGGGGTTTTAGAAGAACTCAAACCTAGATTTTTTGTAAAAGTGCAGCATGGTGGTGCTTTTATAGATAATGCAAATAAAAACTATAGTTTTGATTTCGCTCAGCTAGCTTACCTCGATGACTGAGCGAAGTCGAAGCCCATCCTTACCTATTTATCACTACCCACAAATCTAGGCTTTTAAGTCTAACCTTGGGTGCAATTCTCATGCGTGGGTTGATTCTACAATAAATATTAGAATCAGACTTGATCGCCAAACTAAATTGCCAAACTAAATTAAAGTCCCATGACTAATGCCAATCTGCCCCGTCGTGAAAGTTTAGTCAATCGCTTAATTTTTGGGCTAACCACCAGTACATCTCTCCTAGCCACGGCAACTTTGATTCTGTTGCTACATATTCAGCAGGGTACACCAGAACTAGAAGCCTTTACCACATGGTTAGCGATCGTAGTACTGTCTACAGGGCTAGGCTCAGGGCTATTTGTGGCTATTTCCATTATCCGCAGCATTCAACCACCATTGACAGAACTAGCCGAAACTGCTGAAGAACTATCTTTAGGCAATTTGTCTGCGCGATCGCAATTAGATCGTTTCGATGAAATTGGGGAATTTGCAAAGGTCTTTAATCGGATGGCGGCACAGATGGAAACCAAAACCGCTACCCTTGAGGCTCGTGATATTCAGTTTGCCTTGCAATCTCTTGATCGCGTCCTAGTGAACACCACTGATCAATACAAATTAATCAAGGCAAGTTTAGAAGAAATCTGTAAACTCACAGGTGCTCAACTCGGTAGCATTTATCTATGGGAAACCCCAAATTCTCGACCTGAGGGGTGTTTAGTATTAGCGGCTGAATGGGGCTATAAAACCAGTCAAGCACTTACAGAGATTCCCCTCGGCGAAGGGATCATCGGTCAAGCTGGACAATTAGAAGAAGCGATTATTTGGGAAGGCGATCGCCTCAAAGGACAAAATTTGGTTTATCGTACCCCTGTTGGCGATCTCTTGCCCCAGAGTATTTCCGCCTATCCCCTGATGCTCAGAAGTAGCCTTGTAGGAGTGCTCTTTTTAGGTAGCCTAACACTACTTTCAGCGCGAGGTAGAAATATTCTGCAATCTGTTGGTCGCCGCCTCGCCACAGCGATCAGTAATGCCCAAAGTATTGAAACGATCGCTCGTCAGAGAGAAGAACTCACTACTGTCTTCGAGCAGCTTGCTGATGGAGTGTTACTCAGTGATCCAGCGGGACGGATTCTCAAAATTAATTCTGCAGGACGCAAAATTCTCAGTTTCAATGCTGTCAATGATGGTGTACCTGCATCACCTGTAATTGCTAAATCGATGGAGGAGATTGTCAAGCAATTTGACATCAGACATCAGGATGGCGAACCTGTCGATTTAGCGAATCTTGTGATATTCCGTGCCATGTCTATGGGTGAAGTGGTAGAGGATCAAGTCGTTTTACGCCCTCCTGAAGGTAACGAAATTATTCTCAGTACAAAGGCTGCGCCATTAGTGGGTACAGAATCAGAATTAATTGGTAGTGTGATGATTTTGCGGGATGTCACCGAGCAGCGTTATCGCGACAAGGTGATGCAGGAAACAAACAAGATCATGATCGAGCAGCAAAAGCGGATGAGCATTTTGCAACGTCTCACTAACTTGATTAACCAACAGCTACAGGATCTGAATGTTCTCTTGGAATCGGTAGTGGAAGCGACTTGTGATGCGATTATGTGGGCAGAGATTTGTTTGATTGCTCTCTATAATCCCAAAGAGAACCGACTCACATTATCTGCAGCAAAAGGATTACCTAATGATTTCCCTTTGCAAGCATCCTTTGCATTAGATGCTCAAAATTTGATTGCACAGGTATTTAAAGAAGGTATCCCCATTGAAATTAAAGCAGGTGAATCCCAATTAGTGGAAGCACTTCCTGTCAAAAGTGCTCTGTGTGTACCGATTGAGTCAAGTCGTTCTGGGCGTTTGGGAGTTTTGGCGATCGGGCATTGCTGTATAGAAAGAGCTAGCTCACGTGAAGATTTAAATCTATTAGCATCTTTTGGTGTACAAGCAGCGATCGCGATCGGTAATGCTCAATTAATCAATCAAATCGAAGCGCAAAATGCCCAATTACTAGAAGCGACCCAACTCAAGAGTCAGTTTCTTGCAAATATGAGCCATGAATTGCGAACACCGATGAATGCGATTATTGGCTTCTCACAAGTTTTGTTACGGCAGCGCAGAGATCCCCTCTCAACAAGTCAAGTTGATATGATAGAGCGAATTCTGCGTAATGGTAAAAATTTACTCGATTTGATTAATGACATTCTCGATCTATCAAAAATTGAAGCAGGCAAAATGGAAGCACATCCTGAGTTCTTCAATTTGGATGAATTAATTCATCATACCTGTGAAAGTTTGCAACCACTAGCTACTAGCAAATCCCTAAATTTTGTATTTGAGAATCATATTGGTACCTGTGCCATCTACCATGACTCAATTCGGATTAAACAAGTGATTACTAACTTAGTTTCCAATGCAATTAAATTTACAGACAGCGGTGAGGTTTGTGTCGAGCTAAAATATGTAGCATCACCTTCTGCATCTATTGTCTCTCCTTCCATGGAGGTTATAGAATCTAATAATTCACCTGAAGAAGGACAACCATCTCTATTTGCTACCTCGAATATTCTGATTTCAGTCCGTGATACAGGTATTGGGATTGATCCTGAGTTTCAACGGACAATTTTTGAACAATTCCGCCAAGTCGATCAGTCTTCTACCCGCAAACATGGAGGTACAGGCTTGGGATTAGCAATTACCGAACAGCTTGTTTTGCTTATGGGTGGAACGATCTATTTAGAAAGCGTAGTTGATCAAGGTTCTACATTTACAATTGAACTGCCCCCACGCTTACCCCAAACCTAAGATAGGTTAGGAATTACGCAAAAAAGACTTAAAACTCGAATTGCATCATAATGGCAATTCATGAATTGCCATTATGATGCGTTATTTTGCTTAAGTCTTATAAAGCATAGCCATCTTTCTGGACAAATGTTTGACTCTGAGGATAATTTAAAGTGGGGTATTGAAGATGCTCTTCTTTATCATTACGATTCTCTTGGCTTTGATACTTCCTATTTTGAGTTTTCTTATGCCTAGCTATTTATATGCTTATTTGTAGTTTGTCCTATGCCCATAATTAGCGATATTACTCAGACATCTACTCTGACCATCCAAATTGGTGCAGTTGTTATTTGGCTTGGTCTAGTATTTCTGGCTTCAGAAGTCTTGCATCATCTCAAGCAAGATCCTGAATTAGTTCGCAAAGTCGTGCATATCGGTACTGGCAATGTCTTGCTAATCTCATGGTGGTTGCATATTCCCACATGGTTGGGTGTTACCGCAGGCGTAGTATTTAGCGCGATCGCTTTAGCATCCCATCGAGTGAATATTTTGCCGATGCTCAACGATGTGGGGCGCAAAACCTATGGGGTGTTCTACTACGCGCTTAGTATCACAATTTTAGTAACTCTACTTTGGGACAGCCATCCTCAGTATGCAGTGATCGGCGTGATGGTGATGTCTTGGGGTGATGGGATGGCGGCTCTGGTTGGTAAGCGCTTTGGCAAGCATATCTTTGTTCATTTGGGTAATAAGCGCAGTTACGAAGGCTCTTTTGCGATGTTTGCGACAAGCTTGATCGTAATTCTTGGAGTTTTAGGAATTACCCATGGTATTCACCTTAGCGATCTGGGTGTTGCCATACCTGTTGCAGCGATCGCCGCTTTGCTAGAAGCCTATTCCCCAGGAGGTACAGATAACCTATCAGTTCCCTTATCTAGTGCAGCTTTAAGTTATTTTCTCCAAAATTACTTTTGAGCACAGGCTGTGATGATATTTTTAAGTTTAATGTGATTTTGATTATGACATTTGCGCGGCTCTTCGTCCTCGTCGAACTGACGTTAAATTTAACGTCTTTGCTCTTCCCTGTCACTGATTGGGTGGATGATCTTTGATGATCTATCGCGATATTGGCAAAATTACCTTTTTGATGCTCTCTGCGTTTCCTTTGATGAATATGAACATGACAAAATTATGTCTCTAATGCTATTCATCTGGTGTTTTGATTCATGACTTGCACCTTATCCGATGAATATTTGTTCCTATTTTTTACTGTCTGAGGTACTGTTTACAACACTTTTAAAAAATTCCTTGGTTTAAGTTTAAGCAAAAAGAGCAGAAGGTTAGCATTGCAGGATACATCTGGACTAAATATTGTTAATGTATTATTAAGAATAGGTAACAAAACTTATCCTTAACTTAAAGCTTATTTTATGAAAGCAAACATATCTGGCAACTGTCTAATTAAAACTGCTACATTCGCGATCGCTACAGTGAGCATCTTAGCTAATGTTCCGTCATTAGCACTTGCTGATACCTCTACCATCTCTGCAAAGCCAACTAAGCTTAGCGAAGTTACTAAAAAACAAAACATTGTTGAAATTGCATCCTCAAACAATTCCTTCACAACTTTAGTTGCTGCGGTTAAGGCTGCGGGACTTGTTGATACCCTTTCTGGTAAAGGTCCTTTCACCGTATTTGCCCCAACCAATGAAGCATTTGCAAAATTGCCCAAAGGTACTGTAGATTTTCTTCTCAAGCCAGAAAATAAGGCAGCTTTAGTTAAAGTTTTGACTTACCACGTTGTACCTGGCACTATTTATGCAAAAGATATTCAATCTGGCTCCACTCTGGTCAAAACCGTTGATGGTAGTTCCATCAAAGTAACCAAGACTAACAAGAATGTGGTTATTGATAACTCAAAGGTCATTAAAGCTGACGTTAAAGCTAGCAACGGTGTAATTCATGTCATCAATAATGTATTACTTCCCCCAGATTTGCTGCCATAAGATTCAAATTTAAAGATTAAGGACTCAAAAGACAACAAGTCGCTAATTAGAGCTAATTTCTATAGAGCGCTTTGCGCTTACTTAAACCCCAGAAATATTTTTGAAAGTGGCGCTTCGCGCCACTTTCAAAAATATTTCTGTACCACACTACAGCCTATTGAGGCTGTAGTGTGGTAAAAGTGCACTGTAAAAACCTAGTGTTAGTCATGCAATGTAATTGTGTTGGGGTACTTCGCGCCCGCAACACGATTACTAAAAAAATTACTTTGCCGCACTACCAACCTAGTTTTTTATTAATGTAAGTTCAAGATAATTTGAAATGGGCTTTGAGAGGAGACTTGTGTAGCAAACGCTCTCTCAAAGCCCAAAATTAAAAGCCTTGCATTGCAAGGCTTTTAATTTTGGGCTTGTAAAATACGCTAGCTTATAGCGCTTAGGATTGTTTGCCCGCATTCGGCTGGTAGACAATTCTCTGTACATCACTAGACTGGAAAACGCTATAATCTCCAGAATTAAATAGGACTTCTACTAAAAAAACCTAAAATCAAGGAGTGTAACGAGATTTTGATAATGTAGACACACTAATCTATAAATATTCTAAACACACAAAAACTTCCTTTGTAACTACCCATGCAAGGCACGCTCAGAGAAATTGACGTATATACTATTATTCACCTGATTGAGCTTGGGCAGAGAACTGGTGAGTTATTGATTGAGTCAACCGCAGGGAAGTTTTGGTTTTTATTTTTTAGCCGTGGTGAGTTGATCTATGCAACAGATACAAATAACAATCTGACTAGACTAAGAGATTATTTACATGGTTTAGGCTTAGAAAACGCTGTTGACCAACTAGCGACATCCAAGCTAGGAATTAATGTCTTGGAATATGGGCAAATTTGGGCACTGCTAGAATCAAACATTCTCAATCCTACTCAAGCAAAATCAATTATTGAAAGAACAATGCGCGAGGTACTTTTTGAGATACTGAGTCTTTACCAAGGCACATTTGTTTTTGAAATTAGCCCTGCCCTGACACCAAGATTAACCCACATCAAATTTTCTCAAATCAGCGCTGAGTTATCGCGTCAATTGCAGACATGGCAACAGTTTTATCCATTTATCCAGTCGGTAAATCAATGTCCTGTGCTGTTATCTAATGATGCTTTACCACATTTAATTACTTGGATTGACGGTAAAACTACTATTCGCCAGTTATCTCGATATTCAGGATTAGATATATGCAAAGTTGGTCAATTGATTTATGAGGCGATCGCTACTGGAGAGGTGACAGTTTCACCATTAGTATTTAATGTGCCACCACAAGCTAAAGTGGAATCATCCAAAATCTTATGTGTTGACGATAGTATGACGATTTGTCATGCTGTGGAATATATTTTGCATAATCAGGGTTATCAGGTTAAGGCAGTTTCTAGTCCAATTAAGGCTTTAAGTGTGATCTTTCAATATAAGCCTGATCTCGTTTTGTGTGATATCACTATGCCAGAGATCGATGGCTATGAGCTATGTGGAATGCTGCGCCGCTCCAGTGCTTTTGCCAAAATTCCAATTATTATGCTTACGGGGAAAGATGGTTTCATTGATCGTGTGAAAGCTAGGATGGTTGGTGCGACAGAATACCTGACTAAACCCTTTGGTGAAAAGGAGTTGTTAACGACTATAGAGAAATATAGCAAGCGTTAACTATAAAAACCGATTCTTAACCTTGATATAAACGCAACTTTAACTTGATCTCCTAGGCTTAAACCAGTTGTGAGGGTTTACTTTGGAAATTATTTTAGAGTCGATTAAGGCAATTACAACAGCAGCAATATTGTTGTTATTAGGCGACTTTTTTTCAACATTTTTCTATCATGTACCTGAGCATGTATTTGGCAAGTTTCACAGCATTGTGCATCATGGTAAAAATCGTAGCTTTCTCCATTATGCTGTTTTAACCAGAAATCCGCTTGTATTACTAGATGGTATTTTAGGTGCTGTTCCCTACTTCATATTTACACCTTGGCTATGGCAATTATCATCTGTAGGAACTTTGATTGGACTTTTATTAGGTGAGTTTCATGTAGTGTGGCGACATGTTTCGATTTTGGAATGGAAAACACCCGAACCAATTAAAACTTTTTGTGATTTCTTCTTTATCACTACTCCAGAAAGACATTGGCTCCATCACCAAAATGCTTTTGCAGCTTTCGGAGATATTTTCTCATTCTATGAGTATCCTGCGGAAAAATGGTTGTTATTCTTACGCTTTGTCCGTCGCAAGTTTAAACAATTAAATCAAGTAGATAGCACAACTATTAATGCTTAGTTGATTCATGCCATAAAAAAGCCCACTATGTGAGCTTTTTTATGGCTTGTTTATAAATCTTAAATCATGCTAGTTACGTTTATGGCAATATTAGCTTTCTTCGTATTGCCTGCATACACAGAGCTACCCTCGTACTAGTATTATTCTCATCGAAATAATCGATATCTAGCTTAACTTTTAACCTGAGTATGCAATTCTGAACTGTTTTAAGCGATAGATTCATTTGCTGGGCGATCGCCTTATCAGTTAGAGATTCTTCACATAGTAATGATAAAATCTGGAGTTCGCGATCGCTTAATTCAATTCCATGTCGCAATTCCTTAGGGATTTCCAACCTACCTTCTAGGGCATGTCTAGCTCCATCTAAAAAGGCTTTGCGGCGCTCGATTTTACTGACGACCACAAATCCGCCTTGGTGGCGACCCATGAGGTTTGTTAGGGGTTTGAGGTAGTCATATTCACTGGTGTAAATCAGAATATTCAGAAATGGATAATCTTGAAAAACTTTCTGCAAAAATTTCAGACTAGATACAGCATATTGCTCTCCAGTAAATGTGCTAAATAGCAAATCGACAGTAACTAAATCGGGTATTTCTAATTTGAGGCTTTCTAGTGCTTCAGCATGGTTATTACAGATGATGCAGAGAGCCGATGGTTCTAGCTTTTGTAAAAACAAACAGTTATTCTGAGCCACTTCAGGGTGATCTTCCAAGATGAGGAATAAGAGTGGCTTAGTAGTCTGTTGCATAAGTTTACTTACGAGTAACTATCAGACATATTAAGCTCATTTATACTAAAATCAAGAGAATATTAAATAAAGTTAAACTAAAAAGCTTGTAAATATCTGTTAAGTAAAATTTTGTATTTATATAGCTAAATTCCAAGACAGTTGGACACACATTCCCCCTGCATCTAAATAAATTTTTTCAAGTCTGCCATTGGGCAATTCAGAAGCGATCGCTTGCATCAGTTTCATGCCATAACCGCCACGCTGTCGTTGTTGAGTCGTAATTTCCAGTATAGATGGGTCTAATATTTCGCCGTCGTTTTCGATGGTCAGGGTACAGAGCTGAGCGTGCTGCACTAACCTCACCTTAACCTGTGTGGCGTTTCCTTGCGGTGGTTGAGCATGGTGGATGACATTAGCGATCGCCTCGGTAAAAAAACGATAAATATCTTCACGAGATTCGATCCATAGGCTATTTAACTGAGGTTCTGCTAGCGGTTGCAGATTTTGAATAATATGGAGTTTCAATTCCCCAGACTCAACTAAATGTTGCAGTTTTTTAGTAATACCAATTCCTAATCCTTCGCGAAGATCGGGTGTAATTTCTAGAGCAAGTTCGCGGGTCTGGTTGAGTTGTTGACGGAGGCGATCGCCTAAATCTTCTAAGCGATCAAGAATGGGGTTGAGATCTAGATCGGGATAATTCATTTGCAGAAGTTCGAGGCGATCCATCACCAGTTTGAGTTCTTGGAGTGGTCCATCATGGATATCAGCCGCAATACGATGTAGTAGTTTACGAGTTTGGGAGATCACGGCTGTCTGTTCGATAGCATGCAGGCGATCGAGTTCGCATCGTTGCTCATTAATTAAGTTTTTTTGCCAATGTAGTCTTAAGGCAAAGAGAATTAGTAGTCCTATCGTAACTAATATCAGCAAAGGAATGACGATGGGAACGTGAAGTTGCGCCCAAAACATGACCGCGCCTAAAATTCCCAAACTACCCAGCAGAATGATGTGCAGAAGCCAAGACATTCTGGCATTGCGTTGCCATGCTTTATGGGGAATCATATCTCTTGCATCGGATGATGTGGATTAAAGATTAGGCGATCGAAATGAACACAAATCTTAATATTCAAAAGGTCTAACATTCAATACATTCTATCTAAATACCTTGGATTTCTCAATGCCGATGACAGCTATTTTATTTGCGGTTTAACGCAGTTTTATTTGCCTAAAACATTCTTTCACGGCAGAGTAGATTGAGTTAATCTCAATAGGTGAGGAGAGCATACTGAAAGCTAAATAGGAGGCAATCTTATGAACGCATTTTTGAAACGTTCATCTCTACTATCGTTAGTATTTACAGGGCTTATACTTACTAGCGTCCCCATTGCGGCATCAGCAAGGTCATCGTCTGTACTTGTACCTGAATCTCATTCTATAACTAGCTTGGAAATCGCCCAATACCGTCACCACCGTCGATTTAATCTTTATGTACGCAGGCATCATAATGAGGAATGGAGGTTGGAGGGTTCCTATCGTGATTATAACGAGGCTGCACGGGTAGCTCGTAGGATGGAGAGACGTGGATTCAGGACTTATATTGGGAGCATCTCAATTAGGCACTGAGTAAATATACTTAGAAGAATAGAAGTAGCCATTGAGATAAGCGCAACGATGTCTCAAAACTTGAGCAACATTGTTTTTATTCCACTGAGCACCGGAAATC
>Ga0209990_10000990_pt1 | contig 25821 bp, 33 predicted proteins | sample NOAtaG_6_FD_187304 | JGI IMG/M metagenome (GOLD analysis project Ga0209990, IMG submission 187304) | Freshwater lake microbial communities from Lake Erie, under a cyanobacterial bloom - NOAA_Erie_Diel5S_2200h metaG (SPAdes) (version 2) | ecosystem: Environmental > Aquatic > Freshwater > Lake ...
GTGCTACCGCACTGAAAGCATCCAACAGAGCATCGGCAACGGAAGAAATACTAGCCCTGGCAACCCTGAGCCAGTACAAAGTCACCAAGTGCGATGAATATCACTACCGCGTGAATGATGAATACGATCTGTATCCGACAACGCGAAGGATATTCAAGATGGGAGACACAAGGCATTGGGCCGGATGGAAGAAGGGCGAACTGCTTCAGAAGATGAATGCCATCTACGAAAAAGGAGGCATTACAAAGAAGACGTTCGACGTTGCCTACTTCGTCAATGGCCGGATACGCGAAAAGCTGGCAGAAGATCTCCCGTGGGCAGTTGCCGAACAAACCAAGCGCAAGGCCCAGGCGTCCGGACAGTACAAAACAGGCATTCTCAGAACCATCCAGCATTAACATTTTTGTTCATAAATATTCAATAAATAAACAACGGATTGCTTACATTAGCCGTCCGAATTATTCAAGTCAAGTTTAATTAAAAACCCCCAATCACATGTACGAAACACGGTCAGTGACCTACAAGTATTCTGAAGATGAATACTCAGCGGTATGCGACAAATTCGCCCGCAAACAAATTGCTTTGGAAGAACTGAAGCAGGAAAAAAAGGACGTAGCAAAGGAGTTTTCGCTTCGTATCAAAGAAGCAGAAACAGAACAGCGCGACCTGAGAACATGCCTGAGAACGCGAACCGAGACCCGCGAAATAGAGGTAGAAGGACGTAAGAACTACGCCACCGGAATGATGGAGTATTATGGCGTGTCTGGTCATTTCGCCGGAGAACTTGTTGATTCACGCAGGCTGACACCTGATGAAAAACAGCTTCGCGTCGATCAGGACGAAACATCACGAACCGGAACACAAGGGTAAATTCTCAAAACAATGGTAGATAATATCCAAGTAAATGCGCCTGAAGGCAAGGAGGTCCTTGTTATTCGGGAAGGTGAAGCCCCAAAACTTCACGAATCTTCGGGATGGGAGCAACAATGCCATTCATTCCGATCAATCGTTGATTTCTTCCAAAAGAGATCATCAACGATCACAGCTATGAATTCCGTTCTTCACGTTGACTATGAGACGGCTAAAATGTCTCTTATTGTCAACGATGGTATTCCGTCGCTGAAAACTGTGCTTACAGCCAAATTGAAGGAAAGCAAAGACTATGTTGATCTGGGTATCAACGGCACAAAAACGTTTTCAGAGAAAGAACTGGAGAATGCACTTCGCACAAGGCCGCACCTGTTCCGTGACGTGGAATCTTACAACAAGGTTCTTGAATCACTGAGAAATTTCACTTCCGATGTTCGAAAGGTGTTTACCAAGGAAGACAATCGCTCAGGATCATCCGGAGCATCGGTGAAGGTTGACATCAAAACCGACAATCTCCAAAAGGACGTGGAGCTGAAACTTTCTGCTTGGAATGGTATGCCAGCAAGAATCCATTCAGTTAAGATTTACGTCACAGAAGACGCTGGGTACGCCCGTTTCTATCTGGAATGCGTAGACCTTCGTTTGGAACAAGAAGCGCAGAAAATCGGCGAGATTGATAGTGCTGTGAAGGAAATGTCAGCGAAAATCCCGGTGATCGTACTGTAAATCAGAAACAACAATTCAAATTACAATCCGTCGGGGCGTAAAAAACTCCGACGGATTATTCAAAACCAATTAGTCATGTCAGAAAACACACAGGTTGCTCAGTCTAAACCAGAGCAAGAATCCAACATCCGCCTTTTGGTACAGTCTCCAGACGTACAGGCACGCATCCAAGAGATCCTTGGTAAGAGAGCCGCAACATTTACCGCCGCAGTAGTGCAGTTGGTTAATCAGGCTCCGGCATTGAAAAAATGCACCCCTAAATCAGTCCTGAACTGCGCAATGGTTGCAGCAACATTGGACCTCCCTATAAACCCGCAGCTTGGTCAGGCTTGGGTCGTTCCATACGGCACAGAAGCAAGTTTCCAGCTTGGCGTAAAAGGGCTGAAGCAGCTTGCTATGAGGTCCGGTCAATTCATCCGCTTGAATGCAGTTGAGGTGTATGAAAATCAATTCAAGTCATTCAATCCGCTTACCGAAGAACTGATAGCAGACTTCAATCTGCCAGGCGAAGGCGCTATTGTCGGATACTGCGCATACATGAAACTGGTGAACGGCTTCGAGAAAACGATCTACTGGCCGATGGAAAAGGTCAAGAAGCACGGCCAGAAGTATTCCAAGACCTTCAACAGCGGGCCGTGGAAGACCGAATTTGATAAAATGGCCCTGAAAACAGTGATGAAAACCATGCTGAACGGAGGAGAAGCGCCCCTTTCCATTGAAATGCAGCGTGCGATCAGTGCCGATCAGGGTATTGTCACAGACTTCCCTGCGGGAGAAGAGCCCGTTGTAGAATATCCGGATAACCTGCAGGATGAGATTCAGGAAGCAGTTGAGGTCAATACCGCAGAAGAAGAGGTGGAAGCACGTATCCTGCAGCTTATTCAGGGCGCTAAGGATTCAAAAGACCTTGAAAAACGGGTAAAGTCATTCCCTCCTGATATGAAGGAGAAATTCAGGGATGCTATTGCCGACAAATACGATTCATTCGACCAACCTCAATCTTAATCAATCATGGCTCTTACTAATCCACTTTACTTCAGGTGCTCCGGAGCGAGCAACCTTATGACCGACCCTAGAGGAAAGTCTGCTGAACAAAAACTGAATGAAGCCGTTGACAAACTGGTGAAATACCGGAATGAATACGCGGCAATGGCGAACAAAAACACGGTCACTGCCGAGAAAAAGGCAGCGCAGATCGACAAGATGGCAGCCGAAATCGAAGCGCTGAAGAAAATTCAGGGGCAACCACATATTTCAGCTTCCGCACGCAAGGAGATCCGTAAGCGCTGGCAGTACGCCAAGTACAACCGGGAAAGAAGCATTTCCAACAAGTACACCAAGAAAGGGCTGATGATGGAGGAGGCTGGAATTACCCGCGTATCACTGATGAACGGTAAATTCTACACAAAGAACACAACCAGGCTCTACGACGATGTTTATCATCTTACCGGAGAAGTAGACTTGTACGAGGGTCCTGAATTGCTCCAGACAGAGGAAACGCTGGACACAAAGTGTTCTTGGGACCTTGACACTTTCCATGAATCACTTGATTCAAAGCTGAAGAACGTTTACTACTGGCAAGGACAGGGATACATGCACCTTACCGGAGCCAAGAGACACCGCGTGTGCTTCTGTTTGGAAAATACCCCGTATCTGCAAGTTCTCGATGAATTAAAGAAACAGAACTTCGGAGAATGGAACGGAGATATTCCAAAATGGGCTGAGGTTCAAATCTTCTGCCAGATGGTTTACGACAAGAAGACCTTGGATGCTTATCTTCGGGCATACGACATTGATCCGCTTAATTCAGGAGACGAGGTAAAGGCCATGTACCTTTCCTTTGTAGAAATCCCTGATTCAGAACGTTACTATGACTTTCTGGTAGAGCGCAACGATGAAGATATTCAGCGCCTTCTTGAAAGGACAACAGCCGGATATGAATTTGCTATGAATCACTATGATTCAGGCGCGTGGAGAAAATCAGTAGAACCAACAGACGACGAAAGCAATGACTAAAAGAGCAACAACAAGAATGGCCGCTACAATGATGATGGCCTCAGCACTTGGCGGCGTTCCAAACGCAACCAGATCAATCTTTGTTCCACCTCCTTATCCGAAGATTGAGAACCCGCACAATCTCCCAGAATGGAAGTATGGAAAGGACGGGGAATTGACTGAATTCAGAGTGGCGGCGAAATTTATCTGCTACGCACGCGACCGCAAGAACGCGGATCGCAAGTATAGAAACTGGCTCCGTAGTAATGAGCGAGGCCGGTCGTGAATAATTGGTTAGAGAAAGCCCCGTTCAATCGGGCGGGGCTTTTATTTAATCTTAACCGCAATCAACCCATATTCAAATGGATACCACAGAAACCACAACAGGAATGACGCCCAGACAGAAGAAGATCAAAAACACCCTTACAACAATACTGTTCGGATGCTTTGTCGTAGGTCTTCTCCTGAGATTCTTCTACATCAACGAAGAAGATCACCGGTCCCGAAAATTGCGGGATGCCATCATGCAAGAACAAAAACAGCAAATTGATTCACTGATAGCGCTGCAGGAAGTCAGAGACAGACAACTGCAGGAATCTGAATCCAGAATCATACAAGCTGTTTCCGAAATTCAAGTAATTGAGAACAATCAAACCCACAAATACAATGAAACGCAGTTTTTCCTTCTTAATCTTCGCTCTGATACTTCTCTTGTCGACCCCGCATTTGCAAGGGCAGTCGCTAAATTCGACAGTCTCAGGCAAGTATCAATCGTGGTTCGACCAAAAGGGGAAACCCAGGTTCGTGAATAACGACGGCTCCATTAACAAAGCCCTTTTCCGTGAATTTCAGATCATGTTTGTGGAATCTACCGAGCAATGGGAATTGTGGATGAATCTGTACGTCTATGAAAACAGGATCCGTGAAAAACAGGATACGATCATTCAGGAATACCAGCTTCAAACGAAGATTCAGGCATCATCCAAGGAAGAGTTGAAGAAGGTATTTGAAATACAGCGGTCTTTGAACCGTCCATGTGAGGATGATCGTAATTTATTGAAGGAAGAACTGGAAGTTGTTTCGAAGGATTTGAGTAAAATGGAATCAAAAAAGAACTTCTGGAAAGTGACAACAGTAGTGGGCATTCCCATCTGCATTGTTGGAGGGGCGATTGTTGGAGGGTACATAGTTCACAGAGTAAATCAGTAAGGTATTGTAGGAACCGTGAGTTCCATGAAGATAATGCGAGGCCCGATAGATGAGGCAAAATGCAAATTAGGATTTCCGTGAGCCACCTGAAGCGAGGTGGCGATTTGACCGGGTGGCGGAATTGGTAGACGCTAAACAGAAAGTAAGGAGACATCTGAAAATGGTTGTCGTGACTGAAATCATGCAGGTTCGAGTCCTGCCCCGGTAACTAACACCAATACTTAAAACAATGGAATGGATTTCAGTAAATGATAGGCTGCCGGAAAAAGGGCAACAAGTCAATGTTTACGGTACTTTTACAAATGAGGTAAGTGGCGCAAGAAAGTCACCGAGCATCGGTGTTGTTAATTGGGATAATGAGAAGTATAGCGAATGTAATGATTACTATTACTACGAAATGGGTTATCTTAATATCACCCACTGGATGCCACTACCCCCACCACCAACAGAAACCAAGTAACACATTAATCATGGAGATAATATTAAAAGTAACAAAAACAAAATTAGAAGACCGACCATATATGTTAGAAGTCTATGTAGATCAATGCTGGTTCAAAGAAATGGGGCCCTTTTCTGATCCTGCATTAGCTTTTTCAGAAGCGGTTGCAAATGATGATTTGCAGGAAATTATGCGGCCAGATAGAAAAACCAAGTAACACAGCACAGCAATGAGTATAGAAAACAAAAATTTACCAGCGTTTCCAGTCGAGGTTTCAGTAGATGGAAACGGTAACCTAACAGGTAGTTCTACATCACCATTTTCAAGTTTTGAAATAGGTCTGACAAAGCGGGAATACTTTGCCGCAAAAGCAATGCAGGGAATTATGGCTAATGAAACAACAAATCCGGCTTCTGAGAGACATTTTGATTATAGAGCAACTCAAGCTATAAAAATGGCCGATGCTCTTCTCAAAGCGCTCGAACAAAAAGAAAATACGGAGGATCAGCAATGAGTAATAAAGCAATCCAAGAACTCTACCCGATAGGCACGGAGCTTGTCGTTAAGGATGAGTGTGTAATGATTTACATAAAAGAAAAGACTTTGACAATCGGTAAAAAATATGTGGTTCTTGATAATTCACTTGATGATTGCATTATGATAGTAAACGATCAGGGTCATTCTCATAAGTTTCCAATAGAAGATGTTTGCCACTTCTTTGATGTGCTGCCTAAGTCAGAAGACACCCCTCAAGAAAGCACACCAAGCAAACAGTTGACAGCCGTGGAATGGCTATTTCGCGAATTAGTAGGCCATGTGACTAATGATAAAGGGGAATTTATGTCTGCGCCTATTGAAAAATATAGACAAGCCCTTGCAATGCAAAGAGACCATCTGTTTAGAGCTTATTCCCATGCTTATCTCTCATGCGCTAACCCGACCAACTTCAAAGAAAAGTTTGAAGAGTTCTACAACTCACTATACGGTAAGGAGGAAAAGCAATGACAAGCATTGAACTACACAAATACATTAATGACAATAGCATCGAATGGCATTGGACAGATAACGACGGGCCGGAAGATGTGTTGATTTTTCCATTTGTTTTTCAACTCGAAGAGTTTTCAAAAATGGTAATTGACTACGCAATAGACTGCCGTTTAGAATGCACCCTTGCGGGTAAATATTGCGACGTTCGGATGAAAGATGTGTGCGCGTACTACGGAATAGATATTAACGAAATTTTTCCTAAACAGGAGGACAACCAATGAACAGAACAATCAAGTTTCACTCCAACCCCGAACTACTTAACAACAATAGATGATAGAATGAAAGAAACAGAATTTAAGGCATTAATGCACGGTGGTCACTATGTAGATGTTAACCTACTGGAGAAAGGAATTTACACTTGTTCCAAGCCGTTTATTTACTCAAAGGAAGTAACGATTGAAATAATGATTGAACAAGGCAGAATGATGAAAGATATGACGGGGCTATGTTTCATGTCAGAAAGATACTTTGATAACTTAAAACAGTGTCAGTTAGTGCCGATATTGATTACAGAGGTACAACCAACCACTTAACAACACAGAGCAATGAGACGAGAAGAACAGCTCTTCCACGCCCGGCAACTTCGAGGTAGTGGCAAACTATACACCGAACTTCAAAAACTATCCAAAGAGGATGATGAGTTTGAAAATTTCATGGACACTATCGTACTCAGAATGATGGACGCGGCTAAAAAACGACACATCAAACTACAATTAGAAGTGCCCTACAAATACTACAATCAAATGTGTAGTGAACTCATGAAGATAAGCGGAATGTGGGTACGCAAAATTGCCGACAACCATGATCCCAAAACAGGAAACGTAACCAGAGTCATTACCGAAATCACTTGGAAATAACAATTAAAACTATGGACAAAAACGAATTCATCAAGATACTGCCTGCCTATATCGGGTGTAAGGTGAAGCACGCAAAAAGCTCAGCGGATAACATATATGGCCTATATCCTGACGGCATGATCTTCACAGATACAATGGAAATATTAGAGGTGGGCGAATATAAACTGCTCCTCCGGCCACTATCCTCACTCACCGAGACTGAAAAGAAGGAGGTTATATACATGACGGTTCAACTTGCGGGGATAAAAGATGTAGACGAGCAGTGGATAGCATCCACGAAGGTTATCCGCTACCTCAACTCCATAGGCATCGACACCGATGGGCTCCTCAACACAGAATACGCTGAGGAGGTGAAGGGATGAAGCACGGTAGTTTATTCAGTGGGATCGGAGGCTTTGACCTGGCTGCTGAATGGATGGGATGGGAGAACGTCTTTCATTGCGAATGGAACGACTTCGGCAAACGAGTATTACACCACTATTGGCCTAATGCCCTACAATACGATGACATCACAAAAACAGACTTCACTATTCACAGAGGAGGAATTGACATCCTCACAGGAGGATTCCCATGCCAACCATACAGCACCTCAGGAAAGAGGCTTGGCAAGGAGGATGAACGCCATTTATGGCCGGAGATGCTTAGGGCAATTCGAGAAATTGCCCCGCGCTACATCGTGGGCGAAAACGTTCGCGGCCTTGTTAATTGGAACGGGGGAATGGTATTCGATGAAGTGCAAACTGACCTGGAAGCTGAAGGGTACCAAGTCATCCCGTTTTTACTTCCAGCTTGTGCCGTTAACGCCCCGCACAGAAGAGACAGAATTTGGTTTATTGCCTACTCCACAAGTATTCGACGCAACGGGGTCTATGATTCAGGGCAAAGAATACAACGGAAAAACGAGCCATGCGGGAAAACTAGGTCAGGCAGTGAATCGAAAACTGCTAAAGACACCAACCGCGATGGATGGGCAAGTGAAAAGCGGCAAGAAGAATCCGATAAGTGGAAATTCGGGAACATTGGCACAGGAGATAATGAGTGGATACGAGCCAACAATGAAAGCAATTGGACTGCTTCCGACACCAGCAGCACAGAATTACAAAGGCGCAAGTTCTACGGAAGCCCTAGAAGCAAGAAACAGATTGAAAGTGAAGGCCGACAATTTAGCAGACCAATTCGCAATCAGTGGCAAAACTTCCCAACTGAACCCCCGATTTGTGGCGGACATGATGGGCTTCCCAGCGAACTGGACGGAATTACCTTTTCAAAATGGAGAGCAGAATCCATTAAAGCATACGGAAACGCCGTAGTTCCGCAGCTTGTTTACCAAATATTCAAAGCAATAGATCAATACAATAAACTGAATTTAGGATTATGAATGAACCAACCTACACCTGGGAGGGCAATGAAGTCTACCAGCGCTGCATCATCGGAAGGGATATGCTGACGCTTACCGTAGAAAACGGATGTCGTGTTCAGAGAATATGGAGAAACAACATAAAGACATTTCAATATGTATGGGTATTGAGTGACTGGAACATAGACGCCTTGAAGCATTCATTGATAGGTCGTTACATACATAAAATGGATTTATAGACATGACTACCCCCGACCTCGCGCAGCTCGTTCTGAACATGCTATCAGAACAGCAGAAGTACTTCCGAATGAGACGGCAGAACCTTCCGGAAGCACAAAAGCAACTAGACATATCTAAATCACATGAAGCTCATGTCAAGAAGATATGTAATGACATCATCGAAAACGAAAACAAAAAGCAAGCACCTGAACTGTTCGGATGATCTCTGAAGCATACCATATCGACTGCATGGAATACATGCGCACGGTCCCCGACAAGTTCTTTGATCTGGCCGTGGTGGATCCTCCGTATGGAATAGATGCTGATGGACACCGCGAAAACAACCGGAGCAAACTTGCCAAAACACGGAAGTATCACAAGGCTTTGTGGGATCAGGACCGCCCGACCAGAGAATACTTCGTCGAGCTGGAGCGAATTTCAGTGAATCAAATTGTTTGGGGTGGTAATCATCTGATTGATCTGATAGGTAAAAATTCATCCTGCTGGCTTGTCTGGGATAAAGTAAATGGCACATCCAATTTTGCAGACTGTGAACTGGCCTACACTTCATTTGACACAGCAGTTAGAATGTTTTCCTTTATGTGGAATGGAATGCTACAAGGCGACCCGTCCAACGGAAAGAAAATGCAAGCGCATAAAGACCGCAACCAGAAGCGGATTCATCCGACCGAAAAACCGATTCCGCTTTACAAATGGATCTTCGAGAACTACACGCAACCAAGACATAAGATTTTTGATTCACACATGGGAAGTCAGGCAAGCCGAATAGCTGCCTATGAATTGGGTCTTGATTACTGGGGTTGTGAAATTGATCCGGTACATTTTAAAGACGGATGCGACCGATTCGAGTTAATGAAGCAAACCAAGGTGGAGATTGAAACCTACGGCTTTGCACGATCTGAATTAAGCAAAACAAACCCGACACTTTTCTGATGAAATACCTCCCCCTTTTCTTAACCGGATTCCTACAGGTATTCTTCGTAGCGATCAACACCTACTTCATAGGCAAGGAGAAGTACGCTGCTGTCTTCTGCATAGGCATAGTGATAAGCCTGATCTGGACATACAACGTGAAGAGAGCTGCAATTGGAAGTAATCTGGAGAGGTGGATATACGCTACCGGTGCAGGAGTGGGTGCGGTATCTGGATTGAAAGTGAGTGTTATCATAAATCAAATGTGAAATGCCTAAATTCAGCCTAAACACAGAACTGCTTGCCGTGCTTGATGATATGCCGGATGAAAACGCTGGCATGTTGTTTAAGGCCATAAAACAATACTTGGAAACAAGCGAATTACCGTCCGAATTCTGGTTGCAGATCGCCATTAAACCTTTTGTTACCTGTATTCAGTCTGAATCACAGAGAAGGTCAGAGATAAGCGCCAGACGATCAGAAGTAGGCCGAAAGGGAGGACTTGCAAAAGCAGGGAAAACAGAGCCCAAGCCTGAGAAGATCAAGCCGAAAAAGAAGGAGAAGTATCAACCATCGAAGGACGGAGCAGCTTTTGCTGAGTGGTTCCTGAAAACATACAAGCCTGAATCAGCCAACATAAATTCAGAAACTCTTCTCAAATGGGCATCCGTCTATGACGATCTTATTACCAAAGACAAGAAGACAAAAGAAGACGTTGTGAACGCTGTGAAGTGGGCAAAAACAGACGAATTTTGGAAGACCAATTTTCTCAGCCCATTGAAATTGAGAACCAAAAACAAAGAAGGAATTTACTACATTGACGTATTTATTCAGAAGGCCGTTGAGCACCTGAATTCAAAGAAACGATCAAAATCAGAACTTGCAGGTACAGCCCCGCTTCCTGGACAATTAAGACACCCGATCACCGGAGAATGGTATTTCCCTGATAAGAAGAAAGCATGAACCAGCAGTCACATAATAAGAGATACACCAAGAAAAAACCTTTGCCAGATATGTCAGAGGTAATGGGGAAGATGCCGCCTAACGCAATAGACTTGGAGGCTGGTGTCATTGGCGCGATCATGCTCGAAAAAAATGCAATCATTCAAGTTGCAGACGACCTGAAACCGGATGTTTTTTATGACGCAAAGCACAAACTGATTTACAGAGCAATATCAGAACTTCACAGAAAGCAGCAGCCGATTGATATTTTAACGGTAACACACCAGCTCCGGAAGTTTGGAGAACTAGAAGCAGCCGGAGGTCCTTTGTATGTATCACAACTGACAGACAGAGTTTCTTCCTCTGCAAACATTACAACGCATTCGAAGATCATCGTTGAGAAATACATTCTCAGGGAAATGGCATTATTAGGAAGCCAAGTGCACGCAATGGCTATGGATGATATGACTGACGTTTTCGACGTTATGGATCACCACAACAGGGAGATAAATCGGATTTATTCAGAGAACGTAAAAGCAGACGCCGTATCGGTTAAATCCCTGCTTAAAGCCATGCTTTCTGATGTTGAAGACAGAAACAAAGGAGGATCTGGAGGACAGTTGTTTTCGGGAATATCGGCAGTTGACAATATTACTTCTGGATGGGGAAGAGGTGAATTAATTGTGATAGGCGCCCGTCCTGGGATGGGGAAAACGGCATTTATCCTTTCTTGTGCACTGAATCAGGCACAACGAGGCGAGCCGGTGGCTATTTTCTCTTTGGAAATGACCAAACTTCAAATCTTGTACAGGCTGGCATCAATCGTTACCGGTATTGATCTGGAAACATTGTCAAAGAAAAAGCTGGATGATTCAAGGTGGATTCAACTGAGCCAAGCAATAGGCAAACTTGAATCACTTCCTATATTCATTGACGATACTCCGGGTATCAACATTGTAGACCTTCGGGCCAAGTGTATGAGGCTGACGCAAAAAGAAGGCATCAAGTGCGTGTACGTTGACTACCTGCAGCTTATTACAATAAAACTAGCCGACAACAGAAGCAGAGAGAATGAAGTTTCTGAAATATCAAAATCCTTGAAAGTAGCGGCAAAAGAATGTGACATTCCTGTGGTGGCTTTGTCTCAACTTTCCAGACAGGTTGAAATGCGCCCCGTACATGATCGCAGACCCAAACTTTCGGATTTACGTGAATCAGGAAGCGTCGAGCAAGATGCAGACCAAGTGGCTTTCTTGTTCCGCCCAGAATACTACAACATCACCGAGGATGCCAACGGCGTATCTACTTCTGGGATAGGAGAATTCATTGTGACAAAAAACAGAAACGGCGGAACCGGAACAGCAATAATGAGATTTATCAATTATCTTGCACACTACTTGGATTACATTGCCGACACATGGACGCCAACACAAAAAGTACGATTAGAAGAACATTCAGACGCTCGATCTGAATCAATCAAGCCTAACGACAGATGGGCAACATCAAACGAACCAGCACCTTTTTAAATACTAAATGACATGATCTACCCAAATGAAACACCCGCATTTTCAGAAGCAATTTGCAATTCAATAAATGCAGACAAAGACCTGAAGCCAGGAGACAAAGTAACCGTTCTCGCATGGATGAAAGACCGAGTACAAGTTTTTATCAGCGGACAAAAGCGCTGGGTAAAAGCATCTAACTTCAATCCAGTGAAACCATGAGAATCAACTTGACAAATCCGGCAAATCCAATGTTCCGAGCCGGACAGGACGTGATATGTATAGAAGGCCATCCGGATCCAAACGGCGTGAAAAAAGACGTGATTTATACTATCAATGAAGTCCTTTGCCAGACGTGCGGATGTGGAATAAACTTCCTTGTAGATGTAGGCATAACGGACTATGTAAACACCGTCGGACACAACGCTCAGTGTCAAGGATGTCAACAGATTGTAGGAAAACACGACGGCAAGTGGTGGTTTTCCGAAAAACGATTTGCTCCGCTTCAAACACTTGGAGAAGAAGTTGACCTGGAAGAATCACTTCGGGAGATATTCGAAAAAAAGCCTTTTGAACTTTAATCAGATGAAGAGACAATCAATCATATCCTACCTTAGCAACAATAGCGACGGTACATTTCAAGCGGCCATGAATAGCTGGGCGCAACAACTTAATTCAGATTTACCAAGATGAAAAGACCAAGAATCAAAACAAGACCCCTCGCGGGAAGCAGCATGTTGAGAAAGGCTATGCTTGCACATGCGATCAATAATTCAAACAACAACTTCCGGGAAAACTACGCTCCGTCATTCATCCCAAATGACGAGAATAGATCAATCGGAGATCAAGGAGAAGGAAAGGAATAATGCCCAAGTGTAAAGCCTGCAAAAAAGCATTCAATCCTCAGTACCCTAAACAGGCGTGCTGCTCTATTCGTTGTGCCATCGAACTTTCAAAGATCAAGGATGAAGTTCAGAAACAGGAAATGCGTCATGTAAGAGAATGGAAAAAAGCAAAGAAAACAGAGCACAAAAAACATGGTCATTATGAATCTGACCTTCAGACCGAGATCAATGCGATCATCCGAATCATTGATAAAGGACAATACTGCATCAGTCATCAAGGACCTGGGAAAAAAATAAACGCTGGTCACTACCATTCAGTAGGGGCAAACAACTCTATCCGCTTTAACCTTCTCAACATTTGGCTGCAGTGTGAATCCTGTAACGGATACAAATCATCCAACAGAAGCGGATACGATGTCGGTCTGGTGGCAATCTTCGGACAAGATCACTGGCTCTACATAAATCAGGGAATTGTCAGGGATTATCCGATCATCAAAATGTCAATACCTGAACTGATTGAGAAAACCAAGCTGGCGCGAAGCATCAAGAACAGACTTCTTGCAAATCCTCCATTAATCATGTCAGACGAAGACCGGTGGAGAATCAGAGAAGAGATCAACGAAGAAATAGGAATTTATCATAAATCACAATTTTATCAGCCATGAGCAACAACCAGAGAAAAGTAACCATCACAGGAACCATTTATCGGATAGGAGAAGCAAAACAAGTGTCCGACAACTTCACTGTAAAACCGATCGTGCTTCAAGTCATAGAAACATACGGAAGCCCTCCAAAGCAAAAGAAGCACCTTATCGAGTTTCAGTTTGCCAATTCCAGAATATCTGAAATCAATCCATACACGGAGGGAGAAGAAGTGACTATTGAAGCTGAATTAACCGGAAGAGAATGGAACGACAAGATATTCCTGCAGCTTTCCGGGTGGGCCTGTAAACCAAGAGAAAGGCAGAACATATCTGATCTGCCGGCACAAACGCCATCCGCACCGACTGAATCAAGTCCGAGACAGGCGTACACACCTGCCGACGATGATCTTCCTTTCTGAAACAAAAAAGCCCCTCCGTTGAGGGGCTTTTTAAATTATGCCTAAACCTTTTCATGTGCTTGTCTACCAGTTAACAGACAAACGTGGGTGTCAAATATACACAGTATTTTTCTGCACAGCAATCATTCTTGCACGGCGGATCTCTTCGGATTTATTCACATTTGCCAAGTCACTGAATCTCCAATTATCCACCGTCACACCAACTTTGTTTTGTCTCCAAAGAACGCAGGCTTCATGCGGCAATTCTTCGGTGACAACAAACCGGTTTTCACTTCCTTGTGGAGCCTTGGAAAATACAATGCCTGCATATTTTCGAACCGCACCTTCCAGCCATGTGGCGATTGCGCAAAATCCCTGATTCTCTTCGTGAATCAAGTATTCATCTGCGGCAATATCCAACCGATCAGTAACGGTAAATTTAGAGCGCACCGATGATTCCGGTATCTGCGCGAAAGGAATGTTGTCTGACCCACACGGGAAAACAACGCCGATGTATGTTGTGGAGCCTGGAGAAACTTCAATCTCCAACAGGTCTCCTTTGGGTGTAGCCTTTATCATTTTGCTTCCTCCTTGATTTAAAGTTTGAATTTGATTTCACCTGAATCAAGGTCGAGTTCAGACCAAGATTCCCATTCCTTCGCCCCAAGGGGAGAATTGATAAACACCAAGCGGATCTTGCATCCAGGCGTTACTTGGAAAGAATGGCTTCCAACGTCATATCCCGGAGCATTTGCCTGAACGATACCAACAGAAGACGCACTTGCATCCAAGATGGCGAAATGTTTCAATCGGGGCGTGTATGCCGGCTTTTGAAGCGCTGGTGATACGCATTCCCATTTTCCGCCATTAGCATCAATCATTTGCCAACTTACGGCAAAAGAGGACATGGATTCAGGACTGAAGGGCATCCTCCACTGAGAAAGAGGATTTGTCAGCAGAAAGTCTGAATAAAACATCTTCTGGATAAAAATGTTATTGTAAACCTTCGTTTCATCCTTTGTCATGTAGGAATGGATGGAGGAAAATTCCTTTTCCTTCCTTGGGCGCACCACATAATAACCGGTAGGAAACTTGATTTTGTACCCGCCATTAAACGGTTCAATTTCACAGTTTACTCCAGAGCGCAGTTCGCCGGAAAGAAGCAGATCAGTTCCCAAAGACTGTGCTCCGAGCTGTTCCATCCAAAGGCATTGCTTTTTCTCTGTGCGAACTACTCTTCCAGATGAAGATTCAATCACAGGCACGGTGAGAATTTCCGGCTTGTAATTCATCCTGGAGACCATCACGCAGTCTTCAAGGAAAACATTCTCAGGTATGATGCCCAGAATGTCGGGTGAATACTCTACTTTATTCATTGAGTTGGGGGATTTACGGTATAGATTCCTCCGCAGGCGGTGTTTCCGCCGGAGGAATTACCAGGTTGTTTTCCATGCAAAAAGCGACAAACGCGAAGTCTGGGCTCCAGTCAAGGAGCTCGGCCAAACGATCTTTTTTTGCTTGATTGGACTGAATGAGGTCAATCATCTGACCATGAACTCCAGCAACCGTGGTAGGTTGTCCTGAATCCAGCGCCAGTGTTGCTACCGATCCATTACTTGATCTGGTCACGTTCATTTGAACGCGGGTTGGTGAAAGAACTGAGAATGTGTATTGTGCCATTTTTTAGTATGTGCTTTCGAGTGATCCCCAGAAGGAAGATATTGGCGCTGATGGGGCGGCAGCATTGTTTTGAACCTTCATTGTAGCCCTGTCTCCGGCTGCATAGGTCGTTGTATTTACCAGGTCTGAATAAATACCAGCAGCACTTCCAGCGGCAATCGTAACCGATGTTGCTCCGTCAGAAAAAGCGCCCATTCCGGTTGCTGCTCTGGGATTAATGACAAGCGACCCTCCAGCGGACTGCGCTCCATTGATATAAACATACAACCTTTGATATACACCTCCGATACCGATCACGACTGCCCTGTTTACCTCCGTAGTGGAATCGGTTCCTATACCAAAGTAAAACGAGTAAAACGTAGTAGTAGATGCCGCCACTGTGTCTGAAAGTGGAGACATGAAAATAGGGGTGATGTTCTTAATCCCTAGCGTAGTTCTTTGAGCCGCAGCGTTAGCGTCATCAAGTATGGCTCTTCCAGCAGCGGTGCAGTCTATTTCTTCAATCGTCCCCGCTCCGGCTGTTGACCTACCTAGAATCTTGTCCGTAGCCGATACGTTTTGAATCTTCGCGTAAGTCACTGCTTGGTCGGCAATTCCGTTGGTTGCAACCTTTGCGTATTCCGCTTCTCCGGTGGATGCGTTTTGAAGAATAAGAGGCAAACCAACCGTGGCGGATCCTGCTGCAACATTCGGCGTTCCAATAAACAAAGCATTGGACAATACCTCGAAGAAAGTGCGGACACCGGCGCCAAATGCTTGAAGGACACCTTTGTATGTTCCTCCGCCCATATCATACGCCCTGGTTCCCGCATACTTTGTTCCGGTAGAGTTTATGATCGTTGTGGCTACCTCGGATGAATCAGCATGAATAATCCCGTCTTGGCTTCCGTTGGTAGAAACCACTTCGAATTCACCGGCAACGTTTATGTAGTAATTCAGGAATTTATCCCACGTAAAGCTGTTACCATCACCGTCTACCGTATTATCCTTGTCCATTGTTGCACCGGCGTCAATGGTTCCCTGCAGATCACTTCCTCCCGCGCCTCCTCCTGAGTTATCGAACCAAACACAGAACTGTGCATTTGCATCGTAGGTGGTAAGCCCATCAATCACAGTGGCATCCCATGTCGCTACCGTACCGACAGCAGCATATCCGGTAATCTCAAAAACAGTGAATTTCGTCTTGTCGGCCTTGGAAATAAAGTACACCCATGCCCCAGACACATAATGATGAAGCAGGTTGGTGAAGTCTTGTCCTATGTTCGACAGAAAAGAAACAGAAAGTTTTCCAGTTCCTGAATCATAATACCAGTCTCCATCACCAACAGGGGAATCATATTCGTACTCCGTCCAGCAGCAGTCTTGTGTATTTGGATTTGAATCGTCACAGCAACATCCTTTGAGAATATTGCCCACCAAGTATTGATAGATAAGCTGTGCACGGGTGTTGTAATCATCCGGAGTAGTCCGCGTAGTAGAAAGTGCCGTGTATGTTCTGGTGCTTACCCCGTCGCTGATCTCGGTTATCGCGTACACATAGAATTCAAACCATCCATCGTCACAAAGCAGGCGGACCTTCCCGTTTGTCAGGTCCATTTCCTTAATTACAGTGATTGGCCGAATCAAATTTGATCCGTTCCAGAACAACACAAGGTTGCTGGCAATTTTCTGTATCTTGGTAACGGTGACTATCATTCTGCGGATGTTTGTGCTAATTCCTGAATCTCTTCATCAGTAGCAAATTTCGCAAACTCTTCCAGTGTCTTGAATGATTCAGCCCATTTTGTTTTGGAGAATTTATCCTCCGTCCATCCGTCAGCGGACAGATCATCGAAAACATCGAACCAGTTTTCCCTGGCTTCTCTCTTGGTTGTCTTACCGGTAGACGCCGGTTTTTTAGGCTTCTCGGTCACAGTGGTCAATCCGGATGATGCGGGGAAGAATCTCCGGGCGATCTCTTGGACGGTCAGCCGTTTGCCTGTTGCGGCCAATTCATTACGATACTGGATGAATGGGTCAACGTCTATTCCGGATTCAAGCATGCTGTCCAACAATCTTTCTACTCCCTTGGTCTTGTACTCCATGACCTTCTTTCGGTTCCAGACAACGATCTCCTTTTCAGAAATAGGATCACCGGAATATTTCACTTCGACGGACTGTTCGAGAAGCAGCAAAAGCGCCTTCAGTTCTGCCAGGTCGTAAGCTGATTCAGACGATGTTTTATCGTGCACCCTTCCGCAATATTGCCTTCCCTGTGATTCTACCCAACATTCGATTATGTGTGGTGGGCTTGGGCGCGGAGGCGACACAAAAGAATACGGAACCGACAGCAGGTTAAGTTTTCCCCGCACTTCCTTGATGACAAGGTGCGTCTTTGAGAATGGATTTGCGATGTTGATCTCAATCATATCTGTGCGAGCTGGAAGTGCATTGGATCGAGCCTTGAACGGAAATGTCCACCCCAGTCAAAGCCGGCGTCGGTGAAACATTTGACAAATTCAGGGCTGAACTTTCCTTTTGTTCCAAGCTGATTTTCAAAAGCATTGAAGTCTACTGCTATGGCCCACGCGTGCAGGGAAAGGAATTTCACCGCCTCTTCTAAATCCCCTCTGGTCACAGCGCTGTTGTATTCATCTTCATACCCGCGAATAGGACGAACGTTGAAGCATCCGTCGAAAGTGCACACCTCGGTAATGCAGTTGGTCTGAATCAAGTTTTCAAATGCGGCCCCAAGCGGAGCCACCAAGTCTTTGTTGCAGAAAATCTTTGCTGGAATCTGATTGATTTCATACTTGGAAGGAACATCCCACATAATCATGTGGCCTTTTACCTTTCCTGGGAAACCATATTTTTCAAAACATTGCTGAGAATTAACCATAAATACCGGATTTTTATATATTTGTGCCCGTTCTGCTGCTGTCATTTACAGGCGGTTAGGGTCTAAAAGCCAGAAGGGATTCTCGGAACACTCTGGAAAAAGCGCCGGTCCATTCGACTTCCGGCGCTTTTTTCGTTTAGAGCGCCGAGTTTAAGTTAAACGACAGTGGATTAAGCTGATACTGAACCTTTTTACCTTTAAAGTAGTAGTCTCCTTGCTGAAGGATGTTTCGCGCAACTTCTTTATTGCTTGTGTTGAATACAATCACCCTGGCTCCGGCAGGCGATATAGCGTTGTGCATTTGATCTGGCCGGTAAAGAACCATTTCCCCGGATTCCATTACGTCACCATTGATTAAATCAACAATCGTTCCTCCGAGAACCTTTACAATACAGTAGTGAGGATGCTTGTGTTTGGGAATGAATGAATGATTTGTGAATACCAATTCTGTGATTCTGACGTGATCGTTGGCGTATCGCTCGGTTATCATCACACCTTCGGAGCCCCCATTCAAAATTGTGCTCTTCTCCGGTATTGCCATTGCGATGTTGTCAACAACCTCGTAGTGAGACTTCATTGGCTTCATTAATTCCAGTGAAGTTGCCATCTGGCGGGCAAACTCTTTTGCATACGGATTCTTTGTTCCCATCTTAATGAGTTTTGATATATTCCTTGATGTCCTTGATGTCGCTGGAAAGCTGTCCGAAATTCCTGAGCGTTTCGTTTACTTGGGCAAACGTCTCCGCATAGGATCTGGTCATTTCCAAAAGCTGCTTATTGGCTTCCTTGCGGTCCTTTCGTTCCCTGGTAAGAAACAAGACAAGCACGATAAGCCCTACAAACATGAAGATAATTAGAATACCGTACACGGTATCCGGAGACGTTTGAAATGATTTATCAATCACCTGATTTACGGTATTCTCGTTCATTACGGTATCAGTGTTTTCGCAAATTTATTGTGCTCGGCGTCTTCTCTCTCCATCCCTCATTTTCTTTTTCACAATGATTTCAGCTTTCTTTTGAAGCATGTTTTTTACTCCTTCGGGCACTTCTTCCCCTCCGTTTTCGTAGAGGTATTTGCCTTCCAGCTTCAATGTTTCCTTCTTCAACATGTCTGTGTATCCGCCATAAGTGTTGGTAGACACGCCGACAGAACCGATCAAAGTGAATACAGAAGCCAGTTCGGTAGACTGCTCTTGATAGTTTTCGACTACCGAGGCAATGTACATTGGAACAAACAGTTCGGTAAGCTGATCTTTGAGCAAGACAGGGTTGCCATATTCGTCGATCATCTGCCCATACTTGTTCTTTTCTGCCATTCCTTTTTCAAGTATGGCCGCTGCTGTTGGATGAAGTTTTCCCTGAAACAGTTTGTATGTAAGCCTCAGCCAATTAGTGTTTGCCCTTCCGGTCTCTTCGTTGTACTCTCCCATTTCAACAGTTTCGCCATACTGGTTCACAATTTCTTGGGTGTACATTCTGGCTTGGAAGGTGAGCATCTGTGATCTACCTCCCCATGGGTCAACCCTTGTGTCTCCAACTTTGATTTTGGCAAAGTCTGAAGATCGAGGATCCAGACTTACCGAAACTCCGTCTTTATCATCGTCGTCATCCCCGCCAAACAGTGATCGGAACAAAAGCACGAAAGCCGCCGACGTTCCGTATGTAGCCAGCCAGTTTTCAAGCGCTACCCTTTGGGCAACACTTAATTTAGGACGGCCACTCTCCATGTCAGTTTTCTGCAGGAAGTAAATAAATCCGATCGGCGTAGTCTGCTTAATCACCGAAGACCAGTTCTTTGCCGAGAACAAAAGATATGACAACCCTTTTGTGAGGGCCGCTTTATACTTTGGGCTTCCTGGCACGGCTCCGCGTCCGGTGTAGGTGTTAATCACCTTGGCAAGATTCTCAAATTCGCGCTTGTTGTTCTGAATCGTGTATCCACGCGCCAACAGCATTTTACGTCCGCGCTCGTACTCCCGAATCCGCAGGTAGTTCAGATATGCGGAAGCCCCGCGTTCCGTCACCTTCATCGGGTTCAATTCTTTGACGCGCTCCCCGACGCGCTCCCCGAATATCGCCTTTGCTGCTCCGCCAACAGGAACGTCATAAATTTTGTGACCAAGAGCACCAAAGACAAAGCCTTCCTCTGCCTTGCTGATGTCACCTCCGAATTCGGACAATTCCAAACCAGCGACCATGGCTTCTGTGTACCACGGCAAGTCCTTCACCATGTTCTGAATCCGCTTGATCGTAGATTCATTAGCTGCAGCTATTCCAAGTTGCTTGATCGCCTGAAGAAGCTCTCCCTGCTGAGTAAGGGCGTATTTCATCGTAAGCGGTCCGCCTTGAATCAATATTGGCGAAAATTCCAGCGAAGCACGAACTGTTTTTGGCAAATTCCACGCTTCATTGAACGCATTCCATCTAGCTTCTGAATTTTTGAAGTTTCTCAGTGAAGCATCCAAGATGTCCTGATCTACCTTGTCTTTCAATTCCCGGAGACGGGCCCGTTTTCTAGCAAGTTCTGTATCTTCGACCAGCGGTGTTCTTTTCTTCGGAGCATAGTCCTTCTCTCGCAATCTTCTCTCGTACTCCTGAATCAGCTTTTCGGTGTTCTTCTTCGCGTTGGCTAACCTTTGCGCCTCAATCACGCCAGCTTCCTTTCTTGCTTCCTTCAACCGTGCCTGAAGCGCTTTCAAAACTTCCCTTTTTGCCTCAATCTCCGGTGTACTTACCTTTTCCTTTGACTTGAATTTAAGGTCGTTGCTGTCCAGCGCCTTTTGTGTGCTTTCAATAGCGTAGTCCAAAAGACGGATGGCAGCATTAATCCTGCGTGACTGGCTCATTTCTTCGCCAAACAGCGCATCGCGTTCCTTCCTTAATTCAGCAAGCCTTTCCTTCAGGTCTTTTACGGTCTGATCGTAGGCAACTCCACGCTTGGATTTTTCAATCCTCATACCGGTCTCGATCTCGCGCTCTATGTCTTGAATCGCGTTTGTCAACCTGGTCTTGATAGCATCCAGCGCAGTTTTAAGCTGGCGTTCACTTGCTTCCTGATCTACCGGAAGATCCTTCATGGCCTCCCGAAGCTCCTTCATCTTCAATCGGATGTCCGGATCGGTAGGTTCCCTTTGAAGTCCTGAGCGCAGCGGTGAAAGTCCTGTTTGAACGTCTTCAAGGCCGGAAATGATACGACCAATATTCTTGGCTTTACGAAGTGCTTTCGAAATATCATCCGAAGCCATTTCGATAGTCCTTCCGTAACCAGTGATCGCATCGCGCACCTCCCGTTCACTGAATTTGTAGTCTGGGAACGCTTCGTCTACTACCAACCGAACCTGCTCGGTGATGTCTTCAATCGTTTCGTATCCTTCAGCAACCAGTGAACGCAGGAATGAATTAGGAATGACCAGATTCCCTTCATCCGTCATGTACGGCTCCGGAACGCCTTCTTCTTGGTAATAGTCTGCAAACTTCTGTATTGCCTCAGTCTTCTTTTCTGGATTAAGAGACTTGTACCACTCTGTGTTTTGCAGGTAATCAATCCCCTTTTTGACGGCCTGAGCAAGAGACTGTGTTGTATCAAATGTTGTGGCAACTATTTCAACTGCCGTATCCCATGCGATAACAGCCGGTGAAGCGGAATTGAAAACGTCTGGCCTGGCAAGTTTCGCCTTGCGGATACGGTCCGAGATTTTCTCTCTTTCCTTCTGAGGAAGTTTCCTGCCGGAAGTTTCCCTGGCAATGTTTTCCTTAATGATGGAAATTGCTACTTCTGCGTCCAGCCTTTCCTTGTCGGCGGCAAGCTGCTTGATCTCCTCCCGAAGTGAATTCATTTCCTCCTCGTACTCTCTCCACTTCTTCTCTACCAGTTCAGGAATATTGCTGTCACCGGATGCCGTTCTGTATTCGCTGAATTTCTTCTCGATGTCAAAGCCGATGTCGTAATTTTCGTAGATGTACTTGTAGATGTTCACCCCACGACCGGCATTGGTTCCTCTTTCAGAAAGGATCCGCAACAAATCAGGAACAGCCTTTGTGTCTCCAAGCATATCCGGATTCATCATGGCCTTGGCAATTACGATCGCTCCGATGTCGTCAGGAACCAGACGGCTTACAACAGCTTCTTTGAATGCTGTTGCCATACCAACTGAATCAATAAAGTCTTGCGCGATAATATCTGCCTCGTATGCTGTGCGCACATGGTATTGGTCAAAGCCCATTTTCTCAATGGACTGCTTCAGCGCATCCTCGGCCATTCCGCGCATAGCTCTTCCGGCAACGGAAGCCTCTCTTACGTCTCCGCTTCCGCTGATATTGAAGTCATAGTCAACTGACCCAGAAACCGGTTGTTCTTTGGTTGATTCAACAGGATCTGGACCAACGGTGAGCGCGGCATCTATAAAGTCCTGAATCGTGCCTTGTGATTCAATTACCTGTTTTACCGTAGGTTCCTCATTAATCAGGCGGATAATATCTTCCCGTGAATAACCGGTATTGTACGCTCCGACAACTGCAGCACGAACCTTGTCCATCATTTGTTCTTCCGGTGAAAGCTGGTATTCAGCTCCTCCGCGAACTACCTTTTGGTATGAATTTGCCACCGGTGTACCCGTGCGTACCGCTTCAGCAAACTTTCCGGCGAAGGTTTTCAGTTCGGATACGTTATCCAGGTTGATTTCAAAAGTGTCCTTTCCGGTAAAGAACTTGATTAATGAATTGAAGAAAGCCTTGATCTTATCCCAAAGAGGTGTGTTTTTGTACCCGTCCAGTTTACCGGCAGCTACTGCAGCAAGGAATTCAATCACCGCTTCTTTTTTCTGCTGGTTAGGGTCTGCATAACGACTACCGAAAGCAACAAACTTTGACAGCGTCGGGTCTGATTCAATTTGAGAATACAGTCCGTCGAGCAATTCTGGATTCATCTCAATCATTATCGCCATGATCGGGTGTGCCGCTTCATGGAACAATGTGGTGTCTCCAATTTTATTTACGTTCAAATGAATTTCACCACTGATCGGGTCGTATGCGGCAGAAGTATCTGCATTTGCAGGATCTTCTCCCATTGCTTCCAGTGCGCTTGCATAGCTTTCCGCATCATTATGAATTACTACACGCGCTCCAGGATCAACATTTTTCAATGCTGATACTACCTTGTCAATCTGTGCACGCAGCTTTTCATCCGTGATCGTAGCAACGTCTCCGGTGGCCTTTTGGTATTCAGCAGCGGCGTCGTCAAGGTCTTCCTCTGGGTTAGCGTTTTGCCCTTGATTTCTCTCCCTTTCTTCGCGTGCCTTTTCTTCTTCTTCAAGTTCTTTCAGGATGGCGTCTCTCTTTTCTTTTGCCTGTTTTAATCCCTCGATGTCTTTTGGGTCCGCAACTAAATCTGGTTGCGCTTCATATTCAGCGATATTTTTTTCAATGTCAGACTTTACGCGCTCGTAGTAATTTATGTCTTCCAAAACATTTTCACGAAGCGATGATATGGCCCGCAATATCGTCCACCATTCAAACTCTCTTCCTGACCTAACAATGGTCTTTATTGTCTTTCCTTTATATTCAAGATACAGGCTTCGGTAACCTTTGTCGTTACTAGGGGCGCTTGTAACAATCTCAATTCCTCCTATTTCACCAATCTTTACAACTTCGATTGAACCCCTATCAAGAAGGCTTTTTATTCTATTAGCAATTTCCTTGTAAAACTCTTTGCTCTGTTCCGTGGATTTTGTGTCAAACTGCTTTCCGGAAACGGTTGCCGTAAACACGGGGAAGTTAGGAACTGTTATTTCTTTTTGCTTTTCTTTACCGTTTTCATCAACAGTAATTTCTATAATTTTTCTGTCACCTTCATTGTTTATTGTGGATTTGGCAATTTCAGCAACCTCTTTGCTTATATCAATCCACCGATTATATGAATTAAGGCTTGACTTTTCGTTTTTAATCCTTTCGTCTCTCAGCGCATTCGCTCTCTTGGCAGATTCAATCCTGTTCTCAAACTTCCGTATCTGGCCGCCGAGCTTTTCAATATCCAACAGCCTTGTGTCTCCACTTATCGCCGCTGCAATTTCGCTGAGCGTCATGCTTTCACCATCTTCAAAGTCCATTTCACGCACACCTCTACCTCCGGCGCGGAACGAATCTATCCCCGCTTGCTTTTTAGCAAGAAGCCCAAATCTGTACGCGTCGATCGTTTCTTCTGTCCCGTAATAGTAGATGGCAACCTCTTCGTTCATATTTCCCTGGCGAATACCCCGTCCATTGCGCTGCTCCATATCTGACGGCCTCCACTGAGCGTCTAAGTGGTGCATAGCAACTACTCTTCTCTGAACGTTTACTCCGGTTCCCATTTTTTTGGTAGAGCCAATCAACACCCGGACTTCCCCGTTGTTTACCTTTAAGAAAAGCTCTTCCTTCTTCGCTTTTGTTGGAGCATCGTGAATGAAGGCTATTTCATTTTCAGGTATGCCCATTCGAACCAGCTTTTTCTTCATTTCGGCATAAACACTAAACGATTCAGTGTCTTCTGCCTGAGTAATAACGCTTTCTGCTTCTGAAGGAGACATTTCAAAAACAGTAACAAGCGCCTCTTTAATTTGAGCCCTGTCTTTCAGTTTCCAAATGGCGTCAGCTCCAGAATATTCAGCAATGGATTCTTCACCCATTCTTTCTACCATTTCGTCATAAACCCTTTTGCCGATAGGAGCCGCTTTATCTTTTGGAACACCCAAGTCAGAAAATATGAGTTGCGTGCCTTTTATGTCTTGTGAATCAATATAATGCTGGTATACCTTGTCGGCAGCTACCTGTATTTTACCTCCGTCTTCCGGCATTTTTGGAAATACCATTCGAGGATCAATACTTGCCTTTGACCCAAGCGTAGTAAGATTAATGCCTAATGATTTTTCCCATGAATCAGGAACATCTATTCCCACCGCCAAAAGCGGCCCCACACTTCCTGTTCTTGACGCCTCATAAATCGCGTCGGTAATTGCTCTTTGGCTTTCTGATTGCTTGATAAGTACAACTTCCGGTTTGCCTCCCTTGATTTTTGGTCGTGGCAACTGAAGATTATGAACGGCCCTGATGTCTGATACTTCAGTGTACATCGTGGCAAGTTCAGTGACGTTGACGAACTTATTCAGCCTTGTTTTACTCTTAATAACTCCGGCAACGTTCTTTTCCATTGTAGCACTTACAATTCCAAACGTATTTATGAACTGGTCGATGCTATTCATGCCTAGTTTCTTCAGCAAAGACGGGCGAATAAACTGAAATAT
>Ga0209990_10000991_pt1 | contig 25815 bp, 27 predicted proteins | sample NOAtaG_6_FD_187304 | JGI IMG/M metagenome (GOLD analysis project Ga0209990, IMG submission 187304) | Freshwater lake microbial communities from Lake Erie, under a cyanobacterial bloom - NOAA_Erie_Diel5S_2200h metaG (SPAdes) (version 2) | ecosystem: Environmental > Aquatic > Freshwater > Lake ...
GTCCACTTGCATTAAAAGTACCCGAAGCGATAGGAATTCCGGTACCCGAGCCATTTGAATAAATAGAGAAGTTTGCAAATGCACTTCCAGTAAGGTTTAGTGTTGGTGTCATTGAATTTCCTGGACTCGCTGGAGTAGAGCTTACAATTACGGGAGTTGCGGGCGGTATATTGTCGTGCGTGTATGAGAATACATTAGAACAAGCGCTCACATTTCCTGCTGCATCAGTTGCCGTTGCAGTTAGCTGAGTGATAGCATTTGATGTAACCACAACGGGTATACTAGCTGTTCCGCCTGCACCAATAACACCTGTTGCGGCAACAGCTCCAGTACAATTAGAGGTCTTGTAAATTTTCACAGTAGATCCTGGCTCTCCTCCGGTAATATTTAAGGTTGGAGAAGTGGATACACTTGATGGACTGACAGGTGTTGAACTGGCAATTGTAACAAGATTTGGTGGTATATTGTCATGCGTGTAAGTAAATACGGTTGAGCAAGAACTAACATTAGCCTCTGTATCTGTCGCCTTGGCTGTAAAAACTGTGGTTGAATTACTGGAAACACTTACTGGAATTGATACAGTGCTTCCTGGCCCTGCTACTCCCGATGCTACAGGCAACCCAGAACAAGTCCCATTGGCATATAACTCGATTGTATTCCCAACAGTACTGTTTAAAAGAATGGTTGGTGTGGTTGAGCTGTTTGATGGACTCACAGGATTGAAAGAAATGAATAAAGGTGTAGCTGGTGCAACAGGCTCTAATCCACATAATTTAAACCAGGTGTTATTATAGAAATAATTTAAACAGCCCGAACTTGTATTAAATATAATCAACCCATCAGCAGGGTTAATAATTGCATTCCTTTGTTGGGTTGTCATTCTTGGGGCAAGCATACCGTGAGTTGTAGAATTCACTTCCAGAATCGCGGATGGATTAGGAGTGGTGGTTCCAACTCCAATAGATCCGCCGTTATTGAAAAAATTGGTACCATTGATTACCCACTGGCTTCCATTCCAGTATGGGGTATTCCCAGCAGCTGATCCATTTATGAGCAAACCTGATGGACCCTGTGGCCCTGTGGATCCCTGAATTCCTTGCGCACCCTGAGGACCTGTTAAGGAAGCAATAAAATTAGCTTCTGTTCCAGTATTACCCAATGCCAACCATGATTGATATGCACTCAAACCATTCTGCCCATTTATTCCATTAGCACCAGCAGGCCCTTGTGGACCGGGCGTCCCAGAATTTTCAGCATATAATGCATATGGAACACTCATCATCTGTTGAGTTCCCATTAATGTAAAGTTCGTTCCGCCGTTAACATCGACAGCAATCTCTAAAAAGTAGGGACCTGAACTCCAGTTAATAGAGCCGAATGTTCCGCTAATGACATTACCTTGCCCAAGAACAACATTAACTAATCCAATGTTGCTTGTTGTTACATTGTATGTCTCAGAATATTCAACTGCTCCAGTTGCAGATCCTTGAAGAATATTAAGTCGCAGTCCTATAATTGAATTATTGACTGTTGTTCCGTTTGAGTTGCGTATTACTGCCTGATAGTTGATACCTTGTGGTGCCTGAGCATTTGAGAATAAGCTTATAAAAAAGGTAAATTTAAAAATGATTCTACTCATGTTAAATAGGTTTTGTAAATTTATTTATTCGCGATAGTTTTCCAATCACCTCCTCTTATGAATTAAGGATTAAATGATAATTCGCATTGTTAATTTTCGAGCAAACGAAAGGTTTTTGAACTGCTGACAAAGAAGATATATCAACTAGTCCTCCCAAATTGTCAAAAAGAAATATTTCAAACACAATACTATCCATTATCCTTATTTCCTAATTAGCTCTGAATGAATTTGAATACTCGTCAAAGCCATCTATGGAAAATTTATTCAATGATAAGTCTGGTTTAATAACAAATGGTTGCTGGAAACCTTGTTTTACATAATAAATCATTCCTAATGAAAAATTAGAGGTGTATGTTTCTCCAAAAATAAAGTCAGTAACTGTCATTCCATTTGAAAAACAGCTCCCAGTTGTCGAAATCCTAATATTTTGAACACTTAACTGAGCATAGGAATGTGTCCCTAAAATATATAGAACAAAGATTTTAATTAGCTTCATTTCTAGGAAGTTTAGACTAAGTTAAGTAAAATAGTATGAACTTAAAAAAGATCTTTTGCTGTTAGTCAATTGATTACGAATACTTGGCAATTAAGATTCTGCTTATTCCAACACTCACCCTGTTCTGTCAATATGACCTTTAACAATTAAAAGCATTGGAAAATAAGAATTAAAACGGAGAGTAATTTATTCCACTCTGTTTTCTTGCCTCGCTACTTCCAAATTGGTTTTTGTTATTTTTTCTACCAATAATTTTAATATACAACAATAAAAGGATAGTTTGACTTGAATTAAGACAGCAATCTTCAATTCAAATTAGGATTTTCTAGATTAAATAATTCACAATAAGCCCTTTCAGAAGTGTAATTTCCAAATCCTATTTTCAATGCAGCACCCATAAAATGAGCTAGATTGTTATAATTTATTCCAAAATGTTTACGGATAATTTCCAAATTCAACTCTTCCATATCATCTATTAGAATGGCAGATTTAGAAAAAGTCGATCCGTCATTAATATTTAAATGGGTAGTTGACCAATGCGTTGTATTTTCATTCAATTTACTGTAAAAGGTTTGAACCTCATTTCGCTTGTTTACAGGAATATATTGATTAGAATAACTCCTAAAATGTAAACATTTAAAGTCCGCTTGATAATCAATGTAATAGCCCATTGTACCATGCTCAAAACCTAATGTAGCATGAATCAGCACGCGTTTGTCCGAATCTTCCAATATGCTATATTGAATATCGTCCATTTCCAAAAATATGACTAAACTTTCTTTAATGTTAACACATTGATTTTGTGAATCCATGACTCATTTTTAGTGGTTATTCTTTTGTTATCTATTTCGTTCCTTTCCCTTTAAACCTTCATCTTTAAGATTTAAAATTAAAGAATTTATAATGTCTTTGTAGCTTCCCCTAGTAAAAATTCCAACTTTTCTTTCAACCACTTTTCCGTCTTTGAAAAATAAAACTGAAGGTACAATCTTCACATTATTGTCTAATGCAATTTCAATGTCATTGTCAATATTTACTATTGCTGTTACAATTTCTTTTGCATATTCCTGTGCCAAGTCCTTTAAGTATGGAGGTAAATGAGTGCTTGAACCATCGAAATTTGAATAGAAGCCAAGAACTACCGGTCTTTCAGATTTTAGAATAATTTCCTCGTAATTTTCATATGTAATTTCTACTATCATAACCTGTCAATTTCAATAAGAAATTTAATCTAAGTCAAATTTCTCCCGAATAAACAAAGATTATTTCAATTTGTGCAATGTTTGTGCACAGCTAAGAATTGTTGAAATGATACAAGTAGCATTAAATGTAACTATTTCAATATTAATAGCCACGGCAACATTTCTTTTGCTAGCTATTCTCGAAGTACTAGTTCGACAAGATATTTTTGATGGACGGTATAGCACTAAAACTGTATCGATAAATAAAATTTCAATCAAATAAGAATCAATTTGATTTGACTTTTGAAGGTGTAAAAATCCGTATTAAGTCCTTTAGAAGAAAACTATTTTTCGAAATTAATAGGGTGTGGTTTCATTTACTTTCTCATTGGCTAGTGAATTATTTTCTTCTCTAAAAATCAGGATATTTGCCGGTGAAACTGTATAATATTTAGGCGCTAACGATTTCAACTTTTCATAGAAAGTGGTGGCTTCGAACTGGTAAAGTTTTAAGAGCTGTATCACAAAAAACGCCAATTCTTTTGGATCTTTTATTGTCAAAGACAATTCTCCTGTGTTAAAATGAATTTTATTACCATTACAAAATAGAATGTCAAGATTCAGGATATACTTGGGATAGATCTCATTATTTACAGCTTCTATCAACGATTCCAAAGTTGAGAACGAAAAATTATTATTATTAATTTCGACTACTGAATCATCATGGTAGTCCATGCCATGTATACAAATTGAATCTATCTCCCATGAAATGGGGAAAATAATGCTTTTTAAATCATCAAGTACAACCTGTCTAATGTAAAAAGCATTACCAGTAAACAAAACAACGAATTCCTTTTCCATGGTTAAAAATAATATTTCAAAAGTCTTAAAAGCACCAGAAATAGAATTTCAAGCGACCTCAAGTAAAAATTTGCTTTTCAAAAAGTGTTATTTTATTATGCGAACATAGTATTTATACAGTTATACACTTAAAACTTATGGCTATGAAAACGTTAATGCTAACTCCGGTATTTCTAATCTTTTCAATGGTTGCAAATGCCCAAATAATCGAGGTCGAATTCGATAAATTTATTGCTTTTAATTCTGGAAAAGTTAGTGAATACGAGGAATTATTAAATCCAAAAAATTATGTAGTCAAAGAAGACCTTTCTGGGTTTAACAAATATGTTATTGATTTGACTGACAGAAAGATGTATAAATATTTAAATAATGAGTTTAAAGCATCTGCACCAATTTTGAGCGTCAAGAAGGAAAAAGGGCTTATTTACTTAGTAATAGAGGATACAGAATCAAGTACCGGAAAAAAAATCCCGGCGAATGTTGTATTGAATACAGATAAAAATGATAAAAAGCATCCCAAATACCTACATTATTTTTTAAGCACTGTAACCAATACGATTAATGGTCGCTACTCCTGTGAGTATAGTATTGTTGGCAAATGAATTCATATCGAAATGAGTTAGTACCGAATGCTAAAGTAAAGCTTATAGACACGCAATGAAATTTGCAAAATGCGCAAGAATAATGAGGCTTTACAAATCCTAACAGTTACTTTATTCTAAAGCTATGTAGTTCTTTGGTGCAGAATGAAAAACAAATAGAATGACAGTTATTAACGTTTAATCCAAGTCTTATGAAAACTATTTTTTTTACCACAATTCTTTCTTTAATGTCTTTTGTTTCGTTGGCACAATCGGAATTCAATTTCTTTGGATTCGGATTTAATTACATCGATTATACAAGCCCTCAAACAAAAATGGAGAGTTTATTAATATATGGACCAGTCAAAGAACCTGTTCTTTGGTCTGACGGATTTAATCTCTTTGAAATTAACATCGATAAAAAAACTTTCACCCATAATTATGTCAACGAAACGGGATTAGGTGAGACCAGTACTATAACAAATTTGATTAAGACCGAAGAATACATCAAATTTAATGTGACGTCGAAAAAATTTGGTCCATATACCTGTATGATAAGTTTGAATACCAATTCAAAATATGGTTTTATTGTAAAATATAATAAAGGTAATAAAACACAAATAGCCTTTTTCTGAAACATTCTAAGTGCATCCTACTGCCCCATTCTATTCGCGAATTTGATAAATAATTCAGTGTCTAGCTAAATTCAAATTGTAGGACTTGCTAAAATTCTATAATATTCTAAGTGTTCCACTTTGAGTTTATTATAGATCTAATTTTCTCTATACCAGTTAATTAATTGAAAAGTTATTTAAATTTCATTATTAATAAACCACAAAATCCATTTCATAGTAATTGCCCAACAGTATTATCTATATAATTAATTGACTTTTCACGAACGAACTAAAAATCACCTTTGCTTATTTAAAACATTCAATTTGGTTAAAATCAATTTTATTCAGTTGCGTTTCTAGATTGTTTATCATTAAATTGACATTTTTTATCTTTTCATCTTTTAATAAAACTTGATTTCTAACATTTTCATTATGTGCTTCAATTTCCTTTATTTGAAACAAATTATCCAAGTAAGCAGATTGATTTTCATGAATTTTTATTTGTCCTTTTTTAATTAGGTTATTTAGTTGTTTTAACTCTTTAGCTGAAAAACTATAGTTTTTGGTAATTAAAGTTTTATCATCATTTAATTCAATCAGTCCATTTGTTGAAATTAAAAAAATACGGCCTTGAACATTTAATGATGAAATAAAATCCTGCACATCTGCTGATTGGAAAGTGCTATTATCCATCAATTGGAGAGTATCAAGCATAGACCTTATTTTATTTGATTCTGGATTTAGCGTAATAAATTCAGCTATAACTGTACTTTTTATTGATTTCAGTTCTTCTTTGAGATCATAAATCTTATCTTTAATTTCATTCCTGTAATTGAATAATTCTTCCAGCTGTTTATTAACGATATCTGCTTCAGATTCATAATTATTGAAAAATAATTCCTCAACCTCAGATTTATCATCCATTAGATTTGCAACAATAAGTTTATAGATATAAAATGGATTCTCCCATTCTTCCTCGGAATAATCCTCACAACGTAACTCTAGTTTGATATTATGAACCTTATTCAATTTTTGGAAATTCGACAATTTCACCTTGAACAACTTTGCGATTAAATTCAATTCCTCGAGATTTGGCATCCTACTAATGCAATCAAAAAAATATTCCGCTGTATACCTATTGCTTTCATTTTCGGGCGAATCATATTCAACTTCATAATAATCATTTACTTTATAAATCTTATGACCAAAGTTTATATCGTTTAAATAAAATGCATCTATATACAATCTTTCAATGTTTGACTTTGTTAAAGCCGTGCAAAATTCTTTGTTAATTGATATTCCTTTGATATCCAAGGATTCAAGATTAGGAAGGGTAATTAAACTGGGCGGGAAAGAGGCGTAACCACAATGTGTACCAAAGTATCTCAGTTTGGTAAGATTAGCTATTCTATCATCCAAAATATACGCTAGTTTTCTGGGCTTCCAACCGGTTGTATAACCGCAATCAAGGAACAAGGTTTCTAAATTTGATAAAGAATAAATAAATTCAATTTCATTTTCAATGTTCAAATAATCTAAATCTAGATTAACTAAGGTTTTTAAATTACTTAGTGGATTTAAATCTAATTCTTCTCCCAACCAATAGAAACTCAATGATTCCAAAGGAAGTAGGCTAATCTTATCAATAAAATCTTGATTAATTTCTAATTCTTCCGAAAAATTAGAACTATTACTTACAGTTAAAGATTTAAGATTTATAAATTTTTCAATGTTATTTATTATTTCTTCATTACCAACACTGGTTACGATATCAAGTTCTGTTACTTGAGCAGGGTTTGATAACAAATCATCTTGACCAAAGCATAAATGAATACTTAAAAGAAATAAGATTGTACTGAATTTTTTCATGAATAAAATTTTCAATCTAAATTAAAAAAAATGTGTCAGGTATTGATTAATTGAGAAATTCTTGTGTTCTAGATTCAAAACTTGAAAAATACTGTTGACGAATTAAAAAACATCAAAAATTCATCATATCGAGATGAATTAACACTCAACTGAAGGTAAACATTATGTATGTGCCGGATTCATCAATGATCAAGACCAGAAAAATGATTTATGGGAATTCAGTGTTGACTCTTGTTTTACAGAGCCTCTTCCTGAACCACCACCATTAGCCAATGAAAGCTATTTCATTCCTAATGTTTTCTCTCCCAATGGGGACAACAGCAATGATTTTTGGACTACAAACTTTATTGATGATTCGGAATATTTAATGATTTTTAACCGTTGGGGTAAGTTAATTACCAAAATTAATAAAGAACAAGCAAATTGGAATGGTTTGAGCCATGGCGAAAAGTGCACTGAAGGCGTGTATTTTTATCGTGGTGTGATGCGTGGTGAAGATAAAAGTGGATATTTCCATTTAATCAGGTAAATGCATTCAATAACTGAACACCTGCACTGCATGGAACATATCCATCATATAAAATGACTTATCGCTGTAGTGAGAGCATCCTGTCCCCAAAGATTTAAAAGAAGTCGATAAGATATTTGCTCTGTGTCCGCTCGAATTCATCCATTGCTGAACAACTGCTTGAGCATAGCTGAGGTAAGTATGTGCTAAAATAGGATCTCCTTGGTAGGTGTAACTGAAATAACCATTGTTTTGTTTTGGAGAATAAACCGGAGTATTGCTAATATAATCAAGCCCGAAAGATGTCGCAATATTTTCGCCAACTCCCCAAGGTTCTAATCCAGCTAATTTTACCCTGTCTGACAAACTCTTTTTTCCAGATACAACACTCGTGTGCGAAAAGAAATTATATTTCGTCATATCTTTCGCATGCCCTGAGGCGGCTGACTCCAGTTGTTCGTTGTAAACTAACGCTGGTAAATCATTTAAAATACGTTGTTGATTAGTCTCGAAAAGAATACAGGCCTGTAATAACGGATAATTAATATTCTTGAAATCAATGCGATCATCGACTTGATCCAACTCAATAAATTCCTCATAACTTTTATCGTAATTGGCGACATCCCAAACATTTTTTGATGACGTATTAGCTACAGGGGCAGGTTTCGGAGATTTTTGAGCAAATGAAATGGAGAAAACCAAAACAAACAAAGGAAACATTAAATTTTTCATAACAAGTTTCGAATTAGTATAAGTTCAACAATCGATTTAGGTTTATGAAGGTTTGTTCAAGCACTTAAAGTTACTAGTTCGTCACTCTCTAAATGCGCCTATCCAAACCACCTTCAATTAACGAAAGGGGTGATGGAAAATAACAACACTAAAGAAATTTATTCGAGGTTAAAAGGGATACTATTTAAGTTCAATGCTTACAACAGTAAATTTGTAGTTTTATCGAAAAGCTATGGATTTACTTGCTCAAAATGACGCGCTTTAATAGAATTATATCATTTCTGAGCACCTGATGATGAGGAAAATTTTAGGGAATTTATAATGCCAGTGGAGAAAAGATTGGAAAGTTTGTGAAAAGATTTTTTATTCCCTGTCGATTTTATTTTGTGCTATTCAGTAAATTTAAAACCTAACTATCGTCTCATGTCAGATATAAAGGAAATTACACAAGCATTAGTTGAATTTCGCAATGAACGTGATTGGCAACAATTTCACGATTCAAAAAATCTAGCTGTAGCACTATCGATTGAGGCTTCCGAACTCAATGAGGTATTCTTGTGGAAAGATGTCAATGCTTCGGAGGAAGTGAACAAGGAAAAAATCAAGGAGGAATTGGCCGATGTGTTTGCCTATGCCTTGTTACTAGCCGAAAAACATAACCTCGATGTAAAGGAAATCGTGTTGGATAAAATTGAACGCAATGCTCAAAAATATCCGGTCGACAAAGCCAAAGGAAACGCCAAGAAGTACGATGAGCTATGAGTGAAAATGAAATTCAATACAAGGCTTTATTAGATGAGTTAAATCAGATTATTCAATCTGGTAGAAATAATATTCTTTTAACCGTAAACAGCACAATAACTTTAGTCTATTGGCAAGTAGGCATAAGGATTCAAAAAGAAATATTAAATGGTGACCGAGCAGCATACGGACAGCAAGTAATTAAAAACGCGAGCAACCACCTAACTCAACAATTTGGAAGTGGATGGGGTGAAAAACATTTGCGTCATTGTATGCGCTTTTCAGAAATTTTCTCGGATTACGAAATTGTCTCTACACTGTGTAGACAATTAAGTTGGTCACATTTTAAGGAGATTTTATATATCGAAGATGAGCTAAAACGTACATTCTACATTGAAATATGTCAAGTTGAAAAATGGAGTGTACGCACGTTTCGTGAAAGAATTCAATCCATGCTCTACGAGCGAACAGCAATTAGCAAAAAACCGGATGAACTAATTAAAAAGGAACTAAGTGCACTAAAAAATGAGAAAAAGTTATCCGAAGACCTAGTGTTTCGTGATCCATATATTTTAGATTTTCTTGAGCTAAAAGATACATACAGTGAGAAAGATTTAGAATCTTCTATTCTTGTGAATTTGCAAAAATTTATTGGTGAACTCGGTTCTGATTTTGCATTTTTAGCAAGACAAAAGCGCATTCAAATTGACAATCGCGATTATTATATTGACCTTTTATTTTTTCATAGAAAATTAAAATCGTTAATCGCCATTGACCTTAAAATAAGCGATTTTGATGCCGCATTCAAAGGTGAAATGGAATTGTATTTGGGCTATCTGCAAAAATACGAGATGAATGAAGGGGAAAATCCTCCAATTGGATTGATACTTTGTTCAGGTAAAAATCCTGAACATATTGAAATTCTTCAATTGGATAAAAGCAACATCAAAGTTTCGGAATACCTTACTATTCTTCCGTCTAACGAATTGCTTTTGGAGAAATTGCAACTGGCAGTCGAAATAGCGAAAAACAGCCCGCATATATTGGACGCATCAAATACAAATAATGAGCTATGAGTGAATCTTTCCTTCAATCGGTGCAAATAAACAAATACGCTTTCAGTAAGGAAGGTGCAGTGGAATATACGCTCAATGCATACATGAAAAATGCTTGGCCGATTGTTTACATTATCAAAAACGATGTGCTGAAGGAGGCTTATGTGGGCGAGTCCACCAATGCCATTCACCGCATGCAAAACCACCTCGCCAACCCGGACCGTTTGAAATTGAAAGATCTTTTGGTCATCTCTTGCGATAAATTCAATAAATCTGCTGTTTTGGATATTGAATCCAACCTGATTCAATACATGGGTTCCGATAAACAATACAAACTGCAAAATGCGAATGCAGGTCTTGTAGACCACAATTATTATCAACGCGATACGTACCAAGCATTATTTAAACGAATATGGGAATTCCTCATTAAGGAAGATTACGCTAAAAATCCTTTGCAGCGCATCGATAATTCCGATCTGTTCAAATACAGTCCATACAAATCGCTCAATCAAGATCAGCACGAATCGGTGCTTCAAATACTCAAAATACTTTCCGCAGAAAACAACAAGACCATTTTTGTAGAAGGCGGTGCCGGGACGGGTAAAACCATACTTGCAGTATATTTGATGAAATTGCTCAGCACGGACATTCAAGCATTTCATATTGATGAATCGGACGTATTGTATGCGGAAGAAATTGTTCACGTGCTCGAATACCGCAAGAAGGTTACGAAACCGAAAATGGCTTTGGTTGTTCCGATGACTTCGCTTCGAAAAACGCTCAAAAAAGTCTTTTCCAATGTGAAGGGCTTAAGTGCATCTATGGTTATTGGACCATCGGAAGTGGCAGCGGCTAAAGAACCTTACGATATTTTAGTGGTTGATGAATCCCACCGTTTGAGACAGCGTAAGAACATAACCAATTTTGCCAGTTTTGACCAGGCTAATGCACGCTTAGGTTTGGATAAATATACTGGAAACGAACTCGATTGGATCATCAAGCAATCAAAAGTACAAATCCTCTTTTACGATGAAGGACAATCCATAAAGCCTTCCGATATTGGTAACGAGGTATTCCGAACCAAGAAATGGAATGCCAAATTGCTGCAACTTCAATCGCAAATGCGCGTGAAAGGAGGGATGGATTATATTTCATTTATCGATAACTTGTTGCATGCACGCACCAGCGGTTTAGGGCCATTTGAATCGGACACGTACGAGTTGAAATTATTTGATTCCTTGGCAGATTTATACGAAGCCCTCCGCGAAAAAGAAGAAGCACACGGACTTTGTCGATTGTTGTCGGGCTATTCTTGGGAATGGAAATCCCAAAAAGCGGATGTGCCAGATATCGAAATTGACGGTTTAGCCTTAAAATGGAACAGCACCAACGAAGATTGGATCAATAGCCCCAATTCTTTTCACGAGGTAGGCTGCATCCACACCACCCAAGGCTATGACCTCAATTACACGGGTATCATTTTCGGAACTGAAATCACCTACAATGAAGAAACTTCACAACTCGAAGTACTTCCAGCCCAGTACAAAGACAAAAAAGGAAAGCAGGGTATACAAGATATCAGCGACCTTCGCACCTACATTTTAAACATCTACAAAACCATGATGCTTCGAGGAATCAAAGGTACCTATGTTTATGTTTGTGATGAAAAGTTGAGAAGGTATTTTAGGGAGTATATCTAAAAAATTGGGTGATGAATAAGTTTCAAGTTATAGAGGAATATCTTAATAAACGAATGCGAATGAGCCATGTTTATCAGCCAGTAATGATAATGAAACTTCTTGAAAATAATGGAAAAGCGAAAGCTAATGAGATAGCTGTGGACTTGGTTCAAAACGACCATAGTCAGTTGGAGTATTATACTGAACGGGTCAATCAAATGGTGGGAAAAGTTCTACGGAATAATCAAATTGTAATTAAAGAAAATACTGATTATCAGTTGATTGGGTTTGATGAGTTGTCTGAGGTCGACCGCCAAAAGCTCATCGACATATGTATTAAAAAAATTGAAGAATACAAAGAAAAACGAGGAATGTTAATTTGGGATCATCGCCGAAAAAATCGGTCTCCAATTAATGGTAGTATTCGTTATCAAGTATTAAATAGAGCTAATAATGTTTGTGAACTATGCGGGATTTCATCAGAAATTCGTGCTCTTGAAGTAGATCATATTGTACCTAAAAACTGGAAGGGTTCAGATGATTTAAGCAATTATCAAGCTCTGTGCTATAAATGTAATGCAAATAAACGTGATACAGATGATACTGACTTTCGAAACAGGATCTATTTGTTTGGGAATAGAGCTGAAAATTGTATATTCTGTAATGCTGATAATAAAGTTATTTTTGATCACGAACTTGCCTATGTTTTAGAGGATCAATTTGCGGTTACCAAAGGTCATCATTTGATAATCCCTAAAAGGCATTTTGATAATTATTTTGAATTGAAATCAGCGGAATTATTGGCAATAAATATCTTATTAGATAAAATCAGAACCAAGTTACTAAAAGAAGATGTTTCAATTGAAGGATTTAATATTGGAGTTAATCAGGGCGAAGTAGCCGGGCAAACAGTTATGCATACTCATATTCATATCATTCCAAGACGAAAAGGAGATTCGCCAAACCCTCGTGGAGGTGTTAGAAATGTAATTCCAGGAAAGGGGGACTATTAGAAGATATATTTAAACTACTTGAGTAAAAACTTTTTTGTTACAATTTTCATTTTTGTCATTTTGATTGAACCATTAGGTCCCAATAATAAAGTATATGCACAAAAACTCCGTAACAATCAATTGGATAACGAAATTCAAAAGTAACGCCCTATTTGGTCAAAAGCGATTTAAAAGACTAGAAAAAGGTTATCCGCCTTTCGAAATTGACGAAGATCTAATTGATTTCGTTGATCATGAAGAATTCAATAGGATTGAAGAACATCGTATTCCACTATTCATCGGTTCGCAATTCGGAATAACACCTCGAATTAACGATATACCGGAGTTTTTTAATGGCAAAAAGCAGGTAGCTATTTTGGCTAAATCACTGCTATCTGGAACGGTAAGTGGCTTGACCATCTATCAGATTGAAGCAGACGAAAAGCAATTTCATTTCCACCAAATAATAGTATTTTGATGCACTGAGTTAGACTCCTACTCGATGGCAATCAACGTTCGGCTTGTTACCAACTTTTTATAATAACACGTCAAATAGTAACATCCATGAGACAATTGAAGTGCACCCAATGAGAAAGGCGATGCAGGGTTTTTCCATCTTTTGATCAAGCGTCCTGTTTCATCAGTCAATGCGAATTCAAATTCATCATCTATTGGCAAGTTGTGGTACATCATCGTCCCTGAACCAATGGGGTTTGGGAAGACTTCAAACACAAGTTCACCTTCTTGAATATTCAAATACTGGGAGGTTTTTGAATTGCATCCCAAGTTATCCAACACATTCAATTCTACCCAATAAGCTCCAGGGTTAGCATAAATATGCTCACAGTCATTTACATCAGTTGAGGTGAATGAATAACCATCACCAAAATTCCATTGATAACTTGGGAGATTTGAGTCCACTGCGGTAAAGAAAATAGTCGGATCATTTGAATTATTGCTTACGGAAAATGCAGCATTTGGCATTGACAATTCTACTTGCATGGTTTGTTTGCTGTAACAGCCAAAATCATCATTTACGACCAAGTTATAATTACCGGCAGAATCCAAAACAATTTCAGGCGTTTCAGGTCCCGGAATCCAATTGTAACTGTACAGGGAATCAAATGGTGCGGTAAAGATTGTTCCTTTACACACAAGCGTATCAGCAGGTATAGCGATATTGGGCAGTACTGCTCCAAATCCGGCAAGTTGTTCATCCATCCAATTTAATCTGTTGGATAAAAAGTTTTTGATATTCAACACCTGATTTTCATATTGCGAAGGATCGATATCCTGCCAAACTGAAAAATTTCGAACAGCCGGCCCCTGAAGTAAGGGATAAGCAGCGCTGTCGATGAATTCCATAAAGCGTTCGGTTTTAAAAACATCTTGTCTTAAACTCAACCAGCGGCATGCCAGTTCATGTCGATAGGTACTGTCTGAATACATTTTGGACCACCAAAACGGAAAAGGCCAGTAAAGATGGGTATTTTCCCAAACCCAACCAGAATTCGGATCATTCGCCATAGCGCGGTCATAGTCCCATGGTGGACCGATGCATAATTTACCACCATCCGTATCTTTTTCTTTATACATGTAGGTACTTCTGCCATAGCTGTCATAATTCATTGAGAACTCATTCACTATGAGGAAATCGATGAAAGTAGACACATCTATCCAGTTGCGATAGCCCAAGGTTGGTGACTCGAATGTATTGGCATTTAATGCATTTTCAAAGGAATCGACGTAAGTTTTAATGTAGTTTTGTTGCACCGGCAATATGGAATCTGCTTTAGGATAAACGAACTTAAATTCAACCGGCAATTGACAGGTAGCTGAATTGATCGGCGCATAAGCCGAATTCCAAGCGCCAGGTTCGCCATTGATATTCATCTCAATAATGTAGCCACCTGACAAGGCACTCCCGGCGGTATCGGCTGTTGTCATTTTGGCAATATCCAATCGATTTTGGTCGCGTTTAACTTTTTCTGTCAAAGTGTAAACGCCAATGTAAATGCCATCAAGAAAGATTTCACATTGTCTGGTTCTTGGTGCATACCTGCCCATTCTGCGTGCAAATTCGTAAGTAACCGAATTGATTAATAAACTGTGGTCAAGGTATTCCGCTTTAAAAACCCAATCATTCTCGGCAGGCAATCCTAATAGCGAAGTGTCTATCTTTATTCCATTGGCATCGACAAGGTCAAAATCATAATTCTTTTTTGGGTAGCTCGGACCAGTAAAACCTTGTAATTCAGCCATAATATTGCCTTCATAACTGTAATTTTGATCAGTAACAAAATTTAATTGCCCGGGACCATTGTCGATAATTTCCATGTGCACAGGAACTTTAATATCGTTATTAATCGCTGAACCCACTGTAGTTAACTTGACAATTGGAAGCACACTCGACATGGCTGATTCGTAGGAAATATTGAATACAATATCAGACAGACAAGTTGCCAGGTCATTTGCCCCTACCCTAATGATATAAGGCTGACCTTCTGTTAATAGCGCAGAAATTTCCGATTGTAATCCGCAACTGTTATCATTGAAATACATTGCTCCTGTTGCACTATTGTCCATAACCACCTCTGAACAGTTATCATAAACCCACAACTTTGTATCACAGCTGCTTGTTCCGCAAGTAGAAATCAAATAAACACCTGTAGAATCGGGAATAAACTCAAAAAAAGTATTGGGTTCCAGGGCGGTATTAGCTCCAGCATTTGCTGGGAAGGGATTTTCACAAATTGTACCTTGTGGACAATTAAAAGAATGACTGGCAGAAAAGGCGAATTGTCCTCCACTTGCAACTTGGGTTCCGTTCAGCGAAACAGCATAAGATCCTTGTCCATAACTGCAACAAATGCCATCTCCATAGCTGTCTAAAATTTCAAATCTGATGCAAGCATTGGCATCCACACAAACATTGGCACTATTAATCGTTCCGCTTGCCACTTCAATATTATTTTCATAGAGGTGCCATGAAGTTTCACCGGGGTAATCATCAGGAACGATCGCAATTGCCACAGGAAATTCACCCGGATTACATTGGCTGTAACTGTAATGAACGCCCAAGAACAAGGCGAACAATGGCAAAAGAGGTCTCTTACAATTGGATTTTACAAACGAAGAAAGTAAATTGATTGCTACCATGCTCAACTATTCATTGTCAAAGAATAAAGCTAGGCAAATAAATTTGGATTTTTAGGCTATTTTTTATTTATTCAATTTCATATTCCATCTTTATAAATTATACTATTTTGAAACCGTGACAATCGTTTGTTTCTGATTACTAGCTAAATGTATGTCCACCGATTTAAAACACCCATGAATTCATACATTTCAAAAAATTACAGGAAATTGAAATCAAATATCAGAAAAGTCTTTTCAAACAAAGTAAATGTCTCTACCCCTTTTGATGATTTATTCAAGGAATAAATACAAAAATCACCTGGACTCATACCATAAGAATTCAAAGTTTTCATTAAGAACGGCGTACCTTGATTCTTCGAGTAGATAAATTAAAGTTTGCTTCGTATCCAAATTGTAATGGTATTCTAATGAGTCGGTATCTGAAACCGGGTATTTTTGTAACAGTGTATCTTGTGGATTATAACCAAAGAATACCACTTCATATCCGTCGTCGTATGTTTTCACCAGGCCGCTATCCATTAAATCTTTATGACCAGTTTTACATGCCGCAAGGAAAATTACACTGGAGATAATAAAGGCTATTTTTTTCATATCATTTGGTTTTATTTTGAACAAAGAAAAACTAGAATTATTGTAGCTTGGTCACAGCTGATTTGGGAACTATTACACCCTCAATTTTTCCATCCTGATGCCAATAACTAATAAGGTAAGGAGAATCGGGTAAAGCATTTTCATTAATAATAAAATACTCTGTATAGAGAAGTTGAGTATGAGGATGTATTCGTTGTGCTTGAAAGGTAATAACACCATTTGTATTTTTTCGATTCGAAAGGTTTTCGTAGATTAATTGACCTTTGAAATTTTCATCTACAAAATAATCATTAGTTATCTTTTTATTGGTAAAATCTACAGTAATGTCATTTTTACCAAAACCTATGGAAGCATAACTAAATCCGTCTAATTTTAAAATATTCGTATCAATCTTTTGCTTCCCAGTATATTCAAATTGCGAATAGAATACAAAATTAAAATTCAACTGTTGGGCAAACGTACTTAAGTTGAACATAAGTATTAATAATGCAAAACTTAACTTTTTCATAGCTTTAGGTTTTGCTTCAATACTGTAAATTTTAAAAAAAATAACCTTGGCTTTAAATATTTAAATTTCCAGTATCAGATCTATTTCCATTGCCATAATTTTCTATAAATTCACCTCGGTTTTGATTTTTATTTGAATTTCTAGAAATAAACCCGTGTATTTATACGTATTGAATTACATCCAAAAAATTGTCTAAAAATGAAATATTTAATAGCTCTAAGCTTACTAACGGTTTACAGTAGTTACGCACAAAATTATGCAACTGACACCATATACAGAGAGGAAGATTTGAAATGGATTTTGGATGGAATAGCTGAAGATAAAAATTTGCAATTGGAACGAATGACTTCTTTGGCATTTCATCAATTACTCAATGAGTATAGAGTAAAAAATGGCGAAAAGACTTTGTACTGGGATGACAAAATTTGGATGGCTGCCAGAAATCATTCGATTTATATGCATGTGACACTTGGTGATCTGATGCACAACGAGTCTGAAGACGACTATTTGTTTACTGGTGTAAACCCGGAAGATAGGGTAAATTATGTCACCTATTACAGCAATGAATATCGGTTGACCGGATTCGAAAACATTGCAGCTACAAGCATTAATGATTTAGTACCAGGCCCTGTGGATAGAAATTATGCTCAAGATTTAAATTGGGATGAGTTGGTTGAGATGGCAAAAAATGAAGCTGCAGAAATGTTTAATTTATGGAAAAATTCTTCTGGGCATAATGCGAACATGCTAGATAGCGACAATTTGGCTCATGGAACAAGCATAATATACAATGATAAAACTGGAACAACCTTCGGCACAAGTGTCTTTGCTCATGTCCAAGATTATTATAGACCTGACACCTTGGAATTATCTTTTCATTCGGGATGGGAACAAGACTTTAAAATCAAGTACAAAGAGAATTATCAGGCTATCAAAGACTATCCATCAGATTCAGACTTGTTAGTCAATAAGCTCTTAAATAAATTCACAATAAAAATGGAATCAATGGGTATTGCTCACAGCACCATATTGAATGAACTTCTGCCCTATGCTCTTCCAGAAGAAAGCTTAAAAAAAGTGAAAAAAAGGTACTTAAGAAGTACCAAATATCTCGGGATTTTTTCACTTATAAAGAATCGTCTTTATCAAGATGAATTTGAATTGCAAATTGTTAAGGATGAAAACATTTGGCAATTACCGCATGAAGACTTGACTGCCATTATTGAGAACAATCCGTCAATTTATAATGCAAAAGATTGGGCTGGCAAATTTAAAATTACTGAGCAAACTGAAAACCTTATAAAAATCAATTTTAAGATTTACACCATTGTTCCTAAAAACTAAGCACTTTGATTTTTACCAGGCGATTATAATATTTTAAGAAGAAATGATGGGTTGAATTAGTCAAGGAAATGGATGATCTTATTTTCCTCAATGGTTATCGATTATTGACTTTAAATTAATTATTCGTTACAACGTGCTTGTATTTAAACAATTAATTTCATTACATACGCCAAGAACATTACTTGGATTCATACCATAAGATCTCGTAGAATTGATTCAGAACCACATATCTTTGTTCTTCAAGTAAATAGTACCTGATTTCATGGGTTTTTTGGTCAAACTGCATGAACATTGAATCACATTCACTTACCGGATATTTCTCTAATTGAACGTTTACAGTTTCAACAATTGTATCTTCCGCGGTAGCAATTGGTATTTTGATCACTTTTCCGTATTCACGAACTTTAACGTATTTTTTGCTTTTATTGTTTGACGGAAATAAAGCTTTACAAGACGCCAATAAGACCAATACTAAAGCAAACATTACCTTTTTCATATTGAATGTATTAAATTAAACAACTATCGAAGAGCATCGCATTTCCAAAACAGGAACTGCAATGTGTCTATACCATTTGAATGGCAAAAAATAACTACAGAATTTTATTATTTGTGAACCGGAAAATAGGTTTTATGAGGAATTGAATCTTAAATTTAACCTTACTGTTATAATTGTGGATAAAGCAAGTTAAACCCTTCGGTAACTTCAAATCCACTGCCATGAGAAACTTTTTGCTAATTACGTCGCTTACAATTAACCATTTGTTTTGTTTTTCCCAAAGTAATGAACTGATCAATATCGAAGATTGGAAGCATACAGAAAAGGGGAAAGAATTTTTGACAAATTTAGAAATCCAACTTGAGGAGGAATTCAAACACGATATGATTACCAAACCGGAATTTAAACCGGGTATTGAAAATTATTTGCGTCAAAAATACAGCATTCCTGGTGACACTTCCATAGCTCCAAATACTGCCCACAACCATATTATTTTGACAGTTTCAGAAGCGAATTTTGAAAATTTACCGAATGAGACTTTAATTGATATGCTAACAGATTTTTCAGCTGAATCGTTCAAGGAATGGTTTGATATAGTGCGTCCCAATAAGTTCTTAGTTGAAATGTATGAAAATGGCAACACTTTGTATATCGCTATGGCCTTGGACAGACCCTTTAATTATGATACCTGGAAAGCTGAGGATTAGGTTAATGGTTATTATTTTTCAAAGGGCTTGATAAGATGAGATTAAGCCCTTTCTTCTTTTACAAATAATTTAGCAATAATTAAGTTAACCTCCTCAGATTTTCTCGTTCCGATCAACAAACGCTTTCCATTTTTAAAATGGATCTGAATACCTGTTTTTCCTGAAACATTGAAGGCCTTATTATCACCAAATCCTCTGATTCCCCACCCGCCATATTCAAAGAGGGGTTGATAATTTCTTACTTGAATGTGCTCAATTTCTTCCCAAGAATACTTACGCCATTTGAGGTGAAAGGGAAAAAATTTGACCTGAATGCCCTGACTATCGATTTTTGTTTGCAGTTGAGCTGCAACAAACAACAATAAAATTAAAGCCATGAAAGGAATAACAAAACCATAAAAAACACCTGTAGATGGCACTTCGTCGACAGTTACCATTGAATTTGCTTCTAATAAAACCATGCCGATTGGTCCTAACGTTGAACCAAGAATAATTAACCATAACCACCATTGATTGAATCGTTGTTTCTCTAAAAATACATCCTCACCCATATCACTTCATGTAAAAGGACAAATTAATAAATAAACCTTAAAGGAAGAGCGTTGAAAGAAATTTATTGAAAAATTCTAATACTTCCCCTGGTTAAAAAGTCAACGGTAAGGTCAGGTGAAAAACATTCAAATTCCATGCGTGAGTATTTAAGGAAAATATCCATTGGAAACAATTAACACTCATCTCATTGAAACAAATTACTTGAAATTAAAATTTGCTATTGTTTTGAAGAAAAAAAATCATGAGAATAAAACTGTTTATTGCGCATCTAATCTTTCTAATAGTCTTATTAATTTGTTCTGCTGCCAAAGCCCAAACATTTTATCTTGGTTTATCTGGCGGATATCATTTAGGAAATGGTAAGGTAACGCTTGGCGAAAATTATACCTCCAGCAATGGAATTGGATCAAGTGACAAGGTGTCTGGCAGCTATGGAGAAGGCTTTCACATTATGGGAACATTAGGTTTCAATTTGAATGAAAATTTTGGTTTAGAATGCGACGTTAACTTTATTGACGGAAGAAGTTTTGAAACCAGTTACTTCTCCAGTCACAATAATGGAACTGGACAGTTGATAACCAGTCAATACAACTTAGAAAGTAAAACGGAATTCACCCAAATTGTTCCATCTTTTGTCATTCGGACCAATTGGAGTAAAGTTGATCCCTATGCAAAAGTTGGTTTAATATTCGGAACCGGCACCATTTTCTATTCACTCGTGGAACGGGATTCCTACGACAATTTCGAAAGTTATTATGAATTAAATGGTGGACTTGGAATAGGCGTTAAAACAGCCATTGGTGCGAACGTACACCTTAATGAATGGATTTCCTTTTTTGGTGAATTTAGTTTAAACAATCTTTCTTATGCGCCCAACTATGGAAAAATCACTTCACTTATAGAAAATGGTGCTGAAACAGTTGATGATTTGAGTGTGCATGAAAGGGAGGTTGAATTTGTTGACCATTACAACTTTAATTACAACGAAAACCACCAAGAAAATGAGCCTTCAAAAGCCATAAAAACTTCCTATCCATTAGGCAGTTTCGGATTGCAGTTGGGTTTAAAAATATATTTAAACGGCTTTGAGTAAAAAATTTGCTTCCTTCTCAAATCGGCTTCTGATTTGAGGATTTCGTGATAAAATCGGATCAAGTACCTTAACCGCAACTTTATTGCCCATTTTTTCATGTACACCCTCGTAAACACTAGCCATCCCACCCTTTCCAATAACTCGAGTGAGGCGATATTTGCCAATAATACTGTTTAAAAATTCCATTTGATTTTTTAGGAATTTTGAAAATACAAGATAACCATCATAAGAATGATTGCGCCATAAATGATCATGACATCAAGATAATATCTGAAATCAAAACCTTTTTTGACGATTGCCTTTTTCTTAGGCGCTTTCTTTGTTGCAACTTTGGCTTTTGGTCGTCCGAAAATGATATGTTCCCAATCCACCATTTGTTCGTCGCCGACCAATACCACATCACCAAATTGAAGAATAACGGGTTCATATATTTTTTGCCCATTCACCTTGGTCCCATACTTAGAATTTCGATCGGTAAGAAAAATATTTTCATATGGATCAACAAAAATTTCAGCATGATTTCGAGATACCGTAATGTGATCTACAATGATTTCATTATCATCAGATCTGCCAATTTTGAAGAATCTAGGTTGTTTATCCATAGGATACAATATTACCGAATTTTAATTGAATCTTTCATTTTCAATGCAATATAAACAGCAACAAAAAATACAAATCCCATTAACATTACAATTGTAAAATCAAGAGATAGTGAATTGGCTCCCTTTCCAAAAATTGCATTAAAAGTATCGATATCAAAATTTTTGCTTAATTCATCTGCGGCATTAACCTGAGTATCTTTCAATGGAATGGAGTCATTGGCATTTTCACCCATTTTCATTGCCTTATCCATATCCGGTACTTTGGTAGCCACTTTATCTTGAATGAATGAAAACCCTTCATTTCCCCATCTGGATAAGGTTAGATAACTAAGCATTTCTACCAGAGCGTTCGGAATTTTAGCAACTGCTCCAGCCAACATCACCTGAGGGATCAAGACAATCGGGACAATAGTCATCACTTTTTCAGAAGTTGAAGCAATGGAAGAAATGAACAATCCCATCATGGTTGCCGACAGGGTAAGTGTTAACATCCAAATAAAAGTATACAATGCATTATTCCATGCAGGATCACTGTCACTATACCTTGCTGATATAATCATCGAAAAAAGTAAGGCTTGTATAGCGGCGAATGAACCCAATACGATGAGCTTTGATAAGATATACGTGATGATTCTTTGATTGAACATCCGCTCACGTTTGTAAATTGAATTTTCGCAAACTATTTCTCTAGCCGCATTGTTTGTTCCGAACCATACGGCACACACCGCCATTAAAAATAAAACTGAAGCATTTACTTCGTTAAAAATTAAGCATAGCAAACCAGCTATAATTGGAGCCTGACCAATTAGTATAGCTGTATTTAAACCATCATTGAATTTTATTCTGAAATAGCGCATGGTCAACCACCACAGTTGGTGCATAAAACCGGTATTATTAATATTATGTGGTTTTATTTGTTGAGCAGCTTTAGCATTCTCCTGGCTTGACTTGTTCTGGTTGATCCATTTCTGGGCATTCGGCATAGCCAGCTGCGCATAGACTTTTACGGTATCACCAGCATTGAAATGGGACAAATATTCCTTCGTCGAACCATGATAAACAAAATGCCCCCCTTCCGCAAGGAAAATCACGGAGTCCATGTAATTTAAATCTTCTGGTTTATGCGTTACCATCACCACGGTAGTCCCTTTCAAGGATAAATCTTTAAGAATACCAAGAAATTCTTCTATCGTCTGTGGATCCAGAGGAGAGGTTGGCTCATCGAGAAATAGCACCAATGGATCGCTTAAAATTTCAATCGCAATTGCCACTCTTTTTCGCTGCCCCCCACTAATTTTTCCAACCAAGTTTTTTCGAATTCTCTCAATATTTAAATCCTTAAGGACTTGATTGATTTTTTCTTGAATGGTCTGTTGATCAACATTTGCCAGCCTTAATTTAGCTGCGAAAAACAGCGACTGTTCTACCGTTAGTTCTCGGTGGACTATATCATCTTGAGGCACGTACCCAATCTGGGTTTTGAGATAGTCATAATTCTGGGCTAGTTCCAATCCTCCGATATACACATTTCCCGAAGAAGGAGGCGAATCGCCATTAAGTGCCTTTAAAAGCGTTGATTTCCCACAACCTGAAGGTCCCATTACAGCCAACAGCGACTTGGAAGGAATTTGTATGGAACAATTGTGTAGGCCAATTTTACCATTATCAAAACGTTTTTGAATGTTTACTGTTCGAATCGCAATTTCTGCACTTAAATCTTTAACCTTTCCTGACAATGGAATTTGGAAACGGCCAATTAAAATAAGGTCTGCGGAAGAAACAACAACACTTCCCGTAATTCGTTTCCCATTAACGAAAGTCCCATTTAATGAATCGAGATCTGTAATTAAAAACTTATCTCCTTTTCGTTCAATTGATGCATGTTGCCTACTTATCGACTGATGGGCAAGAACGATGTCATTTTCATTACTCCTCCCTATAAAGATCAATTGTTTATTCCTCAGTTTTTCATCGATGGAATCTTTGGATATTGTGTTGGTTAATGGTTCTTTTGGTTGTTCATTTTGAACGTTTTTACCTTCTGGGTTAAAAACCAATCTAATTCCATTGGGATTAGCTAATGTAACAGTATCTCTGGAGGATATGGCTTCTGTAACACCTTTAGTTAATCGTCGACCATTAACATAAGTTCCATTCGTACTGCCGAGGTCGACAATAAACAATTCCCCATTTTCATTGACCAACAATTGGGCATGCTGTGCAGAAACATCAGATTTATTTATGATAACTTGTGCTGTTTTATCTCGGCCGATTATCACGATTGCTGCTTGACCAACAGCAAAAGCAAATTTGCTAAGGAGCTTATCATCCTCAACAAATCCTAGTCTTATATTATTATTATTCATATTTAAAGCGAAGGTATTTCACCCATGATAAGGGAATAAGGAATTTTTTGTTTCAATGGTATTTCATGTATTTTGTTGCGATAGGATAAGGAGGCTTTGCCAATGAGGTAATAATCAAATTTTGCATTGCTTAAATTGTCAAATCCGTTGTAAACAGCATTAAAATTATTAATTATGAATTGTCCGTTGAAAGTTTTAGCAGTATTCTTTTTAATTGTTCCCTTTTGATTAGATTTCCAGTTTGCAATAGCTTTATTCGAGTTGTCATCTGAATACAGCGCACATGCTATAGATTCCAAATTAAAATCAAGGTTAGATTTATTTTTCAATTCAAAATCTGCGTTCAATTTTATCTCGAATATCGAGGCTTCTTTAAAGGCTATTTTTTTGAGTTCAAAAGCATTATTTTTGGCTTCTTTCTGAAATATTCGGTCTTTAAAAATTTCAGTTTTAATCCAAATTTTGGCATTATTTACAGCTTGTAATCTAGCAAAAGTGTATTTTCCTTTAAGGTTTAAATCAACTTGAATGGAATCCACATCTAAAATACCTTTATCAACCGCCATCAACGAGTCAATATACAAGGTTAAATCACATACAAGCTGCTGTTGTCCTTTGCTAAAGTGATTCGATTCAATCGAGGAACTCTTTGCTATTTCTTTGCCTTTGTAATTTAGCATACAAACAATATCTCTTCCGTTAATCGAAAACCAATTGTCATTATCCAAAGTAAGTGTAGCAAACACCTGATTACTTTCACTTTTCAAGTCTCCATTTGTCAAGGTAATTGTTTTGACTTGAGGTGATTCAAAATTTAAAAATATAACTAAGAAACTGATGAAAAAAAAGCAAATAGCAACAGCAATTATGGTCGTTATTTTTTTCATTTTCATCTAGTTTTGACCCGTACAATCGAATTTATAATTCTGTAAAATATGGTTATGAGAGCATACTGAACGTTTTTCCGAATAAGGATGTGTTCGAAGTAAGTTATCTAATACATTGTATTTACCTTCATTCGTGCTTTGTTGAATTCGATTCCATATTTCAATAGAAACGCAACCGTTATACCCTGAAGAAATGGCAAGATCAATACCATTCATGTCACAATGCACTTCATTTTTCTGGCCAAAAGGTGCAGTTATCATACTTAATATTTGTGCGCCTTGTGCGGAGACTATGGATTGTTTTTGTAATGCATCTTTAATATGCCCCAATTCATTGTGATAGATTTCGTGACCTAAAATACAAGCTAATTCATCATTAGTTTTACAAAATTCGTACATGGTAGAAGTAACATAAATTTTACCTCCTGCCGTAAATGCATTGAGCTCATCAGATTTTAATAAAAATACGGAATAGTTAAATCCTTTGGGATTTTGGATGTTTGCCGAAAGAATTTTAAGTATGTTTTGCAAATTATTTAACCGATCTCCTGAACTAATGAAA
>Ga0209990_10000992_pt1 | contig 25794 bp, 11 predicted proteins | sample NOAtaG_6_FD_187304 | JGI IMG/M metagenome (GOLD analysis project Ga0209990, IMG submission 187304) | Freshwater lake microbial communities from Lake Erie, under a cyanobacterial bloom - NOAA_Erie_Diel5S_2200h metaG (SPAdes) (version 2) | ecosystem: Environmental > Aquatic > Freshwater > Lake ...
ATTTCTCCCGAGCAGGTATCAGAAAATAATTATAAAGAAGAGAAAGAACTTCAGGACGGATGGCAGTATTTGTTAGACAAGAATGGCAATGTTAAAAAGGATAGTTTAGGAAACGACATCAAAGTACCTAAATATGTTAAAGTTGGAGTTAATGTTAAAGAAGTTCATCAATTTAAAAAAGCAAGCATACTGGGTTCGTTGGATTACTTTAATAATAACCTTAATCAGTTAGTTAAATCCGAAAATTTAGTTGGAGAAAATATTTTTGAAAATCATACGGCTACCTTTTTCGGAGATGAAAGAGCCTTGTCTCCCGAATCCAGAAAAAAAATAGGAGCTCCTCCTAAACCATTTCCTAATAATGCAGCCATGGTTTTTAATGCAGGACTTGTTTTAAAAGAAATGTGTAAAAATATTGTTTTTAACAACCGTGGGGTAATTAATTAGCGGTAATTAGATAATTAAATACCCTATACTTATCTATGAATAATAATTTTTATCGTTTGTTCATCTCCGGTGTTTCTCAAATAATAAACACCAATACTTAATTGAGATAAATCTATGTTGTTAATTTGGGCTTGAGGACTAAATGAAAACACTTCACGTCCAATGCAATCAATTATCGAAATTTTATCAATGCTTGTATAGTTCAATAGCTTAATGTTAAATTGACCATTATTAGGATTTGGAATAATCTGTATTTTTTGATTTTGTTGAATTTGGGTTATTCCTGTACAGATATTTACACTTAAATCGGTAACTACTATACTATCGCATCCATTAACAGTTTGTAACGTATCGGTATAAGTGCCCGCGCTTGTGTAGGTATTGTTGTTAATGGTATAGGAACCTCCTGAGCAAATTGAAACCGGATTATTTAACAGAAAGGAGGGTTTAACCGTTAAATTTGTAATTACAATACTATCTATTCCGGTAGTAACTGATTGTAAGGTGTCGTAATAAGTATTGGGATTGGTATAGTTTTGATTACCTACCGTAAAAGTTTCGCCATTACAAATTATGGGGTTAATATTGTTAACCGCAGGCGTTAAATAAGTTTGGCCATTACTTGAACTAACAGCAGAATATAAGCCGGCATTATTTAAACTTTTAACGTTAATGTAATAGGTTGTACCATTTGTTAAATTAAGGTTAGTGTGCGAAATATTTAAAGAGGTACCATTACTTTTCCAACTAACTACATCTGTTGCACCGGGAGTTTTGCCGATACTATAGAAATATTCTTTTATACCGGAATTAATATCTGTGCTGGCAGAAAAATTTGCATAAAGTGTTTGTGAATTTTGAGTATAGTTGATATCGCTTTGCAAACCATCATTAACATTTGAAATTGATAAAGGGTTGGACCAATCAATTAAAACATCCTGATTTGCAACTGCTGATATATTTCCGGCAACATCTACGGTAAGGGATTTAATTTTACAAGCATAAGATACACTTGAACTTGAAATGCTTTGATATCTTACATCTGAATTATTGTTGCCAACGCTAACGCTAGTTTGAGTAGCTGGTCTGGAGCGATATACTTTAAAATTATTGATACTAAATTCACTTTCCCTACTTCTGAACGAAATTCCGTCACCACTACTTATGGGATTGGTATCAGTGTATGTTCCTGCTAAATTGTCGTTTTTCCATATAGTAATTTTTCCGGTTGTTCGGTCGTACATAATCTTAATATCATACCAGCTATTGTTATTTAAAGTTACATTGGTAAAACTGGTTAAGGCAGTAATAGTATTGTTTGTTACTTTAAATAACTGAATTTCCGAAACATTTGGTCTTAGAAAGATTAAATAATTATTACCACGGTTTACTTGTGTTACATCATCACAAAAGATATGAATTCCTCCTCCTCGATTGGTAGCGGTTCCGTTAATTTTGGTTAAGAAATGATAAAGGTAACGGTTAGAGAGGGATTGATTTAAAGTGCTGTTAAGAGCAGTATTTTGATTTATTAAATCACTTTGAACTAACACATTAGAACTTATACCCCAGTTGCCTCCGTTAGAAGTCCATTCGTTATTTATGCTAAAATCAAAATTATCACAGTAAAATCCATTATTGTTATTAGCTCTCCATTCAGAACCGTTCCAGTCTAAAACACTGTAAAACGATTTGTCTATCCCACTTCCTCCTGTGTTATCGCTGTCGGTATAATTAATAGTGAAATTGTTGGTACGATAATTTTGTGGATTGCTGAAGTTAATATTTGAGTATGGTTTTATTACATCGGTTGGACTTGGGGGCGGAGGAGTATAAGTGTTGGTCATTTCGTGATACCAAATGGTTCCGTTAGGACCAATGGCGTCTTCAAAAGCAGATTTAGAATAATAAATATCTTTACCTTCAGTAGAATTGCACTGGCAATATCCACCATAACCATATTGTTGGCTCCATCTGCCTGCAGGATCATTGCATATATAACTCGATCCGGTAAATCCGGTTATTACCATTACATGTCCGTAATCTGTAAAATAACCATGAACTATAACCGGTTTACCTGCTGCCAGTAAGCTCTGAATGTCGGCAAACGTGCCATCGGTATGGCCGATATCTCGAACGGTTAAACCAAAGTATTGAGCTTCAGAATTAAATACAGTTTCTAATCCTGAAACTGTTTGGGCCTGACTTGTACCATAGTAACTGGAAATAGCATCGGGGTATTCTGTTGTTCCTCCATAAAACTTAATAAGCATGGCTATGGAAGTGTTCTGACAACTACCACCCGGGTTTATAGAATTATTATATTGATAAAAATAGGGTACATTGGGAACATAAGAGGCTTCCACAAAAAAGTGAATCAATAAAAAGCAAAGAATGAGTAGATTGTTTTTTTTCATTGTTTTTTTGTTTTATTATCTAACCAAGGTGAATGTTCCGGTTAAATCAATTCGTTTTCCTGAGTATTTATTTTTTGTTTTTAATCTCCAAACATAAGTATCAATGGGTGCTTCTTTTTCCATGTATTTTCCATTCCAGCCGTCACTCTCATTTTCAGTTTGATAAATTTGAAGACCCCAACGATCATATATATACCAATTATAATTCTCTTCATCAAATCCTTTAATAACAGGTTTAAATTTTTCGTTTCTGCCGTCGTTGTTAGGAGTAAACGCATTCGGCACATATAAATAGAATTCTCCTTCAATGTAAATTTTAACACAGGCTGTATCGATACATCCAATGTCATTCTCAGCTTCCAAACAAACTAAATAATCACCGTCTGTTGGCACATTAAATAAGTAAGAGGGATTCACCTCATTACTGCTGCCAAGTCCTGCAAAATCCCAGCTGTATTGAGTTGCATACTGCGAGTTGTTTTCAAATTGTACGTTTGGATTAAAAATGCTTAATTCTTTTGGACTATAATCAAAGTTGGCTATTGGATTTTCGGTAACACATATTTGTCCGCTATAGGCTCCCTGGGCTTTACAACCATTGTTGTTCGTTACCTGATAACTAATGTTGTTGCAACCAGGTTGAATAAAAGTGTAGTTTAATGTATTGCAATTGCCAGATACGGGAGCTCCGTTTACAAACCATTCACAGGTAGCATTGCTAACCTGGAAAGCGTTGTTTAAAGTAACGCTGAGTGGCGCACATCCTTGCTCCGGATTAGCAGTTACTAATATTTTCGGATTACCATATACGCGAATGGTGTCTTTACTACTGGTTCCGCATTGTTGTGTTATGGTATAGGTAACCGGATAATTGCCAACACCCACAGCGGAAGGATTAAAGGTTCCCAAAACTGTATTTGCAATCCCATTTCCGCTCCAAATGCCTCCAGGTGTAGCCGCCGTTAAAGTGTCTTGTCCATCTGTTTCGCAATAGGTAGGAATTGGACTAATGGTTGAGGATATCATTGGTTTAACAGTTATTATCACTGTATCCGTGCTTCCACATACACTGTTTATGTTGTATGTAATAATGTGTTGCCCAACCCCAGCACTTGCCGGATTAAACAATCCTGTACCCGGATTTATAACTCCGTTTCCACTCCATGTTCCATTGGGTTCAACTGATAATATATTATCGGGTAAATCGTTTACACAAAAAGGTGCATGTGGTTTTATAGTAGCATTAGCCGATTTAATCACTAGAATATTAGTGTAAGCCGTATCTCCGCATAACTTAGAAATCCCATAGCTAATGGCGTGTGTTCCTTCGCCGGCTGCAGTTGGACTAAATAAACCATTGTTACTATTCGTTACTCCATTACCCTGCCAATTGCCCCCGCCTGAAGATGCAATTAAATTGATGCTAGAGCTGTTTGTGCAAAATGGACCGGCTGGGGTTATAGAAAGATTTATTTTGGGTTTAATTATTAAAAATACAGAATCTTTTGCATTGCAATTATTTTGGGTTGCCGTTAATATATACCATCCTTGATTGCTAAGTGTAGCATTACTAACGTTTACCGAATTGGTATTAGAAATAGAAGCGCCATTAAATAGCCAGTTATAAATGTAATTATTATTTAAATTACTACTCAATTGAGTTGAGGATCCTTCGCATAATGTATCTGGGTTATTAATCTGAATGATTGGAACCGGATTAACGATAATATTAATTTTACTGGTGTCGGTGCAGGTTTGGCTTAATATATAACTAATCGTAAATGTACCTGTTCCGGCAATTGAAGGATTAAAAGAACTACCCGATACTCCACTACCTAACCATATACCCCCGTTAATAGACGCCTGTAAATTAACTGAAGCAGAATTGGCACATAAAGGATTTACAGGTGTTAAGCTGGCTATTGTTTTTGGGGTGATGGATACACGAGTGGTGTCTGAACTTGAGCAGCCATTTAGAATAACGTTTAGGATATATGCGCCAGTATCTGTTGGTTGCGTATTGTTTATGGTTAAAATAGATGAACTTGAATTGTTTGGACCCTGCCAGTTATAAGTAGCGCCAGCAATATTCGTAGTACTTAAAGTTGTTGTACTTCCCACACATACCGGCGAATTATTTGTAAGGTTAATACTTGGAAGTGGATTAACCAATACATTAACGGTATCTTTTTTAATGCAACCAAATAGAATTGCGGTTGCTATGTAGTTACCTGAATTTAATGCTGAAGAATTACTTATGATCGGATTGTTCTGATTACTTGAAAATGAAGAGGGGCCTGTCCAATTGACGGACGTATTGCTGATGGCACTTAGCGAAATATTTTCACCTTCACATTTTACTAAATCGCCATTTAATGTTAAAGCGGGTTCAATAATGGTAATATTGCGAGTTTCTGTTTTAACACATCCATTGTTATTGACGGTATAGGTAACAGCTACATTTCCGCTTAATCCATTCGGACTGAAATTATTGTTGTTTACCCCATTTCCGCTAAAGCTTCCTCCTCCAGTGCCCGTTACCAAACTGTTTAAGTTTAGAGGTAATTGATTGTAACAAACTGTATCGCTATTCCAACTGGCGTTAGGACTGCTATTAACGGCTACATTTTGAGTTAAAGCAGAACTGCATGAACCGCTTCCCACATTGTAGGTAAGTGCAATGGTGCCCGACAAACCGGATGGATTAAATGTATTTCCACTAACGCCTGTTCCACTCCACGTTCCACCATTTAAACCGTTTATTGTGGTATCTAAATTAACATTACCATTGTCCGAACATACGGTAAAAGGGGTCCAGGCAGGATTACCAACTGGGCTAACATTAACATTATGGGTAAGGGTAGTAATACATTGGCCACTTCCAACGGTATAGGTAATGGCAATGTTCCCATTTAAACCGGCAGGATCAAAGGTGTTGCCACTAACGCCATTTCCTGTAAAAGTGCCACCTGTTGTTCCGGTAATCAACGTACTCAAGTCAATAGGCCCATCTGCAGCGCATAATGGACTCGGACTGGTCCAGGCTGGATTACTTCCGGGACTTACATTAATATTTTGGGTTAGCGCATCGTTACAAGGTGATGTGCCAACAGCATAGGTTATACTGATGTTTCCATTTAAACCTGAAGGGTTAAATGTTGAACCTGTAACTCCTGTTCCACTCCAAGTACCGCCGCTTGTTCCGATAAGTAAGGAGTTTAGATTTAAAGGGGCATCCGTTGAACATAAATTTGTTGTGGTCCACTGAGCGCTGGCCGATGGAATAACTGTAATGGGTTTTGTAGATGTTTCAGCACAAGGGTTTGTTCCTACTGTATAGGTAATATTGTAAGTTCCGTTTAATCCTGAAGGATTAAAAGTTGAACCGCTAACACCTGTTCCACTCCAGGTACCACCAGTGGTACCAGTTAAAAGAGTATTTAAATTTAGGCTAGGGTCATTACTACAAAAATTAGCAGGAGCAGTCCAAGCTGGATTTACATCAGCAAGTACCGTTATGTTATGAGATTCGGTTTTAGTACATCCGCCTGAACTAACGGTGTAGGTAATAGGTATGGTGCCTGTTAAACCATTTGGATTAAAGGAGTTTGAGCTCACGCCGCTTCCGCTAAAGGTTCCACCGGTAGTGCCGGTAATAAGTGGATTTAAATTTATAGGGGATGATGCTCCGCATACAGGATTGGGTGGAGTCCACGCTGGATTAACATTTGCAACGTTTACGGTAATTTGAGCACAGGCAGTTAAGCTTCCGTCACATTTTTTGTTAGCTGCATAATAGGTTGTAGAAGTAGTAGGAGCAACGGTTATACTGGTGCCACTGCCTATATTGGAACCGTTACACCCTCCGGTAAACCATTGCGTGTTAGCGTTTCCACCATTAGCGGTTAAGGTAGTAGAAGTACCCGGACAAAAAGGGCCACTGTTGCCAGTTACAGAGCTGGGTGGACTATTACCGGCACCAGAACAGCATGATGATCCGCTAATATTACCAATTGTAATATATTGTCTTCCAGGATCGGGGCAATTAACTCGATTATTAAAACATCCCGAAGGATCACCTCCGCAGCTTCCGGTACCCGATGTTCTGTCGCTTGCACCTCCACCATATGTAATGGTTAAACTAGTTATGTTTCCATTTAAACAGACCTGAACATCTGCGCTTGTGCCATTACAAATTAATCTACCATCAATGGTTACACTATTGCTGCCATTGCCCACTATATTGTGTTCGGGGGGATTAGCAGATGTAGCGCTCACAGTTCCCGAGCCGGTAGAGATAGTTACCTTATCATTCCAGGAAGAGGAACAAAAAGCAGCGCAAGGTCCGTTTCGATTAATATCATATACGCTGAAGCAAGGATTTGTTATGGCTGGAGAAAAGTTAATTGTAACGGTTGTGGTAGTAGAGGTGTTTGTCCAATTCTGATCTAAAAACAAACCGTTTTTACCGTTGTTTGCACCGGGTAATGTCCCCGTTCCGGTGTAGCGGGGAATGTTTACAGCATTAAATTGGGTACCCGAAACGCTGGCTGACATAGTACAACCGCCGGCCTGTGTATTGGAATAATTAGTTCCTCCATCGGGAAATCCGCTCCAATTGTATGTGATGCTTGTTTGAGCGAAAGTTAATTTGCAAACCGTTAAAAGGATAAGAACACCCTTAACTATGTTTTTTATTTTAAACAACCTAACGATTATTATTTATTAATAACAAATTGTTTAGCCACAAACAGACTGTTATCAGCATTGTCCGATATTTTTAGCAAGTAAGCACCATTTGCTATTTCAAAATTATTTAAGGTAACACGGTTATTGCCTGTTTCAATGTTTAGCGAATTAAAATAAACCACTTGACCAATTGCATTGTATATCTCTAATTTAACCAATCGATTATAACTACTGCTGATTGTTGCATTTAAATTTTCTACTACCGGTACTGGAAAAACTACATCCAAATCAAGTGTATTGTTTTCGCAGTTGATAGATTTAACCTCCAATATGTTTTTAGTGCCATCTAAATCGTACTGATTTAAGCGGTAGTATGTAGTTTCGTTTAAATTTAAATTATCTATGTATGCATAATTTATTGGGTTGTTAGAATTACCTGCTGCAGGAATATTGGCTATAACGTTAAATATATCCCCGTCTAAAGATTTTTCAATTTCAAATCTTTCTGAATTTCTTTCTGTAAGTGTTTGCCATTTTATTTCTGCTTGTGTTTTGTTAGTACAGTTTGCTTTAAAAAAAGACAATTTTACAGGAAGTGTACCGGGGGTTGTAGCAATTGCATGTTCCGAAAAGCTGGTGTACCCTAGTCTTTCGGCGTATCCGCTTGATGCAGTTCTTCCAGCACTACCTGCATTTGGAATTAACGTTGTCCCCTGAAAAGTGTCCCATTGATTGTAGTCGCTGGAGCCTCCGGGTCTTTTTACCGGACAAAATTTATCATCGGGCAATCCGCTGGTATTGTACAATCTAACACCATAGCTACCTGATGTGGGTTGGGTATTTGGAACTAAACTCCAAATCGATCCTTCAATTACATTTGTTAATAAATCTCCCTGGCGGGCTACAATTCGGCTGTCTACATTATTGCCAGACTCGGTTAAAGCTCTAACGGAGCCATTAATAAAGGAAACACCATTCATGTTGCTATTAATAATTTGTGCCAAATATCTTGTGCCATCCGTTGTTCTGGCAACAGGGAAGGAATAAGTACTGGTATTATTTGCAATATCTCGCTTAAAGGTTCCCACAATCTTACCTGAAAAATCGGGTAAGGATGTAGCATCTCCAGCAGAATTTTTAAGCCAAAACACTTTACTACCGGTAGTAACTGTACCAGCAAGTCCTAAAGCATTTAAAACATTAACATCACTGTTCATACTTATTGATGATCCATTATTGAAATCTACGTTGTAAAAAGTTTCACCTTCAAAAACATTGGTAGTAATGGTTTTACCTGAACCTGTAAAAACAATTTTACCTTGGTTTTCGTTGTATTGACCAGTGCTGCTCCAATTTCCGGCAACGGTTAGTGTAGTAGCGTTGAGGCTGGTTAAGGAACCACCAGTAAAAATGGTTAAATTATTTGCTTGAGCGTTTGTTGTAGTTACATTTGGTTGATTATTTACACAGGAACCAGTTGGTTTTATATTTACATTATTTGTAAGGTTTGGAGCAGAGGTAACAGTTTCGAATTTACTCGTTCCACTATTCCATAAAATCCAATTATTAGGTGTTTCGTAATTATTAGTGGTTGGTATATATACTAATTTGATAGCATCTGCCATTGCTAATTTACTTGCATCGGACATAGGTCCATTGCTTATTATGATTTTACCGCTTGTGCCTGCATTAAAATTAAACGTTCCCAAACTTTTCCATTCAAAACCACTTCCTTGTTGGTTAATGGATAAATTAGTGGTACCTCCAGCATGAATAATGCTAAATGGTACATCAGCAGCACGATTAGATCCTCTAACAATACTGAAAAATACTTCATAAGTACCAGATGTTATAACGTTTGGAGTGTAAGTTGCCGTTGCCGTGGCTGCTCCAGTGGTCCCTGAATTATATCTTGCTGTACCTCCATACCACCCACCTGTAGAACTACCTGATCCAAAACCAACCAGGGTGCAATTTGGATCAGACTCACTATCAACAAAAATATCAGAAAGACCTGTCACCGAATTACCAAGCCATAGATAATCATTACCCGATAGACCGGAAGGTGAAGGTGCGTTTACCGTGATAGTACCTGTTGCAGTTGCGCTCCCACATCCATTTGGGGTAATGGTGTAATTATATGTTCCACTTTGAGTTGAAGTTCCACTAATTGTGATAGTATTTGAGGCATAGGAGGCTGAAACACCTGGCGGCAAACCGGTTGAGGAATTGATAGCAGTTACACCTGTTGTAGTGTGGGTAATATTTGTTATAGCATTATTAATACATACTGTTGGAGAAATCGAAGCAGCGCTAACTGTACGATTTGTTACATTTACAGTGGTGCTTGCGCAGGCGGTAATATTACATAATCCTTGATTTGCGGCAAAGTAAGTGGTATTCGAACTTGGGGATACCGTTAATGTGGATCCAGTTCCAATTTGTGTTCCACCGCAACTTCCAGTGTACCATTTGGTTGATGAATTACCTCCAGTTGCAGTGAGTGTTGTACTTCCACCACCACAAATACTAGTTGTACCAGTAATACCTGTAGGTGCAGAGGCTCCCGCGGCTGTGATTCTGAGCGGAGATATCACTATGTGCTGATTTCCTGGATTTCCGCCTGAAACTAAAGGCCATGGACTAGCACATGAAGCTAGGTTTGAAGGAAACCTTGTTCCTGATCTATAAGTTATTACTATTCTTGCTATGGTATTTGAAGAGTTAAATGTCCAAGTTCCTCCTTTCGTTGCACCGCAACTGGATCCTCCTTTTACTGAGTTTCCGTTTGTAGTATTTCCAGTACATCCACCATTCGTTACGGTTGGATTTACGGTAGTCGACAAGTTTGATTTTAATCCAATTACTCTCACGCTGTCAATAAATTCAGTTCCTGAAGGTGTAGCGCATGGAGCTGAATTAAGATCATATACATCAAACTCTACAGGATATTCTGTAAGTATGCCACTATTGTTCTTCAAATCGATAGTTACGGTAACAGTTTGAGAAGTAGAACTCCAGTTTACGCCCAAATTTAATCCAATATTTGCGGCCGGTAACCCATTTGCACTGTTGAATTGAGGGTTACTTGTTTGCCACGCGCCCCCACTTAATACTACCGTAACATCTGCGTATATACATCCTGTTTTTGTGGTTTGAGTCACGTTAGGATCTGATTGAAGCGATCCAGTTAAATTTCCCGCAGTCCAAGGGAAAAAACTAATGTATTCCTGCCCATTTGTATTTATTGAAAACAGAAACACCAAAAAACAAACAAGTAAATATTTTTTCATTATATGTAAAATTGTGTTACTAAATTAAATTTGCTACTTCTAAAAACATGAGGGCTACCCCCCCAATTTAAAATTTCGTCATTAGAGGGCTGGTCCCTCCAATTTAATAAAATCTCTTTAATTTTTTTGCAAAAAAAAAACATGAAACGTATTTTATTATTGGCATTACTTAAATTAATTATCCTAAAAATTTGGGCACAAACGCCTACCATGTTCAGCTACGATATGCCTGTGCCGGGCGATACATTATATTATACGCAAACTCCGCTAATTAGTTTCGATGAAAATCAAACAGGAGCAAATTATATTTGGGATTTCACAGGTTTAATTCCCCAAAATCAACGATTGGATTCTTTTTTAAATATGAATAGTGTGCCTGTATTTTGCCAACTTACCTTTAACAACCCTTTCGATCCTAATCGCAGGGCTACAACAGCCCTTATTAAGGCCTCTCCTCAGTTTCCAATTCCCAATACACAAATAGCCTTCGACAATTATTACGAATTTTACAAAAAACGTACTTCCGATTTTTCAATTTTGGGTGCCGGTGCTACCGTAAGTATCAATGGTTCTGTTCCTGCCGATTTGCCCGCTCCCTATAGTGCTCCTGATGTATTATACAAGTTACCGTTAAGTTACGGGGTTAAAGATTCCAGTAAATCGGAGTTTAGTTTCGATTTGGATACAAATGGTTTTTTTATGGAAAAACGCTTCAGAAGAAATTTAGCCGATGGCTGGGGCTTGTTGGTTACTCCTTATGATAGTTTCTATGTGGTTCGTCAGCGTTCGTATTCTGTTATTGAAGACAGTTTAGTTCTATCGGGCTTTCCAATTAAAATTAACCGTCAGGAATGGGTGTATAGCTGGCTTGCTCCCGGAAAAAAGGGTCCTGTGTTTAGAGTAACGGTAAGCGATTTAGGTTTTGGGCCAAGCATTATTGCCGAATATCTCGATAAAAAACAGAATATAGTGCTTGCTAACCCTCTTAATGCGGATCTGGAAAATAAAGTTTTTCCAAGTCCATTTAGTCATTATATTGCCATTTCGGGCCTAAACCTTAACGAGCCATATTTGATATATAATCTTAATGGAAATATTGTAAAAAAGGGCTTTTACAACGGGTCCGCCATAGATCTTAACGATTTAATAGCGGGCTCTTATGTAGTTTATACCGCCAAATTTAAAAGCGTTATTGTAAAAAAATAAAGGTTAAATAAGCGTATTGTCTGCATTTTAATTTAAAATTATAATTAAAATTATATATTTTAGGATGGTTTATGGCTATTCTAAAATACATCATCTTCATTTTTATATCGGGATTAATTTTATTCCCTTACGATTCATTTGCGCAAGATGATTTAGAAGTAGAGTACAAAGAAATTCGCTCCGAAATTCAACGCTTGTCTAATTTCGATTCTATTTCTTTTTTTAAGTTAAGTTCCAGGGCCATGCGTATTGCAAAAGAACTTAATTCGGTTACCAAACAAGCGGATGTTTTACAGGTAATAGGAACCTTTTATTACTTTAAACGCGATGTAGCTAAAGCACAAAAATATTTTAAAAACGCACAGTCGCTGGCCGAGCAAGAGAGTGACGATAAGCTTTACAACTTAATTGAAGCCAAAAAAGCATTTATGCTGATAGAACGGGCTGAGATTGATAGCGCAAAAGTGCTGTTAAAAAAGTTAGAACGCGAAAGCTATATTCTTAAAGATAGTTTAACCCTTATAATTATTTACAATGCTAAAGGGCAAATGTTTGAGCAAAAAGGAAACTATGTTGAGGCTTTAAAATCTTTTTATGCAGGAAGAAATATGGCCGAGAAAAAAGGGGATTTATTTTATGCCATTATGTTTCATAATAATATTGGCAGTTTATATACCAGCATGGGAAAATATACCGAAGCGTTAAATGAATATCGAAGCGGTTTAATTTTGGCAGATAGTTTAAAGGACATGACCTTATTTGTTCAGCTAAATCATAACATTGGGGTTACCTACATCAGTCAAAAAAAATACATAGAGGCCGAAAAAGCATACCTCGAAAACATTATTAAGGTGAAAGGCCTTGGTTTTCCTCGCGAAATTGCCCTTAGTTACCTTAATTTAAGTAATATCTATTTAAATCTTAATAAGAAAAATTTGGCAGTGGCTTATTCCGATTCTGCATTGTTTATTTGCAAAGAAAATAATTTAATTACCGAATTTATCGAGTGTTCATTTAATAAGGCAGTAATTGCTCTCAAATCTAATAAACCGGATGATGCTTTAAAGTCAATCCATAAAATGGATTCCATGATTATTAAAAGTGGTAACGAAATATTTCTTCCCAGTTATTATCGAACACTTTCTTCTATTTACGAGCAAAAACAAGATTTTAAAAATGCTTTAAAGAGTTTTAAACAGTTTGAGTTTGTTAAAGACAGTATTTCTAACCTTACAAATCAAAAAACGTTAAGTGAACTTCAAATTAAACATGATTTAGAGAGAAAGGAAATGGCCTTAAGCAAAAGCAATGCGCGATTAATTATTTTAGAAAAAGAGAATGATTATAAACGATTACTGGTGTTATTTCTAATTGCTTTATTTCTCTCTATCGTATTGGGTGTTATTGCGCTCTCCATTTATTGGGTATCTTCTAATAAACGCAGATCAAAAGATAATTATACCAAATTATTGATAAATGAAATAGACGAGGAAAGAAGTCGAATAGCTAAAGATTTGCACGATGATATAGGACAAGGTTTGTCGCTTGTTAAAACCCGTTTAACTTTATTAAATGCAGTAAAAGATAAAAATGAGGCCATAGATGTATTAAACGGGGTAATAGAGCGTATGAGAAGTATTTCGCGTACCATTCATCCATCATCCTTAAAAATGATTGGATTAAACGCTACATTAAAACAATTAATAAATACAACTGAAAAAAATACTGGCGTTATTTGTAGCTTCGAATCCATTGAAGAGATTGAGATTTTAGATATGGAAATTAAAACTAATATCTATCGTATTTTTCAGGAATGTATCAATAACACACTAAAACATGCTAATGCTACTGCCTTAAGGATTGATATCGTTCAGGAAGCAAATAAATTTATTTTTTCTTATCGTGATAATGGAGTGGGTATGTCTAAATCGGATATGACGGGTATGGGACTATTAAACATGAAAGAGCGTGCTAAAATTATTAAGGGTAATTTAACCATAGAAAGTAATATTGATCAAAAGGGAACTTTGATAAAATTTGATTGTGTAAATTAATTAATGCTTATGAAAATTTTAGTTGCAGATGATCATCCAATTTTTAGAAATGGGTTGAAAACATTGATTAAAGACAAGCTTCAGAAAACAGAAATTCTGGAAGCCGATCATGGACTGGAGGCGTGGGATCTGGTTCAGAAACATAATCCGGATATGGTTATTCTGGATATCGATATGCCTTATTTAAATGGAATTGAAGTATGTGCTAAAATTCATGAAGAATATCCAGCTATTGGGGTTATCATTTTAACCATGTTTAAAGAGGAAGAGATGCTCAGAAAAGCTTTTACTGAAGGTGCTTTGGGCTATGTGTTAAAAGATCATTCCATTAATGAAATTATAGAAGCAATTGAAACGGTAAAAAAACGTAAAAAGTATATTGGTCCTTCACTTAATGAATTCATTCCGTCTCTAAATCAGGTAAACAATAAATTAAAAGAGTTCGAAGAGAAATTAGGATTGTTAACTTCATCCGAATTAAAAACGCTTAAGCTTGTGCGCGATAATTATTCAAGTAAACAAATTGCCGATTTGCTTTTTGTATCTCCTAAAACAGTTGAGAATTATCGATCGCGTATTTGTAAAAAATTGGAAATAGAACCCGCGAATAATAGTCTACTAAAGTGGGTACTCGAACATCGCGATCAACTCGATAAATTTAATTTATAAATAGTATAAAAATCGTTTAGATTAGAGATCATTTTTACGCTCTCTGTTAATCGCTTTTTCTTCAGTTTTAATTTATAAATTAACTTAACAAAGAAATTCTTTGTGATAATATATTTTCTGATTTTAATGTTCGAAAGTTTAGGATCCTGTTCAATTATTTCCAGTAATTGAATGAGGTTTGTAGAACCGCTAATATCCTCGCATATTAGAGAAAAATCTTTACCAGAGCTTAATTCGGATAAATGGTTTGCAATATTCTGAATGTCTTTGGTGTTCTTTAAATTAAAATTTTCTTTTGCTTTCAGGTGAAGTAAATTACTCGAAAGTAAAATTAGTTTATAGTGGTTACTCTCTACCCCCGGTTTATGTTTATTCGTAAATGACATTAACTATAAAAATAAAATTTCAACTCTCCTGTTCTTCTGATGTTCACTGTCCGGACATTGTTCTTTCTCTCTGCAATTATTCACCAGTTTTCTCTCTCCATATCCTTTAGGCACAATTCGGTTTCTAGTAATTCCAGCCTTTACCAGGTAGTCGCAACAGGCATTTGCTCTTTTGTTGGATAAATCATCGTTATATTCGTTACTTCCTACAGCATCTGTATGAGCACCTAACTCAATTCGTGCATCCGGATTTCTTTTTAGGAAACTGGCTAAACTGTCCAGCGAACTGTAAGAATCATTTCTCACCTCCGATTTGTCAAAATCAAAATAAATATTATTAATAGTAAACATATTACCTGCTTTTACTTCAGGAATCATCCTAACCTTATCCAACATTATTTTTACTTCACTACGACTTAAAACAAAGTTTTCATTGTCCTGTTCCGGCAATATGTATTTATTTACTTTATAACCATTTAAGTTAAAAGTTACTTTATACATTCTTTTCTTATCTACCTTAAGGGCAAAGTGTCCATCGTTTTGCGTAGTTATAGTTTCTATTAATTTATAATTATTTTTACTTTCAGCTACAGAAAGTTCAACCCTAACTCCAGCCAAGGCCTCTGAAGTAATGTTGTCTAGAACTATTCCTTTTATAGAGTCATTTATTTCAGGTTTAAAGAAGTAATATATTTTATCTTGCCCATTTTTACCATCACGGTTTGAGGAGATGTAGCCTGAATTTTTATCCTTGTATTTAAAAAAAGCAAAATCGTCTTTAGATGAGTTAAGTGGTCTTCCAGCGTTAGAAACTTTCGTAACAGAATTGTTTTTAAGCTCAGCTTCAAAAATATCACTGCCACCGAAACCATTTAAACCCCTGGATGTAAAATATAATTTGTTATCACTAAAAAAGGGGTATGATTCGTCTGAAGATGTGTTTACAAGTGGTCCTAAGTTAACAGGAGCCTCAAAAGTGGAGTCGGTTATCTTTTTTGCTGAATAAATATCAAATCCTCCATACCCCCCTTCTACATCTGATGCAAAATAAATTATGCTTTCATCATCATTAAGATTAGCAAATGCATAGTCGAAATTTTCATTGTCGAATGATAGTGTAAACGGTTTAGAATAATTGCCATTAATAATGTATGAACCATATATTTCCAATTTATTCTGCCCATCTTTACTTAAATGTTTCTTTGCATTCTTACCGGCTTTGTACTTTAATTCTTCAGACGCATTAGCAGTGTAATAAATTAAATTTTTAGATTTTGTTATGTAAGGCGCAGCTTCATAAAAAGTGTGGTTTATTTTACCGGGGAGTGCTATTGCTTTTTCTATTGTAACGGAGTCTAAAATTTTCCCAACAGCTAAATCATAATACACTGTTTTTTCTTCATTTGTTTGCTTAGCGGGCATTCCATAATAAAAATTGCCCTCCATCGAGTAGTATCCCAAACTTATCCCTCCGGTGTTTATATTGGTTTCTGTTACTTCCAGGTTGCTTCTTAAATTAATGTTTTTGATGGGCCATAAACATAAATTTTGAAAGTATTGTAAGCTGTCTTTTTTACCTGCCTTTTCGCAATATTCGTTGTAAATTAAATATGATTTTTCATAATTCTCATTGCTTCGAAGCACATCTGCATATTCTTTAAGATCATTTGCTTGTAATTCTTTATGAAGATATACTTTGTTATACCATTTTACCGCATCGGGATAATCAAACAAATGCTTGTAACAGGCTGCTATTCGAGATATAACATGGTAGTTGTCTTTGAACTTATCTTGTTCAGCAAGTTTCTTATATTCCGATAATGCTTCAGTATACTTAAAGTATTTGTAGTAGTCGTCGGCCTTATTCATGTTTTGACCGAATACGGAATTTGCAATATAAATTATTGCAAGCGCTAGAACTAATTTTAGTCTTGTCATACAGTTGTAAAATTAAAACTTAAGTATCTAATACAGATAGGTCTGCCCCCCCAATTTTTTTAAAACCTTGGAGATCTCACGGCGGCAGTTTCTTTAGCGATGGATACGGGATAAACGATCATAATTTCGTGCGTACCGGAGGAGTAATTACCGATTTTATCGAGGTTAAGATCATAAGCATAACCGATGGTGCAGTATTCTTTGATATTAAAACCCAGCAGTGCGATTACCTCTTTGCTGGTTCTAAACGAAGCGCCAAAAGAGAACTTACCGTTAAAGGCGAGTTGTGTGTTGAGGTCAATTTGCAAAGGTGCACCGGATACCTGCTTAATAAGCGTAGAAGTATTCAGGCTCATTTTTTCATTTAATTTAAATCGATAACCTCCTTGCAGGTAAAGGTGCATGTCTTTAGGGTTAAAAGAAGATTTACCCTTGTAAGCATTTTCATAAACGATTTTATTTTCGAGTAGATTAGGGATAGCGAATCCCACATAAAATTTATCGGTATAGTAGTAAGTACCAAACTTGAAGTTGGGCTGCGTAACACGTGGAGTATTAGAAGAAAATACGGGGTCGTTATCATCCACGAGGTAAACCTGATTAAAATCGCTTTGTAACATGGATACAGAAGCCGAAGCGCCAAAGCAGAGGTGAGACTTTTCGAAGTTTAAACGATACGCATAAGTACCCGCAGCATAGAAGTTATTATTTACGCCGATTTTATCGTGTAAAACAGTAGTACCCACATTGTTTTTTTCATCTTTAAAGTGATAGTTGGCATTAAGCCCCTGCATAACGGGTGCACCGTCAAATTGGGTCCACTGATTTCGATAAAAGAGGGCAGCATCAAGGTTTTGTCCGGCTGCGGTAGCTGCAGGATTAATAAAGGCATGCTGCAACATATATTGAGTCATGTTGTATTGATTTTGGGCCTTAGCCAAAGCAACCCAGGTAATCAGAACAGAAAGGATGATTAATTTTTTCATAGGATAAAATCTTAAAAATTATTTTCTTCTTAACTCAGTAAACCCGGTAATACCTTTGTCTTGCGGATTTAATTTAAGGATGTAGTAATACGTGCCATCAGTTACCTCATCGCCCACCACTCGCAAAGCGGCATTGATGCTTTGACCCTTCCAGTCGTTTTTGTAAGGCTTGGCTTCAAACACCAGGTCGCCCCAACGGTTGTAGATAAGCAATTCATTATCAGGGAAAAGTTCAATACCCTTAATGTCCAGGAAATCGTTTTTGCCATCACCATTAGGCGAAACGCCCCCGGGCACAATAATCACGACTTCTTTTTCCACTCTAAAATAGACGGTAGCTGTTTTGCAGATATTGGCACATACATTATCACAAATTTGATACACCAGCGAATCCGTTCCGGTAAATCCGGCATTAGGCGTATAGGTAATAATAGACCCACTAACCGAAGCCGAACCACTGCGAGGATTGGTAATGATAACCGGAGAAGAAGCCGAAGCCCCATTATCGTTAATAGCCACATCCAGGGAAGCAGAAGCATTAAAGTCAACCGTAGAGCTATCATCAGCCGCATCAAAGACACTTATGTTGTTTACCGTAAGTAAAACAGAGTCTTTGTTCTGACAACCAAAAGAATTAGTAACGGTTACCGTATAGTAGCCTTGCTGAGCCGCCGCAACATTAGATAAGGTAAAGCTAGCCGTGTTGTTGCCGTTGTTCCAGCTATACACACCACCACCGGTAGCGGTAAAAATAACATTTTCGCCCGGACAAGTAATCTGATTAACGCCGGCATCAGCAACAGGCGAAGGATTAACCGTAACGGTAACGGGTACTCTGCCACCGGCATTTTTACAACCATTGCTGTTTATAGCCTCCACAAACACAGTAGTAGAGGAAGAATAAGAACTAGTATAAGGAGTAGTTCCCAAAACGTTACCCGCAGTTTGGCTGTCGTAAACGGTATAGGAGACATTAGGTTCAGGACTGGTGATGGTTAAAGCGGCACTTTGTCCGTTACATACCGAGTCTTCGGATAAACTCACCGCCGGATTAAGCGGAAGGGCAATTGGGTTAAGCGTATAAGGGGAGAAAGCACCGGCATTTTTACAACCGTTATTGTCAACCGCCTGCACGTAATACGTGGTAGTATCGGCCGGATTAAAAGCACCCGGAGCAGTTCCTATAGGGGCAAGAGTGGTGTCGGTATAAACATTATAGGTAACACCGGTTTGCGGATTAATTAACGGCAAACTAACGGTAGTGCCGGCACAAACGCTGGTGTCGTTGTTACTGAAAGCAGGAGCCAAGGGCAAAGTATTAACAGTAAACGAAACCGAATCAACCCCGCCTGCATTAACACAACCGGTAAGGGTATCCTGCGCAAAGTAAAATAAAGAACCACTGGCAGAAGGGGAGAAGGAAGTGTCGGCATATCCCACTAAATTGGTTAATGCAGCATTGCTGTAAACCGGATAAGCAATACCGTTTTGGGGGTTACTTACGCTAATGGTTAAAGATTGTCCCAAACAAATAGCCGGAGCACTTAAACTAAGCGTAGGGCTATTGGGTAATGTATTTACGTTTACACTAACTGCAGAGTATCCGCCGGCATTAGTACAACCCGAGTTGTAAGCAGCATTAACATAATAAGTAACATCACCTGTAGGACTAAAAGAAGCAGTAGCAGTTCCCACAGGAGCTGCGGTAGTATCGGTATAAATAGAATAAATTACACCGCTTTGCGAATTGGTAACTCCAATATTAATGGAGGCACCGCTGCAGATACTGGTATCATTTAAGCTTAGTATAGGATCATTAGGAATGTTGTTTACAGTAAAAACCACCGAATCAACCCCGCCAGCATTAACACAACCGGTAAGGGTATCCTGCGCAAAATAGTAAAGCGTATCACCAACAGTAGGCGTGATGGTGGTGTCGGCATATCCCACTAAATTAGTTAAGGCAGAGTTGCTGTAAACCGGATAAGCAATACCGTTTTGGGGGTTACTTACGCTGATGGTTAAAGATTGTCCCAAACAAATAGCCGGAGCACTTAAACTAAGCGTAGGGCTATTGGGTAAGGGATTAACGAAAATGTTAATCGGACTAAATCCTCCGTTGTTTTTACATCCATTACCATCGGTAACTTGTGCATAAAATAGTGTGTCGCTGTTTACAATAGTGGTGTATGGTGTAGAACCCAAGTCTACCGCCGTTGTATCATTAAATATATAGATAACAGGATTATTTCCGGTTGCAGTACCACTAATAGTAATGCTTGAACCGACGCATACTGTATCGTCGCTAACACTTAAACTGGTAAGAAGTGGAGCACTATTAATGGTAATATTTTGAGTAGATGAATCGGCGCAAGAACCGCTAACAACAAGGTATTCGATGCTGATACTTCCCGTTAAACCACTTGGGTCAAAAATAGCTCCGCTAACACCATTACCATTCCAGGTTCCTCCATTTGTGCCTGTAACAAGTGTGCTTAAATCGAGAGGAGTATTGTCGCAAATACCATCTAATGGAACAGACCATGCGGCACTAACCGAATCGCTAACATTAAGACTTATTGTAGAATCTTCTGTACAAGGATTAACACCCACGCTATAGGTAATAGAAACAGTTTGTCCTACAAAATTAGCGGCATCAAATAAATTACTTGAAGGTGAACCGTTTACCGTCCAACTTCCACCGGTAGTTCCGCTTACTAATGAATTCAAGTCTACTATTCCCTGCGAAGCACATACGGTAGACGTTATATTCCAGGCTGGATTTACATCGGCAATAATATTTTGATCAATTTGTCGGCAAATGGTAGTATTACAAGTTCCGGCGGCTAACACATAATAGGTAGTAGTATCGTTAGGACTTACTGTAATAGAAGATCCGGTATCGATAGGGGTTCCGTTACATGATCCGGTAAACCAATACCAATCGGCACCTGTGCCTAAAGAGCCCCCTGCAACAGTAAGCGTTGCAGATGATCCCTGGCAGGCATTTACAGCAGAGCTATTGATACTGTCAGCAGGAACAGAATTTGTGTTTAAGGTAATAGAAGAACTAACCGCTAAAGAAGTATTACAGGTTCCATCGGTTTGCACATAATAAGTGGCAGCAGAATCGGCTACTACCCAAAGCGAGTCTCCGCTTCCTACCGGAGTGGTAGTGGTGTCGTTTACATACCAGTTCCACTGAGTGGCGCCGGTACCCAAACTTCCATCCGTAATATAAAGCAATACACTATCTCCCGGACAGGCAACAGGTTTGGTATTATTAACTACAGAAGGTTCAACTGATCGGGTGTATAGGCTGATGGTTTTAGAAATACAAGGAGAAGAACCACAGGTTCCTATAACATTTAGATAATAAGTGGTAGTAGTAGTAGGGCTAACCGGTTGAACATTGCTTGTGCCAATAACCGGACCGTTACAACTGTCGGCATGCCATTGTAAAGATTCGCCTGGACCTAAAGTAGCGTAACCAACTAAGTTAGTTGAATTACCCGGACAAACATTGGAAGGATCGGCAGTTAAACCGGTTGGAGGATTGGGCCCGGGCTTAACATGCACATATATGTTTACACAATTGGTATTGCCACAGGCATCTTCCGATCTTACATAATAAGTGGTAGAGGAAGAAGGAGTAACAGTAACACTTGCACCCGTAGCAACAGCTGTTGCAGGGCCTGCACAAATATCTCCATCATACCAAACCCATTGAGCGGTGGTACCTAACGAACCTCCATTTACGGAAAGGTTGGCTGAACTTCCGGAACAAATGGTATCAACAGAGGAAGATGCAGAAGTAGCACCAACAGAGGGAGTGGCTACATTTAAAGTGGCACTGACACAAGAAGTGGTGTTGCAAGTACCCGCAATGGAAACATAATAAGTAGTAGTGGAAGTTGGATTAACCGTAATAGAAGCACCGGTACCTACAAAAGTGCCGTTGCAGCTACCGCTAAACCAACTGTATACGCCACCAACGCCTACGGTACCACCGTTAGCAGTAACAGTGGCAGAACTACCGGAGCAAATCTGATTAGGGTTATACGTAATAGAAGTAGGAGCAGAAGAGGTGCTGTTTACAGTAACGGTTTGGCTTGCACATGCGGTAGTATTGCATGTACCTACAATCTTTACAAAATAGGTGGTAGTAGAAGACGGAGAAACCGAAATAGAGGCACCTGTTCCAACAAAAGTTCCGGTACAAGAACCCGAAAACCAGCTATAGCTGGCGCCACTGCCTAAAGAACCCCCGTTTGCTGTTAAGGTTGTATTGTTGCCAGAACAAATGGTAGAATTCGAAGCTGATACAGAAGTGGGAGCAGAGGACTCAGTATTTATGGTTAATGATGCAGCGTTAGAATTTACGTCACAGGCAGCCGATGTACCTTGAACAATACAACGATAATAATAAGGACCGCCTGAAATATTTCCGGATACTGTAAGTGTACTTGTGGTTTGTCCGCTATAGGATGCATTAGCCGGCGTATTGTTGCTAACGTTACTAAAGTTTACATTGTCGCTCGAAAACTGCCATTGATAGCCGTTTGCATTAGATGCATTAACAGAAAAGTTAGCGGAATTATTTTGACAAATAGTTTGGTTGCCAGGATTAGTATTAATTGTTGGGGTACATGGAGGTGCTGCATAAGCACCACACTGTCCGGTAGTACCTGTATTTATTTGCGTAACATTTCGTTTAATTCTTAAATTGTCGTAACGCATATAACGGTTAGTACCCATATCATTCAAGCATGCGTAAAAACCCATAATGCGAAGGTTATTGTTAGTGTAAAGAGAATTAATGTTAGCACCCTTTCCATGCGAGCTATTAAGTGTTTGAGGATCTTGAGGTGAACCACCATCATTTCTTACAAATAAACGCCATTCGTCATTTGCAGGATTGTATTGTACTTTAACACTATACCAATTGCTAGTTATTGCAGTGTTGTCTGCTACAATACAACTGGTAGAGTTGGTGCCGTTCCAATTAAAAAATGTATAAATACCCTGATTGTTGGTAGCGCAATTATTATCGGTAGTACCACCATTAAAAGAAACAAGTTTAACTGTATTACTTCCGGATGCATCACCAAATATAACAGCATAGCCTTGAGTTTTAAATGAACAACTTTGAAGTGTAGGAGAGTCCATTCCAATAATAAAGGCACCGCCGAATGAGCTCCCGTTTGCACCGTTTGTGAGTCCCCAAGGAGTGTTACTTCCGTCAAAATTGAAACTCCATTCTAAAATTTGTGTATTACTAGTAAATCTACAACTAAAGTTGGGATCGGTATCATATACGCGGTCGGGTCCACCATAATAACCATCTCCGCCCTTATATATCATATTATATCCAAAGTCGGTGTTTACACCATAGGTGTTTTGTAAATAAGCATATCCACCGGTAAAGTTGTATGAAATACCATTAGGGCCGCCAACGGTTTCTGTATATCCCCATCTGGTATTATTGGGATTGCTACCGTTCGTACAGGTGGTGGTTACTCCCGAAGTATTATTACATGATGTATTAAATAAATCTTCATAAACTATTACTTCTTGTCCGAAAGAACGAATAGAAATAAATAAAGTAATTAGCAGAAAAAATTTTTTACAACCTAATTTGTGTTTCATAACTATGAGTATAAATCATAGTAAATTTAGGCCATAAAGAGCTTTAGCTTTGGGGGGCTACCACACCAATTTAAATGTTTAGAGATTATTTAAAGTAGACAGAAGTTCTTTGTTTTCACTAATCCATAACAATAAACTATTGTTGCGAGGAGGCAATTTAAGTTTTTGACAAATGCGCGATCTGCAATTTTCTATAGTTTTATCGGATAAAAATAAAATATCGGCAATTTCCTTGGTGGTGTAATTTTGAACGACCAGTTTTAATACTTTAATTTCGGATTTGGATAAATTGTTGATGAGGTCTACAACATTTTGCTTTCTGTTTTCATCGTCTTTAATACCTTTTACAATATTTGCAAGCGACGGGCTTATATAACCTTCGTTAGAATCAATTTTCTTGATGCAATCCACCACTTCATTAATAGAATTATCTTTTAGAATATAGGCACTTCCTCCGGAAAGCAATGCCATACGAATCATTTCTCTTTCGCTGTGCATGCTTAGGAAAATAATTTTAGTTTTAATTTTTTCCGACAAAACTTTTTTACAAACCTCAACTCCACTCATGTTGGGCATATTAATATCCAAAATACAATAGTCCGGTTTTTCATTAACGATGGTATTGTAAGCGCTTGTGCCATTATCTGCATCCATAACCGTGCATTCGGGGAATGATTCGGAAATAATTTCGGTTAATCCTCTCCTAAATATAGGATGATCGTCTGCTATTAGAATTTTTTTACCCTTCATAAGAATAAGTTGGAATGTCTAAAGTTAATTTAAATCCTTTTTCTTTTACACTAATTTGGATATTTGCAAATATAATATTTGCCCGCTCTTTTATCGAACGTAATCCAATTCCTTTTACATTATCTTCATTATTTAATCCTTTTCCGTTGTCCTGATAAACAATTCGTAAGTATTTCTCTACTCTTTCACTGCTAATTTTTAATGCAGTAGCATTGGAATGTTTGATGGTATTGTTAATGCATTCCTGAAGTATTCTAAAAACATGAGTCTTCACTTTTAAATCCAATAATTCTATGTTTTCATTAAGTTCCAGGTTGCAAAAAATACTGGTGTTTTCCTCTACTTTGCTTAAAATTTCAGTTAACCCTCCTTCAATTCCTAAAGTTTCGATTATACTAGGATAAAGCTCGCGGGATAATGAACGTGTTTTCTCGATAATATCAGTTAATTCTGTGGCTACCACATTTAATTCTGAATTTTCTTTACTCAGTCTTACAACTTTAGATTTGGTAAGGGAAAGCAGAGGGCCTAAATCGTCATGCAGATCTCTTGCAAGTCTGGATCTTTCATTATCTACTGCAACCAAAAGTTCTCTACCAAATTGAATCGTTTTTAAGTTTAACTTTCGGTTATATAAAAAAAGCGAAACAAATATAATAAGAAGCACAACTAAAGAGGAGATAGTTAAAATAATATTTCGAATATGCTTGGCCTCCAAGTTTTCTTTTTCGAGGTTGATGGATTTTAGCTTCTCTTTTTCTAATTCAATTTCTTTGTTTTGTGTTTTATATTTTATTAAAAGCTCGTTAATCGATTTGTCTTGATTGAGTCTGTTTAAACTGTCTTTATAGTCAATCATTGTTTGATAAAGTGCAGACGATTCTTTATAATTTCCTTTTAATTGCAGGTATTTTGATTTAATCTCCATGAAATTTATTTTATCCTCCAGATTACCTGTTTTCTTTAAATTGTTTTCTAAATCTTCAAAAAGTTTACTTAACTCATTAAGTGATTTTATATTTAATAACATTCTTGCTTTTCCTATAATAGCTTTGTTTAACTGATCTAATAATAAATTGCGTTTAAATATTGCAATTGCAGAATCATAATAGTTTTGAGATTCAGGTATTCTCCTTTCCTGGAAATAAGCATACGCAATATTTAAGTAAGCTGTTCCGTATTCTAATGGCAAACGATTCATTCTGCCCTCATTTAAAACATCATGCAGTAGTTTTTGAGCAGTATCGTTTCTGTTGTTTAGAATATAGTATATTCCTACATTAAGCTTGATATGATTAAGTAGTCTTTTA
>Ga0209990_10000993_pt1 | contig 25774 bp, 21 predicted proteins | sample NOAtaG_6_FD_187304 | JGI IMG/M metagenome (GOLD analysis project Ga0209990, IMG submission 187304) | Freshwater lake microbial communities from Lake Erie, under a cyanobacterial bloom - NOAA_Erie_Diel5S_2200h metaG (SPAdes) (version 2) | ecosystem: Environmental > Aquatic > Freshwater > Lake ...
TTAGAACCTTAGGCGGGGCACCCGCGACCTTCCCGCTATGGCGGGACAGGCATTCTAACCTCCCGATTAAATCGGGATGAACTACCGGACCAATATTTCAAAGTTCATTTTTAGATTCTTCAGACCTAAAAACAAGGCTGCAAAGATACTGCCCCGGCCCATTTCTCCAAAAGAACAGAAAAATTTAGTCGAAAAGGCTTCATTTCGTTTTGGCTATATTTGCGGTCTATAGCCATGAGTACCAAGGAAAAGCAGACCCGCTACCGCGAAGCCGTTCGGTATCTTGACAATGCTAAAGAAATACTCCGAACAAAAGCGGAAAAAAAGGATCGATACTATCAGGATGAGAAGTACGTGAAAATGGCGTGCGGAACTGCTTATAGTGGCGTTCTAAAGGCTGTTGACACCTACCTCGAAATCAAAGGCAAGCCGATTGAAAAAAAGAAAGGTAGCCGCATATCGGTCGATAGTTACAGAAAGTTACTAACCAAATTGGATAAAGGTGTTTTAAATGATTTTAACACCGCCTACGAGCTGCTTCATCTGGCCGGGTATTATGAGGGGCTGCTACATGCCGATGCCATTAACTCGGGCTTAGATGCGTTCTCAGCCATTTTGAACAAGATTCGCCCGATGGGTGAGCCACCACTTTCGTTGAATTGATTTTACATGCTGTTAGACTTTGAAAAACCGATAGCCGAACTCGAAGCCAAGCTGGCCGATATGAAACAACTTGCCGCTGACAGCGATGAATCTGTCAATAAGGCCATCGAGGCCCTGGAGAACAAAATCACTGATCTTAAGAAAGAAACTTTTGAGAATCTGACCGGCTGGCAGCGCGTCCAGCTATCGCGTCACCCAGATCGACACTATACGCTTGATTACATTTATGAGATCACGAGTGATTTCATTGAACTTCATGGCGACCGCAACGTGGCCGATGACAAAGCGATGGTAGGCGGATTGGGATGCATTGACGGGCAAACCTTTATGCTTATCGGTCAACAAAAGGGGCGCAACACCAAGCAGCGACAAATGCGCAACTTCGGAATGGCCAACCCGGAAGGCTACCGCAAAGCACTGCGACTGATGAAGATTGCAGAGAAATTTAACAAGCCCATTGTCACATTCATTGACACACCCGGTGCCTTTCCCGGTTTGGAAGCCGAGGAGCGGGGACAAGGCGAAGCCATTGCCCGCAACCTGAAGGAGATGATGATGTTGAAAGTACCAGTCATTTGTTTGATCATTGGTGAAGGTGCTTCAGGCGGGGCGCTCGGCATTGCCATTGGCGATCGTGTGCTCATGCTTGAAAATACCTGGTACTCGGTGATTTCACCGGAATCCTGCTCATCGATTTTGTGGCGGAGTTGGGATTACAAAGAACAGGCGGCCGAGGTACTGAAACTCACCGCTAAAGACATGCTCCACCATAAATTGATTGATGGCATTGTGAAAGAACCGCTGGGCGGTGCCCACACTGATTTGAAGTGGATGGCGAACGAAGTTAAACGTGTGATTTTGGAAACGGCAGCCGACTTGAACAAGCTAAGCCCGCGCGATCGAATCAATCAACGCATTGAAAAGTTCTGCGACATGGGCGTTTACAAGGAGTGATCCCATGCGGCAACCCGGCCACCCCGAAAATTATGCGTTACCACCAACCGCATGGCTGTGAAGCTCCATATTATCGAAACGGGATTTTTTAAGCTGGATGGTGGCGCCATGTTTGGTGTTGTACCCAAAGTCATCTGGCAAAAAACAAATCCGGCAGACGAGAATAATCTGTGTACCTGGGCCATGCGTTGTTTGCTCATGGAAGACCGTGACCGCCTGATTTTGATCGATAATGGCATAGGCGACAAACAAGACGCCAAATTTCTCAGTCACTATCATTTGCACGGAGATCAATCGCTGACCGCCTCATTACAGAAGGCTGGTTTTTCCGAAGCAGACATCACAGACGTGTTCCTTACCCATCTTCATTTTGATCATTGTGGCGGCAGTATAAAAAGGCGAGGTGAACAACTGGTGCCGGCTTTCCCGAATGCCGTGTATTGGAGTAATGAAGCGCATTGGGCGTGGGCCACAAAACCTAATGACCGGGAAAAAGCGAGTTTTCTGCGCGAGAACATTGAGCCCATTCAGCAAAGCGGGCAATTGAAATGGGTGAACCCAGGTGCTGATACAGGTCTTCCGTTTGACATCTTCTTTGCATCCGGCCATACGGAGAGCATGATGATTCCACTGATTCCCTACAAGAATAAAACGGTTTGCTTCATGGCCGATCTGTTGCCTTCCACCGGCCACATTCCGCTGCCCTATGTAATGGGTTATGATACCCGGCCATTGCTCACGTTGGAGGAGAAGAAGCGATTTCTGCGACAGGCCGCGGACGAGCAATGGGTTTTGTTTTTTGAACACGACCCGATTAACGAATGTTGCATCGTGAAAGAGACGGAAAAAGGCGTGAGGCTCGATCGAGCGCTGGCGCTTCGGGATCTATAAGCATCAAGGTATGAAAGTAGGGATCGTTCTTTCCGGAGGAGGCGCCCGGGGTTTTGCCCACATTGGTGCCTTGAAAGCTCTCGAAGAAAAGAATATTCAATTTCACCTGGTGGCGGGCACCAGTGCCGGCTCGGTTGTGGGTGCGTTGTATGCTCAAGGACATCGCCCGGCCGACATCATGGCTATAGTCCAACAGATATCTTTGATTCGAACGGTGCGGCCCGCCCTGAGTTGGACCGGGCTTCTCAAGATGGATGGTTTGCGGGAATTGTTGCTCAAGTATATTCCACACAATTCATTCAATCAGCTCGCATTACCCCTGACCGTTGCCGCCACCGATTTGAAGCGTGGGAAAGTGAACTACTTCACCGAAGGAGATCTCATCACCTGCCTAACGGCCAGTTGCAGCATCCCGGGAGTTTTTGATCCCGTACCAATAGGCGATAGCCTTTTTGTCGATGGCGGAGTATTTGACAATCTTCCGGCACGTGCCATTCGCGATCATTGTGATGTTTTGGTGGGTCTGCATTGCAACCCCATCAGTCCTGATTTTGATGCCAGAAATATGAAGGTCGTTATTGAGCGTAGCATGTTAATGGCGATTGGCGTGGGTACTCAGTTTAGTAAACATTTGTGCAATTTTGTCATCGAACCCCCCGGTCTCGATCGATTCAATGCGTTTGAGATTGGAAAGGCAAAGGAGATTTTTGAAATCGGCTATCGCTACACCAAAGACATGGTTACACCCGAAATGATTTTCAACCCCACGCATGACTGAGTTTCAAAAACAGATTCTGGCAGGGATTCCGGCTGAACTGCCGGCCTTACCCGAGTGGGACGCAAATGTTAACCATGCCCCACGCAGGAAGGATATTTTGACCCCCACCGAAAAAAAGCTCGCGGTGCGCAATGCCTTGAGATACTTTCACCCGCACCAGCACGCGCTGTTGGCCAACGAGTTTTATGATGAGTTGCAGCGGTTTGGGCGAATTTACATGTACCGGTTTCGGCCGTTGTATGAAATGAGGGCCCGGCCGGTTGACGAGTATCCGCACCGATCGAAGCAGGCGGCCGCCATCATGCTGATGATTCAGAATAACCTGGATCCGGCTGTGGCGCAGCATCCGCATGAACTGATTACGTATGGAGGCAATGGGGCAGTGTTTCAAAACTGGGTTCAGTATCTGCTTACGATGAAGTACCTGGCCACCATGACGGACGAGCAAACGCTCCATACGTACAGTGGCCACCCGTTGGGTTTGTTTCCCTCATCTCCCGATGCACCCCGTGTAGTAGTTACCAACGGTATGATGATTCCCAATTATTCGAAACCGGATGACTGGGAACGATTCAATGCCTTAGGAGTGACGCAATACGGGCAAATGACAGCCGGCTCGTACATGTACATTGGGCCGCAAGGCATCGTGCACGGCACCAACATCACCATTTTGAATGCGGGGCGCAAAATCGCCAAAGCGGGTGAGGACCTGCGCGGAAAATTGTTCGTCACTTCGGGGTTAGGCGGGATGAGCGGGGCACAACCGAAGGCCGGAAATATCGCAGGGTGTATTACCGTGGTGGCCGAAGTGAATCCAAAGGCCACCGAAAAACGACATGCACAAGGGTGGGTCGATGAAGTGGTTAGTTCGTTGGATGATTTGGTGAAACGAACAAAGGCTGCTCAAAAAAATAAAGAGATTGTTTCGATTGCCTATTCCGGCAATGTGGTGGACGTTTGGGAACGTTTTGCGCGAGACGAAGTTTATGTTGATCTCGGTTCCGACCAAACTTCATTGCACAATCCCTGGGCAGGGGGCTATTACCCGGCTGGTTTGAGTTTTACGGAGTCCAACGATTTGATGGTGCGCGATCCGGAGAAGTTCAGGCAAATGGTGCATCATTCATTGAAGCGTCAGGTAAACGCCATTAATCACCATGCGGCCCGGGGCACGTATTTCTTTGATTATGGCAATGCTTTTTTACTGGAGGCTTCCCGGGCGGGAGCAGACGTGTTGAAACCGGATGGTTCATTTCGCTATCCCTCTTATGTACAGGATATCATGGGGCCGATGTGTTTTGATTATGGCTTTGGACCGTTTCGCTGGGTATGTGCCAGCGGGCTGTCCCGTGATCTTGACATTACCGATGAGATGGCGGCCGAAGTGTTGGGCCGTCAGCTCAACTCAGCTGCTGATTGGATTAAGCCTCAGATAAGCGACAACCTGAATTGGGTTAGAAATGCCAAGGTGAACAAACTGGTAGTCGGTTCGCAAGCCCGAATACTCTATGCAGATGCCGAGGGCAGAATGAATATTGCGCTGGCATTTAACCAGGCCATTCGAGAGAATAAGATTGGTCCTGTGGTGTTGGGCCGCGATCATCACGATGTTTCGGGTACGGATAGTCCATACCGCGAGACATCCAATATCTACGATGGATCACAGTTTACGGCCGACATGGCGATTCATAATGTGATTGGCGATTCTTTTCGTGGTGCCACCTGGGTTTCGATACATAATGGGGGTGGAGTGGGTTGGGGGGAGGTAATCAATGGGGGCTTTGGCATGCTACTGGATGGCAGCAAACAAGTTGAAGACCGTATAAAAAACATGCTGTTTTTCGATGTCAATAATGGTATTGCACGCAGAGCGTGGGCCCGCAACGCAGGGGCGCATCAGGCAATCGCTGCCGCTCAACAGAAACAACCTCTGCTTTCTGTAACAATGCCCTATCTTGCCAGCGAATCCGATTTAGATTTTATTCGTTAGTCATGCGACCGTTGTATTCGTTGATATTCAAATTAATGGGGTGGAAAATTACCGGGAGCTTTCCGCCTGAGTTGAGGAAATACATTGTGGCAGTTGCCCCCCACACCAGCAATTGGGACTTTCCGATTGGTGTGATGGCCCGCAGCATTTTGCGAATCCGGCACGCGAAGTTTATTGGGAAGAGTTCACTTTTTAAACCGCCTTTTGGCTGGTTGTTTCGGGCACTGGGCGGCTATCCGGTTGACCGATCGAAGAGCAACGACATGGTGAAACAAGTTGTGGATATCATCAATGCACACGATGATTTTATTCTTGCCATTGCACCGGAAGGAACGCGCAAGAAGGTTGACAAATTGAAGACCGGGTTTTATTACATCGCCAAGGGGGCGGGTATACCCATCATTCCCTGTGGCTTTGATTTTGCGAAGAAAGAGGTGGTCATATCCTCGCCATTGTTTCCATCCGGGGATATTGATGCAGACATGAACAAACTCCTGCAGTTTTACCGGGGCATCCACGGGGCCAATCCCGATTCGGGTTTGTGACGATTTTTTATTTTTTGTTACTCGAATTATTAACTTTACTTGTCAATAATACAAATACTAATTATGAAATACCCATGAGATAACAATCACACCAACCGATGATGAATAACGACCTTTGTAGGAAAGATTATCACTATGGAAAAGGTCAGTTTCGCACAGGTTGTAAAAGTAGGCTGCGGGATAGATGTACACAAAGAGATCATCGTAGCCACCGTTCGCCAAAACGAGAGCGAATACGAGACGAGGGAGTTTTCCTCGTACACGAGTTCTTTGACAGATTTAAGAGAGTGGTGCAAAAGCAAAGGGGTAACGCACATTGCCATGGAGAGCACGGGCATTTATTGGAAGCCGGTGTTCAACATTTTGGAAGAGGGTGATTTTGATATCCTGCTTGTCAACGCCCGTCACGTGCGTAATGTTCCGGGGCACAAGACGGACAAAAAAGACAGCCAATGGTTGAGTAAACTGCTTTTGAGTGGCTTGCTAAAAGGCAGTTTTATTCCCCCGGTTGAGATACGCGAGCTGCGTGATCTGGTGCGCTACAAGAGAAAAGTTGTGGCACAGGCCGCCTCAGAGAAAAACCGCATCATCAAAATTTTGGAAGACGCCAACATCAAACTGAGCAGTGTGCTGAGCAATGTAGATGGAGCGGTAGGCACAAAAATCATCGATGACTTGATAGCCGGAAAAACAGCGGTGAACGAACTGCTCAAGCATTATCACGGTAAGATAAAGGCGACCCGTGAAGAAATGGGTAAGGCGTTGGAAGGTCGGCTCACCAAGCATCACCAGTTTATGCTTGGAATTATCAAAGAGAGCATATCAGACAAGGAGAAGCTGATCGAAAAGCTGGACAAACAAATTGATGAAGCGGCTGCACAATATCGGGTGGAGATCGAGTTGTTGCAAACAATTCCAGGCGTTGGCCATGACCGTGCGGTGAATATCATCAGCGAAATAGGCACAGACATGGGTCAATTCCCCAATGAACAACACCTGAGCAGTTGGGCGGGCATGAGCCCCGGCAACAACGAAAGCAGTGGTAAAAAAAAGTAGCCACCACAGTGCATGGGAACAAATACCTGCAATGCACGCTGGTGGAAAGTGCTTGGGGCGCAACGCGTAAAAACGACAGTTACTTCAAACGTAAGTATGAATCACTCATAGCCAGACGTGGCAGAAAGAAAGCATTGGTTGCCGTAGGGCACAAAATTATTATTGCTGCTTACCACGTCATCAAAAATAAAGAAGTGTACAAAGAGCCTGTACTGCACAACAATCCGAAAAAGAAAGCCAAACGGATCAACCATTTGCTGGACAAGCTCAAAGAATTAGGGTTGGAAGTCAGGAAGGCAGACCTGGCACCAACGGCATAAAACTCTAAAGGTCGTTTTTTTACTGTGCATCCCTTGTGGAATCACGCGTATGAAATTGACACCTTAACAGGATAAGCACCAACCGATGTCACAAGCTCGGTGAGCAATCACCCATGCAAAGTACGAACATGAAAATTTACTCTCTTAACCTGTTTTACTGAACTCAAAACAAACTTGAGAACTTAAAATTATACACATGAAAAATTGGATGATCATTCTGCTGTGCCTGATCGGCTACCAGGCCACCGCCCAAGGTCTCATCTTTCAAACTTCCGAAGGTGCCATCAAAGGCTATGATCCGGTGGCGTATTTCACACAAAGCAAACCGGTGAAAGGAAAAAAAGAATTCAGCGTCTCCTGGCAGGGGGCCACCTGGTATTTCAGCACGGCCCAAAACCGCGACCTGTTTAAATCGACACCGGAAAAATATGCGCCCCAGTATGGAGGTTTCTGTGCCTATGGCGTGTCGCGCAACTACAAAGTGAAAATTGAACCCGAGGCCTGGACGATTTATGAAGGCAAGTTGTACCTGAACTACGACCTAGATGTTTCCAAAGACTGGAACGAGGATAAGCCCGGGTACATCAAAAAGGCTAATGCCAACTGGGTTACATTAAAAGACAAAAAATAGCCCGACTGAAATAAGATCGGCACGATTGCGTCTTAGCTTGCGCGTACCACCGCATGAAGTACCTAAAACGCACCGCCATGTTCTTCTTCGTATTGCTCCTGCTGCTGGCCACAGGAGTTTTATTTTTTCTTCAGCAGCCCATGTTCGGAGCGCTTCCGGCTGGCGAACGCTTAGCACGCATTCAGCAGTCGCCCAACTACCGGGCCGGAGCATTCCAGAACCTAAGCGAAACACCTGTTCAGAGCGAGGACTTCTCGTTTTGGGGCACGTTGTGGAAGTTTCTTAATCCCTCCAAGTCATTAGAACCGCAAACCCCAATACCGGTTGTGAAAACAGACTTGCGGCAACTACCAGCAGATAAAACCAGCCTGGTATGGTTTGGTCATTCCTCTTATTTGCTGAAAACCGATGGACGGGTGATATTGGTAGACCCCGTTTTTAGCGGGCATGCCGGTCCGTTTAGTTTCATGACCCGAAGCTTTGCCGGCACAGATGCCTACGCGGCTTCGGATTTCCCGGAAATTGATGCGCTGCTGCTTACCCATGATCACTACGACCACCTCGACTACAAAACAATTCTGCAATTCAAGGAGAAGACCAGATTTTTCTACACTTCGTTGGGCGTGGGTGCTCACCTGGAACGGTGGGGCATTCCGGCAAACAAGATCGTGGAGTTGGACTGGTGGGAATCGCAACCGATTTCCGACTCTGTGACGCTCACGGCCGCACCCGCCCGTCATTTTTCGGGACGTAAGTTCACCCGTTATCAGTCGCTGTGGTCTTCTTTTATTCTTCAGACATCTCAATACAAGATTTACCTCGGTGGCGATTCCGGTTACGATGCTCATTTCAAAGAAATAGGAGACCGATTCGGACCCTTTGATCTCGCGTTATTGGAATGCGGCCAGTACAACATGAATTGGCCATTAATCCACATGATGCCCGAGGAAACCGTGCAGGCATCTATTGACTTAAAAGCCAACGTGCTCATGCCGGTGCACTGGGGTAAATTCAAACTCGCCTTCCATCATTGGACGGAACCCATCGAGCGCACCTCTTTTGAAGCGGAAAAACAAAAGGTAACGCTCGCCACGCCCCGTATCGGAGAAGTAGTTACGGTTGGGCGATACTATCCGCGCAAGGCCTGGTATAACGAAGTAAATTAAACTTTTGTCAGTACGACTTGTCGGGGAACACTACTGCCGGCTTGATGTTGTCTCGATACTGATGAAGATGCAGCAGCCAAAGCCCGATGCCGGCAGCGCCCTGCATGTAACCGGTTTGCGCCTGAATTAAGTCCGGCTGTCTGCGGTGCTCCGCTTGCGGCCAGAAAAGCCGATCGCCCTCTGACCGGCCTCGCTTGATGATATCCTCTGTCATGACCATGGAAAAATCAAGGTACTCCTTGCGCTTAAGCAACAGGTGGAGATCAAGGAAAAACTCAGCGACTCCGGCCGAGCCACAACAGGGTGCTTGGTTATTCCAAAATCCGGGGCTCTGTTGTCCGGGTATACCACAGGTCATCAAGGCCTGTGCAGCCTGTTCTATTCGCTTCACCCATGCCGAGTCCTGCGTAACCCGAAACAACTCGTAATAAAAACGGGCCGTGCCCGCGGGCCCGTGGCACCAGCTGACGTAAAAAATGTCGCGGCCATTGCCATCGTGATGGCGTATCCATTTGTTGTCATGCTCAATTGTTGCCAAATGGGCGGCTGCCTGAAGCGCTTTATCGAGGTAACGTTTGTCTTTCGTTTTCTGATAAAGCCGAAGCAAAAAATAGCCATTGCCCGCGGTGCCATGCGAGAAGTTCGGCATATAGTACCCTTGCTTCATCAGCGTGCTGTCCATGAACCAACGCACGCCCCCTTCTGCCGGCTGAGCAACCTCCAGCAACTGGTTACCCGTGCGCATGGCCAGGTCGTTGGAAATGTCATCGTTAGCTCGCAGCAAAAACAAACCGATACCGGATGCTCCGTACACCACATCGGTATACTGCCAGCCGGCCGATTTATTTCGCACACGGGCCGAAGCAAAAAGCTGGCGCATGAGTTTTTGGTATCCGGCCAGCAGTTCACTTTTCCGACTCAGGTCGTAGACTTTCTTCACCGTGAAACAAGCTCCGGCCAGGCCGGTGTAAAAACCAACCTCATCCTGTGTGAGCGCCCGGGAAGAATAGTGGTGAATGAGGAATCGGGCACCGGCCTCGGCTTCGCGGAGAAAATCCGGATTCCGGGTGGTGTGAAACAGCTCGGCATAAAACAACACAACACCGGCCGAGCCCGAGTAGAGATTGGTCGTGATGCCGGAATCGCCCGGATAAACACGCCAGTATACACCGGGAGCGTGTTCAACCCGTTGGGTTCGTATCCAACGCTCGGCTGCCAACGCTTGCTCCAGTTGAGCAAGGGCCGAAGTAGTTCCAACAAGAAAAACGACCAGAAAAAGATAGCGAACCATCTCGTTACTTGCCGGCCATGTACATGTAATCAACGGTTACATTGAGCATGGCTTTGATGCCGGTCAAGAATGCGCGCTCATCGATCATAAAGTCAGGGGTGTGGTGGGCGGGCACCCGACTCATTTCCTGATCGGGCGGCATGGCACCCACGAAGAAGAAAAAGCCAGGCACTTTTTTTTGATAGAACGCGAAATCCTCTGCGCCTGTGACGGCATTGATGCGGATTACATTCTCGGGGCCGGTTGCTTTGCGCAAGCTGGCGACCATTTTTTCCGTCAAAGCAGGATCATTAAACGTAACCGGTGTCTTCTTCTCAATACTGACTTCCGCGGTAGCACCAGCACTCTCGGCAATCTTGGTGGCGGTGAGTCGAATTTTTTCGTGAATCTTGTCCTGCATCGCCTCATCCAGGGTTCGTATGGTACCGGCCATAAAAGCCTCCTCCGGAATAATATTTTCCCGAATACCGGCCTGCATGCGGCCCACGGTAATTACAGCGGCTTCTTTGGTTAGTTCGGTTTGCCGGCTGATGATCGTCTGCAGTCCGTTAATGATCTGAGCACTCACCACAATGGGGTCAACGCCCATCCACGGTGCCGAGCCGTGCGACTGCCGGCCCTTAACTTTGATTGAAAACCAATCGGAGGCTGCCATCAGACCAGCCGGACGATAGGTGATGCGGCCGATGGGCGAAATAGACTGAATGTGTAACCCGAAGATGACATCGACCTGGGGATTTTCGAGTAAACCTTCTTTCACCATAAGATCGGCACCCCCTTCTTCGCCAGCAGGGGCACCCTCCTCCGCGGGCTGAAACAAGAACTTGATCGTACCCTTGAGGTCCTTTTTGTTCTTTACCAGAATTTCCGCAACCCCCATCAGGATAGCCACGTGTGAATCATGACCGCAGGCATGCATCACGCCTGTCTCCTGTCCGTTAAACGTGGTGGTCACCTTCGAGGCGAAGGGAAGGCTGTTACGCTCGGTCACCGGCAGCGCATCAATGTCAGCGCGCAGCGCAATAACGGGGCCGGGTTTTTCCGTGCGCAAAATACCGAGCACACCGGTTTTAGCCACCGGATGCTGCACGTCCAAACCCAGTTGGCGAAGGTGCTCGGCAATGTAGGCACCGGTCTTAAACTCACGGTTCGATAACTCCGGGTTTTGATGAATGTATCTGCGCCATTCAATCACTTTTTTTTCGATCGCGAGCGCTTCCTGATCAAGTTTGGCCTGCAGTTTGGTATTGGATTGGGCTATCACGCTCAGCGCGGATAGTAGTAAAGCACCAGATAGTAATTTCTTCATAAGTCGGGTAGATTATTTTTTGGCGTACATATAGTCAAACGTCAGATTCACCAGCGCTTTCACCCCGGTGAGGAGCGCTTTTTCATCAATCATAAAATCAGCCGTATGGTGAGTGGGTGGCTTGGGCAATTTCTGATCGGCCGGGTAGGCACCCAGGAAGAAAAAGAAACCCGGCACTTTTTGTTGAAAGAATGAAAAATCTTCGGCCATGGTAACGGGCGCAATCACTTTTACGCGATCGCCTCCGGCTGTGCGCAGCAACGAAGGCGCCATCTGCTCGGTTAGCCGGGGATCGTTATAGGTCACCGGGTACATCACCTGAATACCAACCTCGGCTTTGGCCCCTGCACTTTCAGCGATCTTGGTGGCCGTGTTGCGTATGCGATTATGAATGCTGCGTTGCATGTTGGGATCAAATGTTCGGATGGTGCCCTGCATGATGGCTTCCTCCGGAATGATGTTACCCCGATTGCCGGCATGGATGCTCCCCACCGTAATCACAGCCGCGCCCCGGGTGAGTTCCGTCTGGCGACTGACAATAGTTTGCAGGCCGGCAACAATCTGGCTGGAGACGAGAATAGGATCTACGCTGTCCCACGGAGTGGCCCCATGTGCCCCCAGGCCCATGACTTTAATGTTGAGTCCATCCGCTGCGGCCATCAAACCCTCTGGCCGATACGACAATTGCCCAGAGGGAATCAGTGACTGTAGGTGCAGGCCGAAGATGACATCCACCTTCGGATCTTCCAACACGCCCTCGCGCACCATTAGCTCGGCCCCGGCCGGAGCCTCCTCGGGTGGCACACCTTCCTCTGCGGGTTGAAAAATGAATTTCACCGTGCCGCGCAGATCATTTTTGTTTTTCGCCAACACTTCAGCTACGGTCATTAAAATTGCCATGTGACCATCATGACCGCAGGCGTGCATCACTCCCGTTTCCTGACCTCCAAAACTGGCTTTCTCTTTTGACAGAAAAGGCAAACTGTTTCGTTCGGTAATCGGCAGGCCGTCCATATCGGCCCGAAGAGCAACCACCGGCCCGGGCTTGCCTCCCTTGAGCAGGGCCACAATACCGGTTTTGGCCACCGGGTACGTTACCTCAAGCCCCAGCTTTTTCAGATGCTCCACTATAAAAGCACCTGTCTTGACTTCCCGGTTAGAAAGTTCCGGGTATTGATGAAAGTGCCTGCGCCACTCAATGAGTTGCGGCTCAAGCTCCTCGGCTTGTTGATTTACCTTAGCCTGCAGTTTACTGCTCACCTGGGCATGCCCGAGAACAACAGCAACCGAGAATGCGAAAGTCAATAGGGTTTTCATGCGATCAGAAGTGTGCCGAATATAGATAAAATTGAAGCGGTACGAACCGGCTTTTCTTTTAGCGGTTTGAGCCGTTACTTTACGAGGTGTCGTGGATCAAGATTTTTGAAAGCGCACAGGAAGCGCACAGCCGCGTGCCCCCGGGTGCGTTGGCCCTGATGCGGGTAGGCACCCTTCGCATATGCCTGGCCAATGTGAATGGATCATTGCGGGCGGTTCAGGATGCGTGCACACATAATGGGGAGACACTCAGCAAAGGCACCCTCAACTTCCGGGGCGAAGTCATCTGCCCCTGGCATGGCTACTGCTTTGACCTAAAGAGCGGGCGCGAGAGTGGCGAGCGTTCAGCCGATCTGGAAACCTTTCCGATCAAAACGGAAGACGATGGAATTTTCATCCTGATTTGATACGTTGAAGCATCAAATCTGCGTTATCGTTTAACTTTGAACTCCAGTTACTATACTTGCGTGAAGTACCTCTTCTGTCTATGGTTGTATGGCGTACCCTTGGCGGGGCTCGCCCAAACTTCTCCTGAAGAGGCTGGCTTGTTGGGGGGTTTAAGCAGCAGCGTGACAGCTCCGGACGGATTGCTCGCCAAAAGAGCGGTAGTGCTCTATCAACTGGCCTACACCGAGGAAGAGCTCAATCAGATGCAGACCTTTTTTCAGCAAACCGGAATTGATGCGATTGCCTACTTTGAAACCGACCGCGTACTGGCCGGCCCCGATTTGACCAAAGCATTTGCCGACTATTTCAATACACGCAACGTTGCATTTTTTGTGTTTGCACAAAAAGAATCGGGTCGATTTCGGTTGGTGATCACCCCCTTTAGTAAAACGGTTGACTTGATTGCGAAGGGTGGCAGCCAGTGGGTGATGGAGAATACGTCTCTGCGGGAGCTGTTGCAAAACGCGTATCGCTCACTCGTCAGCAATCAAAAGCGACAGAATTTTTTGATCAACGATTTACCGGAGCGTGATATTCCCGTGAAGAATTTTACCGGAAGGCGCTATGAGTCGTTTAGCAAAGAAGCAACCTACTTCAAAGTGGCCATACCCCGGATGGCATCGGCCGATGACAACCAGAAGCTGGAGGAGTTATTGCGTCAGGGCCCAGCGTTGAAGTTTGACCTGGTGCCAGCCGACATGAGCGAGCGGGAACTCAATAACCGTGGGTACATATTCATCTTACGGTTTGTTCGGGCCAAAGGCAGCGTTGCCAAAGAAATTTTGGGCTATGAAAAGAAAGTCGAACAAACGTATGCCAGCATGGCAGCATCCCCCGATGGCTTCCAACTCAAGACGTTACCTGCCACTGAATCCGTTTTTAAATTCTATTTCAAGCACATCGAGTACGGGAATATCTACCTGGGTACGCGGTGGGATGCAGATACCTCATGGGAGGCCGCCCTTCACAATCATCTGCAAGCGATGAAGGCCGAAATAAAGCCCTGATCGCTGCGTTGCACCAGTGGTCAGTCGCCATTGCCACCAATGTAGATTTTGTGTCCATTTTGAACTTGTTCAACGTTTTGAGGTTCTAAGCATGTTAGTTTTGCGCGCGGAATGAACAAATTTTTTGTATTTCTTCTTTTTCTGCCCGTTTTGGCCTTTTCGCAGGACCAAGGCAAGGCCGGTACCGGCACGGGAAAAATCAGCGGTGCCATTCTGGATTCAGCCGGGCGTGTCCCGGTGGAATTCGCCACCGTAGCGCTTGTTGATACCAAGACCAATAAGCCGATCGATGGCTCCATTTGCGATGACAAGGGTCGTTTTTCAATTAAGAATATCCCTGCCGGGCAGTACGTACTTTCCATCTCCTTTATTGGATACAAAACCATCACAAAAGGTCCATTTACGGTAGCGGAACGAGGCACCGATATTAATACGGGGGCGATCATTATTCAGCAGGAAACCGAGGTCCTTCAAGAAGTGGTTGTGGAAGGGCAAAAGGAACTCATTGAAGAGAGAGTTGACCGCACCATTTACAACGCGGAAAATGATGCTACCACGAAGGGCGGTGATGCCGCGGATGTGCTGCGGAGGGTACCTAACCTTTCGGTAGACCTGGATGGCAACGTGAGCCTGCGTGGAAGTCAGAATATTCTGGTGTTAATCAACAACAAGCCGTCCACCATTATGGCCAATTCGATTGCCGATGCGTTGAAGCAAATTCCGGCTGACCAAATCAAAACGGTAGAGGTGATCACATCACCTTCTGCGAAGTACGATGCGGAAGGATCAGGTGGCATCATCAACATCATCACCAAGAAAAACACGTTACAGGGCCTTACGTTAAACATTGATGCCGGGGTCGGCTATCGCGGATCAAACCTGGGGCTCAGTGGCAACTACCGCAGGAAAAAGATGGGCTTCTCTCTGGGTGGCTTTGGCCGGGCGAATTACAACATTGATGGTGCTTTCGAAAATCAACAGGCCACCAAATCGAACAACACCGACTACATCACCCAACAACAAGCCGGTAATCGCAGCGATGGTCTTTTTGGCAACTACAATTTGGGGTGGGACTATGATATCAACCAATATAACTCACTGGCGGCCTCGGTGCGCTATGGCGTGCGCAATAACAATTCCGCACAGGATGGGTTACTGACCGAGAATTTTACCAATGGGGCCTTAACTGGTTCATCCTTGCAAGATGTAATCACCAAAGACGAATCAGGCACCATCGATTTTAACCTGAGCTACACCCGACTGTTTCCCAAAAAGGATCGAGAGCTAAGCTTCCTGGCGCTGTACAGTCGCAACGATCGTAACAACGATTTCAGCAATACCTATTTCACATCTGCCGGAGATATTGACTTTCGCAGAAAAAATGAAAATGACGGTTTGAACGAAGAGTACACTCTTCAACTGGATTATCAGACACCTCTGGGCACGAATCAGATGTTGGAGTTCGGGGCGAAAAACATTTTGCGAAAGGTGTTGAGCGATTTTGCCTTCTTTGAAGCAACTGGTTCGGATGGTGAGTTTATTGCTTCGTCTAATCCAAGTTTCAACAACCAGTTGAATTATAATCAAGATGTACTCTCAGGCTACGGTTCCTATACCTATAGCGCCAAGAGTGGCTACAGTTTCAAAACCGGTTTACGCTACGAGTACACCGTGATTAATGCGTTCAGCCGCACGGAAGAAGATATTGATATCCCGGAATACGGTGTACTCGTCCCCAGCATAAATGCTTCGAAGAAACTGAAGAACGGTACTATCAAGGCATCGTACAACAGGCGCATTCAACGGCCGTCCATTCAGTTCCTCAACCCCAATATTCAGGCATCCAATCCACTGAACATTACGATTGGTAATCCAACACTTGATCCTGAGTTCACCAACAACTTTGAAATCGGCTACAGCACCTTCATTAAAGGCACCTCCCTTAACTTCACGGGCTTTGTGCGCAACTCCAATAATGCAATTCAAAGTTTGCGCAATCCGCGGGGCGACACCATCGTGACCACCTACGATAATATCGGTATGGAGAATGCCTATGGCGCCAGCATGTTTGCCAACGTCAACGTGGGCAAGCTTTCGCTGAATGGCGGGGGCGACATTTACTATGCTGATTTGGCAAACAATGTGCCTGACCCTACTCAAAACGCCTCGAATACCGGCTGGGTATACAGTGGGCGCCTGTTTGGCAGCTATGGGCTCGGCAAGGGCTGGGCGCTACAGTCATTCGCATTCTACCGGGGGCGCAGGATTCAGCTGCAAGGTTTCCAAGGTGGTTTCGGAACGTATAGCCTGGGTGCGCGAAAGGAATTCAAAAACAAAAAGGGAAGCGTGGGCATTGGTTTCGAAAACTTCCTTGCCCCGAACATGAAAATTCGGAATGCTACAGAGACGCTCACCATCAACCAAAGCAGCATTACCACGCTCAACAACTGGAGTGTGCGATTAAACTTCAGCTACCGCATCGGCAAGATGAGTTTTGATCAGCCCCGCAGGCGAGGTCGTTCCGTAAACAATGACGACTTGAAGGAAGGCGATGGCGGCATGGCCGATGGTGGTGGTATGTCAGGCGGAGGCGGTGGAGGGGCAGGTGGTGCTGGCGGTCGCAACGGTCGCCCGGCAACAACTCCGGTGCCGGCTGCCGTGGGTGGTGCCGCAACCGCAACGGTAAAAGTTGACCCCACCGCTGTAATTGTGCCCGAGGGAACATGGAACTACACCGTTCAGTCACCGCAAGGTGGCGATGGCAAAATCGTCATCGAAAAGAATGGCGAACAACTTACCGGCACCATCACCAGTTCACGCATGAACCGCACGATGCCACTGGAGAATCTGAAACTCAACGGGAATGAATTGAGCTTTGAGTATACGCTCTCCTTTGGAGGAAACTCGGTGAGCATCGGAGTGAAAGGCACGGTTTCCGGAGATGATTTCAGCGGAAACATGACATTGGGCCAGTTCGGTCAATTCCCCATGACGGCCAAGCGCAGCCAGCCATAGCCGGTAAAGACGAGATGTTCAAAAAAGGTGAGTCGTAACGATTCACCTTTTTTTTTCAACTTGCTGATCATGGCGCAACCCAAAATCGGATTTTGGACCAGCACTTCGCTGGTGATGGGCAATATGATTGCCTCCGCCATGTTCATGCTACCGGCCGCACTAGCCTCGTTTGGCAGCATCAGCCTCATCGGATGGCTGGTGTCCGGTGCCGGGGCTGTTTGCCTGGCATTGGTGTTCAGCTGGCTGAGCCAGCTAATGCCCTTGGCCAATGGTGGCCCCTATGCGTACACACGCGAAGGCCTTGGCGACTTCGCAGCCTTTCTGGTGGGTTGGGGGTATTGGATTTCCGTTTGGTCAACCAATGCGGCTATCTCGGTTGCCTTCATCAGCTACCTCACGGTGTTCTTTCCGGTTTTAGGGGTCAATGCCTTCTATGCTGTGGCCGTGGGCCTCGGTAGTATCTGGTTGCTGACGTGGATCAATGCCCATGGCCTTAAGAAAGCGGGCGCAGTTCAACTGGTGACCACCATATTGAAGATTGCACCTCTCATATTAGTCACAATGGGTGGAGCCTTTTTCATTCAGACGGAGAACTACCAACCATTCAACAGCAGCGGTACATCAGATATGGCCGCCATTACTTCAACCGCCACATTGACCTTATTTGCTTTTATGGGGCTGGAGTGTGCCACCATTCCCTCGGGCAGTGTGGCGAATGCCGGCAAGACCATTGCCCGCGCCACGCTGGTTGGCACACTCGCGGTCACCGTCTTGTATGTGTTGGGTACGGTGGTGATTATGGGAGTTCTTTCGCCTGAGCTGTTGAAGAACTCGAAGGCGCCTTTCGCGGATGCGGCCACCTACCTGTGGGGCGATTGGGCGGGCTACGTGGTAGCGGCCGGTGCTGTGATATCAACTTTTGGAGCACTGAATGGGTGGATTATTATGCAAGGCCAGATCCCAGCAGCGGCAGCAGCCGATCGCTTATTCCCCTCGTCTTTTGGTAAATTGAACAAGCGCGGGGCGCCCGTTTTAAGTCTGGTCGTATCGAGCACCTTAATCTCGCTCTTGCTGTTCATGAACTTCAGCCGTAACCTGGCCGACACGTACCGGTTCATCATTCTGATTTCGACCATGACGGTTCTGGTTGCCTTTTTGTTTTCGAGTGTGTCGTATCTGGTATTGGCCGTGCGTTCAGGAGATACCCGGTGGAACCAGCCATGGAAATTTCTTATCGCGATCATCGCGTTCGTCTACTCGCTCTGGGCCGTGGCAGGATCGGGTCAGGAGGCGGTTTACTGGGGATTCCTGCTCTTGATTGCAGGGGTACCCCTTTATGGCATCAGTAGGATACTACGGGTTTAGAACTGGTACCGGAGAAGATATCGATATGTGACTTACGCCATTGCGCCACTTTGCAACCCATAATTCAGTCATCGAATAATTTGAAACATAAAAAACCCGGAATCACTTCCGGGCTTTTTCGTTGTTCGTAGTTGGCTATTCGTTTTTCATGTGCTTCGAACAACCAACAACTAACAACTAACAACCAACAACCAACAACCAACTACGATAATTTAAAACGGATACTCTCCTTTGTCAATCACCCGGTTCGCCACCTTGCGTCTGGCTTCCTTGAGATTGTAAGGATCGATTTTGGTGAATCGCTTCAGGCCCATCAACATCAAGCGCAATTCGTCACCCTCGGCAAAGGCGCTGATGGCTTCGCGACCGGCTTCGGCAGCGCGGTTCACGGCATGGTGCAAGTAGATCATGGCCATGGCTTTCTCCAACTCGCAGGCGGCTTCGCCCCGTTGGCTGATCATTTTCTCCACGCGCAGCAGGCACGACTCGGCCACGTAGCCTTCGATGAGCATATCGGCCAGATTCATGAGTACTTCCTGCTCTTCGCTGAGTTTCATCATGTACTTCTGTACGGCTGCTCCGGCTGCCATCAGCCCCGCTTTCTTCAGGTTGGCGATTACTTTTTTCTCTTTCGCGAATACGCCATCATCCTCGCCTCTGCCAAAATCCGGGACGCTCATCAGCTCTTTCTGCACGGCCATGGCAGGTGCCATCAGATCTAACGTACCTTTCATAGCGCGTTTCAGCAGCATGTCGATGGTGAGCATGCGGTTGATTTCGTTGGTGCCTTCAAAGATCCGGTTGATGCGCGCATCGCGGTAGGCGCGGTCCATCGGCCCTTCGGCCGAGAAGCCCATGCCGCCATAAATCTGTACGCCTTCGTCTACCACAAAGTCGAGCACCTCACTGCCATGCACCTTCATAATGGCGCACTCAATGGCAAATTCTTCAAGTGACTTGAGACGTGCCTGGCTGCTATCCATGCCACTGGCGATGAACGCGTGGTACGCATCTTCAATATTCTGGCTGGCGCGGTAGTGCGCTGACTCCGAAGCAAATATTTTGGTCGTCATTTCGGCCAGCTTGTGCTTAATGGCACCAAAGTTGGCGATGGATGTACCGAACTGCTTGCGCTCATTCGCGTAACGTACTGCGGTGCTCACCGTCATCTTGCAACCACCCAGTGCAGCAACGCCCAGTTTGATTCGCCCGATGTTGAGGATGTTCACGGCAATCTTGAAACCATTTTCGCGCTCGCTCAACATATTCTCTACCGGCACTTTGCAGTCGTTAAAGAAAATCTGGCGTGTAGATGAGCCTTTGATGCCCATCTTTTTCTCTTCTTCGTTCATGGTGATGCCACCAAAGGCTTTCTCCACGATGAAGGCAGTGAGGTTCTTGTCGTTGTCAATTTTGGCGAACACCACATACACATCCGCGAAGCCACCGTTGGTAATCCACATCTTCTGGCCGTTGAGAATGTAATGCTTGCCGTCTGCCGAAAGTGTGGCTTTCGTTTTGCCGGAATTCGCGTCTGAGCCCGAATCGGGTTCGGTCAGACAGTACGCAGCCTTCCATTTTCCGGAAGCCAGATTTGGGATGTATTTTTTCTTTTGCGCTTCGCTGCCATAATACAGGATGGGCAGTGTGCCGATGCCGGTGTGCGCGGAGATGGCCACCGCGAACGAATGCCCGGCCCCCAGCACTTCGGCTACCAGCATGGTGGAGTTGAAGTCCATGCCAAAGCCACCGAGTTCCTGCGGTACAGAAGTCCCCAGCAAGCCGAGTTCGCCTGCCTTGTCGAGCAAGTTGGGCATCAGCTCCGGATGTTTCATCGAGTCGATTTCGTCCAGGCGTGGGTATACCTCCTGTTTCAGGAAGTCTTTGCAGGTCTGGGCGATCATGCGTTGCTCTTCGGTAAACTCTTCGGGAATGAAGATGTCGTGTGCGCTGGTCTCGCGGATGAGGAATTCTCCGCCTTTGATTGCTTGTTTGGTCTCTACTGCTGTTGCCATATTGGTTGGTAGTTCTTAGTTGATAGTTGATAGTTGTTAGTTCTTAGTTGGTATTTTTTGGTTTTTGGGTGGGAGGGATTCGATGTCTGCATTATAGTCTACAAATTGTTCATTGACGGCTGTTGCTGAATGTCCGGTCGATCGCTTCTGGAAGTAATTGATGAAGCCACTCAACAATCTCTTGCACGATTTGATTCGAACCATCGCGTGGTCTAGATCTTCAGCGGATACGTATTTTAAATCATAAGCGATCAATACTTGCGTTTCAACTTCGTATAAGCTGCCCCGGGCGATATAAAACAATTGAATAGAGTCTTTAAAGTGATTGCGACCACAACCTTCAGCGATGTTGGAAGGTATCGAAACGGCCGCTCGCCTTAGTTGATTAGTTAGTCCAAATTGTTCTTCCTTAGGGAACGACTTGGATAGTTCATAAATCTGCCGCACCAAATCCTTGGCTTGTTTCCAAACTTCCAAATCTGTATACGACTCCATGTCTTCCTACCGACAACTACGAACTAACAACCAACAACTAATTCAATAATTCATAAACCCCCGCCACGCCCTGGCCGCCACCGACACAAGCGGTTACCATACCGTACTTCTTGTTCTGTCTGCGGAGTTCGTTGAAGAGCTGTACGGAAAGGCGTGCACCCGATGATCCGAGGGGATGACCCACGGCAATGGCGCCTCCGTTTACGTTCAGTTTGCTGCGGTCGATGCCGAGCTCTTTTACCACGCCCAATGCCTGTGCAGCAAAGGCTTCGTTCAACTCAATAAGGTCGATGTCATCCAGTTGCTTGCCTGCGATCTTCAGCGCCTTGGGGATAGCCGCCACCGGCCCGATGCCCATGATGCGCGGTTCTACGCCAGCTACGGCATAGCTGACCAGTCGGGCAATCGGTTTCAGGTTGAGCTGCTTTACCATCCGCTCGCTCACGACCATCACAAACGCAGCGCCATCCGAAGTCTGCGAAGAATTTCCTGCCGTTACCGTTCCACCCATGGCAAAGGCGGGCTTCAACTTTGCGAGGCCTTCCACCGTAGTGTCGGCACGAATGCCTTCATCGGTGGCCACCACGAACTCGCGGGTTTTCTTCTTCATGGTTTCATCCACGTAGGTTTCCTTCACCGTGATCGGCACCACCTCGTCTTTGAATTTGCCCGCTTTCCATGCCGCGGCTGCCTTCATGTGCGATTCGTACGAAAACTGGTCTTGCTCCTCGCGGGTGATCTTGAATTGCTTCGAGACTTCCTCGGCCGTAAGGCCCATGCTGGTGTAGTAGTTCGGGTTGTCTTTGGCGATGGCCCAGTTGAGCGCGGTTTTAAAGCCCATCACGGGCACCATGCTCATTGACTCGGTGCCTCCGGCAATGATGATGTCTGCCTGCCCGGCCTGAATCCGCTGGCTGGCGATGGCGATCGTTTCCAAACCTGATCCGCAGTAGCGATTCACCACCATGCCGGGCACATCAACGCCAAGCGCTAGCAGCGAAATCATGCGGCCCATTTGCATGCCCTGCTCAGCCTCCGGCACCGCGTTGCCCACGATGAGGTCGTCCACCATCTTGTTTTCTACGCCCGGCACTGATTTCACCAGGTGCTTGATCACGTCAGCGGCAAGGTCATCCGGCCGCGTAAAACGAAATCCACCTTTTTTGGCTTTGCCAACGCCTGTTCTGAATCCGGCTACGATGTATGCATCCATACTTTAGTTGTTAGTTATTAGTTGAAAGTTGTTAGGATGGCATTAGTCTAGCAACTAACAACCATCAACTAACAACCATTTCGTTTAGTTTCGTAAAGGCTTCCCCCCTGTTAAAATACTCTGAATCCGTTCGAGTGTTTTCCGTTCGCCACACAGCGATACAAACGCTTCGCGCTCGAGGTCGAGGAGGTATTGTTCGCTGACTTCTTGTGGGTAGCTGAGGTCGCCACCGCACATGATGTTGGCGATCTTCATCGCGATTTTGGCATCGTGTTCGCTCACGTAGCGGCCCATCTTCATGCCGTTTACGCCTGCGGCAAAAAGCGCCATGCCGGTGCGGCCTTGCACGCGGATGTTAGTTGCCTGTGGCTTCATGGTGTAGCCTGCATCGGCCAGTTCAATTACGGCTGCTTTGGCATCCAGGATCTGGCGGTCTTTGTTCACGCTGATGCGGTCTTGCTCGCGCAGCACGCCCATCTCGCGTGCCTCCTCAGCGCTTAGCGCCACTTTCGCGGTAGCAATGTTCATGAACGCATTTTGTAGCGCATTCAATTCTACATCTCCTTCCTGAAACATGTCACTTACGCGCTTGGTAAATTCTTTGGTGCCTCCGCCACCGGGAATCAGGCCCACGCCAACTTCTACCAGCCCGATGTACGTTTCGGCTGCCGCCTGCACCAGGTCGGCATGCATGGTCATTTCGCAACCGCCACCCAATGTGCGGCTCTGCGGGCACACTACTACGGGCACGCCCGAATAGCGAATGCGCATAACGGAATTCTGGAACGCGCGCACCATGAAATCCAACTCATCATAATCCTGTTCGATGGCATACATAAACACCATGCCCAGGTTGGCACCCAGCGAGAAATCTGCACCCTGATGGCCGATCACCAGTCCGCGGTAATTTTTTTCAGCCAGATCAATGGCTTTGTTCATGCCCTCCACCACGGCACTGCCGAGTGTATAGCTCTTGCTATGCCACGAGAAATTGATCACACCATCGCCCAGGTCGGTGACTTTAGAATCGGCATTTTTCCAAACAATGTTGTCGCTGAGGTTTTCGAGAATGATGAATGCCTCTTTGCTGGTGATCGTTTTGTAGCTCTTGCTCGGAATATCGTAGTACTTGCGCTGGCCGCCTTCTACTTTATAGAAAGTTTTATGACCGGCCGCCAACATTTCGTGAACCCATGCTGCCGGTTTATAGCCTGCAGCCTCCATGGCTTGCGCAGTTTTTTCTACGCCCAGCGCATCCCACGTATCAAACGGCCCGAGTTCCCACCCAAAGCCCGCGCAGACAGCATCATCGATGCGGTACAGCTCATCGCTGATTTCCGGAATGCGGTTGGAGGCGTATTGAAACAAACCATAGAAACAGTCGCGATAGAAATCACCTGCCTTGTCTTTGCCTGCCAGCAACACTTTGAAACGGTCGCGCAGGTTGTCGATGGTCTTCGTGGTTTCGAGCGTGGCAAATTTTGCTTTTGCCTTGGGTTTGTATTCGAGGGTTTTTAAATCCAGTGTGTGGATTTCCGATTTACCATCGGGTGTTTTTACTTTCTTATAAAAGCCCTGACCGGTTTTATCTCCCAGCCAGTTGTTCTTCTCCATTTTCGTTACCACCTCGCTAAGCTTAAACATCTCGCGGCCCTCATCGTTGGGCAGGCCAGCGTAGAGATTGTTGGCCACTTTTACGAGCGTGTCGAGGCCCACCACATCCGAAGTGCGGAACGTGGCCGACTTGGGGCGGCCGATTACCGGGCCGGTGAGTTTGTCGATCTCATCTACATTGAGATCGTACTTCTGCATGGAATAAATCACTTTTAACAATCCCCAAACACCCACGCGGTTGCCGATGAAAGCCGGAGTGTCTTTACAGAGCACAGACGTCTTACCCAGATAGAGATCGCCATAGTGCAGCAGAAACTTCGTGACCTCCGGATCGGTGTGCGGTGTAGGGATAACCTCAAATAACTTGAGGTAACGCGGAGGGTTAAAGAAGTGCGTGCCCGCGAAGTGCTTCTTGAAATCCTCGCTGCGGCCATCGGCCATCAGGTGGATGGGAATACCAGATGTGTTGGAGGTAATAAGCGTGCCCGGCTTGCGGAATTTCTCTACCTGCTCGTACACTTTCTTTTTGATGTCGAGGTTTTCGGTTACCACCTCGATGGTCCAGTCGTAGTCTTTGATTTTCGAAAAATCGTCCGTGAAGTTTCCTAGTGAAATGCGCGGAATAAACTTCTTGCTGTAAATCGGGCCCGGGCTCGACTTGATGCAGCGATCGAAAGACGTTTGCACGATCCGGTTTTTCACGGCCTTGCTTTCGAGCGTCAGGCCTTTCGCCTTTTCTTCTTCGGTAAGGGCGTTGGGCGCAATGTCGAGCAGCAGCACCTGGCAACCGATGTTAGCAAAGTGGCAGGCGATGGCAGAGCCCATAACACCCGAGCCGAGTACAGCCACTTTTTTGATAGAACGGTTCATATCGTAATGCTTAGTTGTTGGTTTTTTGTTTTTTGTTGTTAGCTGTTGGTCGCGAATAATCACTTTCAACTAAGAACTAACAACCAATGTCTTTTTTTCGATCACTTCATTAATTTCCTGAATCACTTCAAAAAACACGTCCAGCTTTTGCGCAGGTATCTCGTCTCGCACGGCTTGGTTAAACCGCAGCACCGTGTCGCGCGACTTTTCCTTCATCTTTCTGCCCTCCCGGGTGAGCAGCACACGCACGGAGCGCTTGTCGTTTTTATCCACCTGCCGGTAGATCAGCCCCTTTTCCTCCATCGACTTCAGCAGCCGGGTGAGGCTGCGGGGTTCCAACCCCATCAGCGGCCCGATTTTCATGGCGGGAGTTCCCTCCTCCGAAGAGATGTTGAGCAGGGCATACCCAATCGACATCGTGCCATCAAACTTGAGCGCCTGCTGGTTGTACATGCGTGCAATGGCATGCCAGGCCGTTTTGATGTGATAGTCAACCGTCTCCTCTTTTTTCATCTTGCTGCAATCGAGTGCGGAAAGGTATAGAAAAATAGTCTGCATGCATACTATCAAAATAAAATTATTGTGAAGATTTTAAGCCTTGTTGCATTTAGCCCCGGTTTGTAATCCTTTAGTTAAACAGGGACTTTACGCCAAACGGGGCGGCAAGCGAATCAGCGCAGATCACCGGATTTGATTACCAGACCGAAAAAGTGGGCTTGCCTCATGAAAAACGTCCTAATGGGTTACTCCCCGGGGCGGGCGTTGAGGAACTCGCGGGCAATCGAAAGCGGGCGGAGAACATAACGCTTCTTACTCTGATGG
>Ga0209990_10001006_pt1 | contig 25583 bp, 17 predicted proteins | sample NOAtaG_6_FD_187304 | JGI IMG/M metagenome (GOLD analysis project Ga0209990, IMG submission 187304) | Freshwater lake microbial communities from Lake Erie, under a cyanobacterial bloom - NOAA_Erie_Diel5S_2200h metaG (SPAdes) (version 2) | ecosystem: Environmental > Aquatic > Freshwater > Lake ...
AAGGGGGGAAGCCATAGATCTTAGTTCTCCCCCTTCGCAAGGGGGAGTTAGAGGGGGTTTTGATATCACCGAAATCATCCTCGATCGCCTTGTCACCCTCAACGCCCAACGCGCCGAAGAAGAACGTAACGGACACATACGCTGGCTGCGTCCCGAATACCAAGCACCCAACGAAGTCCGCACCCAAACCATCATCGAAGGCGTTGGCGAAAGTGAAGAAGTTGCGATCGCCCCTGCCGAAGTCAAAACCTTTCCCAAACAACCCAAAGACCAACTCGCCGCCATTCGCGACCTCCTCCGCACCAGCAACAACCCTTGGACGATCGCCCAAATCGCCGCTCAATTTAAAAACGGTGGCAGATATAAAAACGCAATTTCCGAAAATCTCGAGCGCTTAGAATGGTTCGGCATCCTGCACTGCCATCAAGAAGCACAAATCAAATACTGGCAACATATCGAAACCCAACAGGCAAGTTAAATATAAAACGTGCTATTGTATAAATAGCCCTTCCCTTTGCGAAGTCTCAAGTTCCACTTGGGATACGTCTAAAAACAATCCCTAAAAAGATTAGTCCAATGACATAGCAAGGGCGGGGCTTTTGATTGCCTAAATTACTTAGTTTTTGACACATCAATTTCATGTTCCCTCGGCTTAAATAGCCAATGACGATAGGGATGTAACCAAGAATTTCTCACATCACTTCGCGCCGTACTCACTCCAATATTAAAGTTTGGATATATTTTGCGAATACGCTGACTAATGTACTTGTATAGCTTTTCTTTGGCAATGGTTCTCTTCCCCCGAAACCTTGAACCTTCTGGCTTTTCCTTATGCTTATCATTTAGCCGAAACTGCATTGAACCTAAAACAACATCTAAACATTGCATAATTGCATGATCGTGAGACTTTACCTCAGCTATTTGATTCAAAGAGATTTTAATATTTGCATCCTCAAATTGACGAAAGTGATTTAGCCCAGCAATATACGCCTTAAAACTTGCAACCTTCTCTCTAGTGTCAGGTAAATCATCAAAATAGAGCCTAACTTGAATAGGTGAATTTGTTGGATTAGAATATTGCAAGCCGAAAGCGTGTTTTACAAACTGATAATATAGCAAAAAATATTCATTCTCTAATTGTTCAGAACGTAAGCTTTTAGCAACAATGCTATTTTGCGTAAACATAATCCTAGTCTTAATTTTATCCGCTTCCACTAGGTCAAAAAATGTTTCCATTAGCCCAAGATATTTACTTAAATATTGATCTGTAACCTTTGACCATTTTGCTTCTTTAAGTAAATTGAGTTCTATTTTTCGATCCTGTAAAACTTTCTGCACTTGTCCCAAATCTGAGGAACGAACTAAAACACCACCATAAAAATTAGAGAAATACTTGCCATTATCAATTGATTCATCGCAATAGATTAAATATTCTTGAGACAAGCGAATTATCCTAGCTTTTACTGAAAATTTGTCGTATTGTACCAAATGCTAAAGCATCTTACTAGCATTAATAAAAAAGCGAAAACTGAAAGTGCCTAAAATGTTTTGACACTAAGCGATCGCAATTAGTTTCTAAATCTCCAAACCCTAATCAACAAAGTCCCCACCGTAACCACCCCACATAAAATCGTCAAAATCCAATTCTTAGGAGCCCAAGCCATAGCACCAAGATAATTAGAACCGATCGCAATGGTATGAACTGACGCTAATATCAACGCGGGAACCGAAAGCAAATGCACATAGCGCCAAGACTTACCGAGTTTCATCATCATCCAATCAGAACTGGTGAGAGCAGCGGGAGCCATCAGCGCGATCGCGATCGCGCCAATCCAGATCGATATTTGGTGCTGCGGAATCATAAAGGATAAAGCATCGAAGTTCCATTGGAAAGTATGCTCGATTTTATGGGAAGTATGGGCAAGAGAGAGAACAAATGCACCGATTCCGATTGCTCTTCGATAGGTCATTAAGACTGAAAAAGACTTGAAAATCTGGCTGAGCGGACGAGCGGCGAGGGCAAGAATTAACGAGATCAAACCCGCATGACCTGTGTAATCGACCATATCGCTAGTTCGCAATAGCGTTAAGATACCGATGGTGAGTGTAATCCAGCCACCCATTCTAAATAACTGACTACGGCGATCGCGACTTAATAAACCTGCAAATACACCAATACCCAGCATCGAGGGTAACGTTCCCAATCCAAACGCCAACATCGTCAGCGCACCCTGCGTCATGTTACTAGTTTCAGCAGCCTTGATTTGAGCAGTGTAGAGAAACCCACAGGGAATCAATCCCCATGTCATGCCTAATAAAGCAGGAGTGAATGGATGAGAATGCAGTGATAATTTCATCATCGCGTTGTTGAGGCGTTGATGTAGACCAACCTGAGCCATCGGATTGAGAAAAGGAATATTTGGCAAACCTTCAGGCTTAATCTGCACAAGTCCCATCCATACCAAAAGAATACCTGTCAAAATCGCTAGCCAACGCCGCAGATCGCTTTCTAAACCTGCTAACTGTCCACCCGCAACTAGTACCGACCCGATCGCACCAATGGCAGCCCCTGCGATCGCATAACTTAAAATCCTGCCAAGGTTTAGCAATGCATGAAAATACAAATGCTGTTGCCAATTTTTGGGATTTTTTTTAGGATTATCATTGCTTTCTTTATCTGAAAGCGAGAAAGCAACAGCCAAGGGACCGCACATGCCTACACAATGACCAAAACTTCCCAAGAATCCTAAAGCAGCAACAAGCAGTAAATCTAACATTATTTATTTATAGCGCTTTGCACTGAATTATTGTTAAAAGTGTTGCTTAGAAACACTTTTAACATCTCCAACTATCTGCCCACATTGGTCGTAAAAGTTAATTCAAACGGCTGAAAATCTTCACCATCTCTTGCCGAACCACTTAACTTAAGCTCATATCTACCAATTTGTGGAAAAGTTACTGTCATACTCGGTAACCCCAAATAACGCTCAATAATTGCCAAAGGATTAGCAACTGTAAATTGAATATTGCGATCGCTTAGCGATCGCACTTCCAGACGGCAATTACATTTTCTATAGGGAATGAGTTCGCCGCCGCGTCTAGTGAGAGCAATCCAAATGGTAGTTTTTTTGCCAACAATAGGGCGATCGTTGGGCTCGATATGAATTGTACCCCCAACTTCTTGAGATGTTCTCACTTCGTGGGCAATGCGAACAGGTGATGAAAATTGGGCTAAATGTGAACTGTGAATATAAGAAGCAGTGGATAAATGCAAATTTAATAGAATAGAAGCTACTTCAAACATTTGGTTAATGATAACTCTTAATTATTGGGATTTGACTACGCCACAAGCAATACGAGTTTTATAATCAACATTCGGAATCGTCGATTTCCCATTTGCGCCTGCATGAATGATGATCGCAGTACCGCCTTGCTTTAGTAAAGAGTTGGGTCCCATACCCAGAGTTAATTTTGACATGTTTGCCGTCAAAGTTCCTGTCCCATCCTGCTTAACCATAATATTTGGCAGATCACCCGCAGGCTTATGTTGATCAGCTCCATGCTTCATCTCCTCATGTTTATCATGAATATGATGGTGATGTTTGTTATGCATATGATTAAGCCCGTGATCGTGGGAATTATCCATAGGCGATCGCTTTGGATCAAAATGAGCGCCTGCTGATTTGAAGTCTGGCGCTTCACATTTACCATTTTCATGTAAATGCACCATATGCTCTCCTTGAGAGAGTTTCTGAACTTGCAGTGTTACTTTTACACCTGAAGCAGATTGGCTAAAAGTTGCAGTTCCCACCAGTTCACCCTTGGCATTAAAAATCTGTGAACTGGCACTGGGTTTTACGGTTTCAGCGATAGCCGCATTAATGCTGGTCAAAGATGTAATTGTGGCATATGACAAAAAAGCTGCAAACTTAGAAGCAAACTTAGCCTGCAAGTGATATTGACACTTATTTGAATGAATCATGGTATCTGTTATCTCTCATTTGAAAAAAGTGATCAAAGAATGTGGTTTTCTACAAGCTAAGCCGTGCCATGCGCGGCTTAGCTTACATATTTATCCTTTAGCCCAACCGTTCTGAGCTTGTTCAAGCACATAGTTGGCAACTAGATTAATTTCTTCGGGGCTAAGTTTTTTCCCAAAGGCAGGCATTGCGCCCTTACCCTTGGTAACTTGCAAAGAAATTGCTTCTACGGACTTCTTGCCGTACTTTTCCAAGGCATCTGCCTTCAAAGTCTTAGCGGCGACTACGTTGTTGCGACCACCTGCGTGACATTGAGCACAGTTATTGTTAAAGATTTTTGCGCCTTGGGATACTTCTGCAAATGCTGGTTGCCCGAAAGCAAGACTCACCAACATAGTTAAGGCGATCGCAAGAATAGAAAAAATGCGTTTCATAGTTATTTAGTCCTTAAATATTCACGAAAAATAAGGGCAAAGCTATAGCTGATGCCCTACGCGGCTTAGCCGCAAAGTCGAGTTGAATTTTAGTCTGGATATATGATGACGGTATTTGCTCTAGCAGTCAAAAGACAGCCCGTCAAACTAGCAAACTCAAAAACGGTTTCATAATGAGAATTGTGGGGACGCTTCAGTTCTGCTGTCACCGAGAATCTCTGATACCAATTCACAAAAATGTGACAACACTTCTGTTAATTAAAAACCAAAATCTGTAAGGGTTTTAAAAATATGACTTACGCAAAACACAAAATGGCTATGCCATTTTGTGTTTTGGTATGACATGCGATACTGGGGCAATGTCAACGATCAACCCGCAAATCCTTGGAGTTGAATAGTAATCCCTATGCTGCAATTTTTCGATACTTTCTTCCGATCGCTACCAAATTGGTTTTACCAACTCGAACAATGGGCTGATGGCTTAGTGAACAGCCAACTTAATCAAGCATCATGGACAAGTGTCGGCGTAGTGTTCTTGGCGGGATTGGTAGCTAGCCTTACCCCTTGTACCCTATCGATGTTGCCACTCACAATTGGTTATATCGGCGGCTATGAATCCAAAAGCACTTGGAAATCCGCCTTGCAATCAGCTTGGTTTTGTCTCGGTTTTGCGATCGCCCTTACAGGTTTTGGACTAGCAGCCGCATTACTTGGCAAAATTTATGGACAGACAGCTTGGGGTTGGTCGGTAGTAATGGGAGTCATTGCGATCGCGATGGGATTACAACTGCTGGAAGTGATTTCTTTTCGTTTGCCCAGTTTCGGTAATTGGGAAATATCCAAAAATTTACCAACAGGAATGCGATCGCTACTAATTGGCTTATCCTTTGGCTTTGTGGCTTCGCCTTGCAGTACCCCTGTATTAGTGACATTGCTAGCTTGGGTATCAGGCTCAGGAAATCTATTAGTGGGTACAGAGTTTTTGCTAGCCTATGCGATCGGTTCCGTATTACCCTTAGCGATCGCAGGTACATTTACAGGGCTCATCAAACAGTTTCTAGAACTTCGCCGTTGGTCGAGTTGGCTCAATTGGGGAAGTGGGATTATTCTAATTGGATTTGGTACACTGTCCATTTTGAGCAAAATAGCCTAGCTCTATTTCAGCCATTCCTGATCAAATTTTTCCCAAAGACAGAGCAATCTGGGATCAACCTCACTATCAAGTAGAACGGATTTGACGATCAAACGGATTTTTAATAGCTCTCCTAAACTAGCGCGAATGAAGATTTTGCCAGAGGCTACAGCCCTTTCGAGGGTAGATTTACCAAACATGATGTTGCGTAAAGCTAGCCCAGTACTTTCAAAATCATTTAGTGCGTCAGGCTCAGCAGTGGAAATTGTAATTTGCAATTCTTGACCGTCTGCGGTCTGGACATGGATGCGAGTATTATCGATCGCGATCGTTGCAGATTTACCAGCGGCAATGTGAATGATTGCTGACCATGTTTCACCTTGGCGATCGCGCAAAATCTCGATTAACTCTAAAAGCATAGATGAGAGTAGTTCTGTGCGAGGTGATGGCGAGTCATACATGGTCATATTTGCTTCAAATTGTCTAATAAAGATGCAAAGATTATAGAATTATTAGATGTCATCTTGTATGCAAATATGATGCTTTATGATCGAACGAATCAATAAATCTTTTGAAAGTGTTGCTTTGCAACACTTTCAAAAGATTTATTGATTCGAGTTTGAGGTCTGAAAGTATCACAAGGGTAATTTGCAGATACTGGAAATAGAAGCAATGCTTAGAATTCGATAAAATTCCTGTTAGATGTGTCGTAATGTGCCACATCTAACGCCTTTCCCATACTAATAGGACTTACGCAAAAGAACGACCCGTAGTGGCAATTCATGAATTGCCACTACGGCGAAATGAGGCTTTTAGGGCATTTTTGCGTAAGTCCTAACTAATATGATTGCAGTACCAAGAGCGTAAGCCAAGATATGTTTCCAATCAAAGTTTGTCCCAATAATAGTAGCCAAAATCTTGTTCTGTCTTAGTCCTAGTATATCGACGAGATTGAGATACTGCAATCCTTCGATCGCAAAAGCAAATCCACACACACATAAAGCTGCTACATTTGCGCGAACCTTCCAAAATGATTTGACAAAGCCATAAATCAGAATAACTACTAATACATCTCCAACAAAAGGACGAATAAACTGATCGTTGATAAAAAGTGCGATAAAAACTTCTATAAAAAAAGTACAACAGTTAAGGAACGAAAATTAATTAAAACCAAAATTTGTTGGGGCGGGCTTCGCCCGCCCCAACAAATTTTGGTTTTAATTGCACAAGTTAATTAATTTTCATTCCTAAGTGGCAGTATTTTTGATTAAAGGTGAGTCTATTAGTAAACATGTATGGATAGTATTTAAGAACAATTTTATACCAAAGCACAAAATGGCTACGCCATTTTGTGCTTTTAAAACCCTTACAGGGTTTGGTTTTCAATTCACAGAAGTGTAGTCACACTTCTGTGAATTGGTATTACACCCAAAATATCAGTGGCGGCGCGAAGCGCCGCCATTGATATTTTGGGTGTTACTGTTAAGCAAACCATTGCAACTGGTGTAAGCTTTCAGGAAGTTAAAAAGACTTGAATCTTCTGGCATAAAGTAGAGAGCTTTATTGGCTTAGAAATACACTCATTCACTCCCGCATCTAGGCACTTTTGGCGATCACCTGCCATCGCTAAAGCAGTTAGCGCAATGATCGGAGTACTAGCCAAGATTGGATCAAGCCGAATTTGTTTAGTTGCTTCTAGCCCATCCATGACGGGCATTTGGATATCCATTAAAATCAAATTAGGGTGATTGATTCTAGCAAGAGCGATCGCTTCTTCTCCATTCATAGCTATAATAATCTGATATCCATTGGCTTCAAGGTAGTCAGTCAATGTACTGATATTAGCTTCATTGTCTTCTGCAATCAAGACTAAAGGCGATGAATTAATGTTGACTGGTGCTGAAGCTGGCGGTTCTGAGATTGGAGCGATCGCATCATGAATAATCGCCGATGAGAAATCAGTAATGCATGGGAGATCAATCGTAAAACAACTGCCTATGCCTAGTTCGCTGGTCAAGCCGACAAGACCACCATGCAATTCCACCATGCGTTTGACAAGTGATAACCCCAAACCTGTACCTACATATTGACGATTTAAAGCGCCATCAATCTGGATAAAGGGTTGAAATAGTTTTGGGATGTTTTCGGGGGCAATGCCGATGCCTGTATCGATTACGGCGAAGCGAATCCATGATTGGGTATGCATTTGCTGTAATTCAATATGTTTAACTTCTAAGGTGATGCGCCCACCTGTGGGTGTAAATTTCACGGCATTGCTTAGTAAGTTGAGCAAAACTTGGCGGATACGTCGCTCATCTACTCGTATCTTTGGCAAGTCTGAAGCAATCTTCGTCTCTAATTGGATGCGTTTATTTAGAGCTTGGGTTTGGATAAATGTGATACTGGATTGACAGAGTAAGGCAACATTTGTCGGTGTGCAGTCTAGTTGAAGCTGTCCCGATTCGATTTTTGCCAAATCGAGAATATCGTTGATCAGAGCTAGTAGATGCATACCGCTATTTTCAACGGTTTTTAAAGCTTTGAGTTGTTTCTCGTTAACGTCCCCTAAGATTTGTTCTTGAAGCGCTTCGGTCATGCCGAGAATGGCATTGAGAGGAGTGCGGAGTTCATGGCTCATATTTGCCAGAAATTCATCTTTGAGTCTGGTGGCGCGGAGGAGTTCCGCGTTGGTGAGTTCTAGTTTCTGTTCATATTCTTTGCGAGTTTGGATATCACGCATGATGAAGGAGAAAAATTCTATTTCGCCTTGAGCAGATTTGTGCGCAAGGATCAGCTGGGAAACGGGAATCTCTTGTCCTTCGACATTCAGTAATGCTGTTTCACCAATCCAACTGCCCATGGCGATCGCATGGGGCAATCCCTCTTGCAAAACTATATCCGTAGCCCATTGAGGATGGCAGTCAGAAATTTGATATTGCTTTTTATCATCGTTGAGATTGCTCCTGCACAGGCGGTTTAATTCTATATTCTTCCAGAAAATCAGACCGTTGGCATCTGCCATACTGATGTAGTCAGTCGAAACTTCGAGAATGGAGATCAGGCGCGTTTGTTCTTGTTCTAGTCGTTTGCGATCACTTATGTCGCGAAAAAACCAAGCCCGACCATAACGGTCATAAGACCAATAGATTGGGGCGGAGTAAAGAGTAAATATTTTGTCATCTTTGCGGCTGAACTCTGAATGACTGATCTCCTTTGGATGGTCATATAGATACTCGACTTGGTGCAAAAATGCTTGCGGATTGGCAAGGCGATCTAAAACAATGTCGAAGAGTTGGCGATCGCTTGCTGATAACACTAGAGATTGTGGAATATCCCACTGATTTAAAAAACGCTGATTGTAGGTGATGACTCGGCGATGCTCGTCAATCACCAGAATGCCGTCAAAGGAAGCCTCTTGAAGAACGGTTAGTAAAGCGTTACTACGTTGGATATTGGTGATGGATTGAGCCAGTTTAGTATTGGATTGGACTAACTGCTTGGTTTTTGCTTCTAGTCTTGATTCCGCCTGCTTGCGATCGCTAATGTCGGTTAAAGTCCCCTGACTGCCAATCACAACTCCATCAGGATTTAAAATCGTTGTACTATTGGCGCGTACCCAGACATAATGACCATCTCGGTGTCGATGCCGAAACTCAGGATAACAAGTTTGTTTGCCAGATTCCACATTCACCATAAACTCAAGAGTCTTTACTCGTTGGAGATCATCTGGATGTACAAAGTCGGTATATGACTTGCCAAGCCACTGACTAGGCTCCCAGCCAAAAAGCGCCTTGAATTGTGGTGAGAGGTAGGTAAATAAGCCATCTTGATCGCTTGACCAAATCAAGTCGAGCCCTCCTTCTACCAAACAGCGAAATTGAGCTTCATTCTTGATTAATTTGGATTCAATTAGTTTGTTGTTGGTGATATCAGTATCGGAACCAATAACACGAATAGGCTGTCCTAATTCATTACGTATAGCTTGTCCACGCTCAAGCACCCATATATAGGAGCCATCTTTGCAGAGGGCTCTATATTCCATCTCCACGAATTCAGTTTTCCCAGCTAAGTGGTCATTAGCAGTAGCTAAAACGCGATCGTAATCATCAGGATGGATGCGGCTTGAGCATTCTTCCAAGCTATCGCTAATTTCATCGTCAGCAAAGCCACGCATTTGCTTCCATCGGCTAGAATAAAAAACCTTATTTGTTGCTATATCGAAATCCCAAATCCCAGCATTTGTCACTTTGAGTGCCAGTTGCCAACGCTCTTCACTAGTTTTTAGAGAGGCTGTGTGTTCTTCTACTCGCTTTTCTAATTCTTGATTTAACTGCTTTAGCGCAAGGATCGTTTGTTCTCTTTCTAACTCAGCTGCAACACGCGGCGAAAAGATCTTGATAATTGGCTGTAATTTATCTATTTCTGGCATGGGCAAGATATCCATGATACTGATTAACCCAATGGTTTGCTTCCTAGAATTAGTCAGAGTGACTCCTAGAAAACTATCGGCATTCAAAATAATCAGATTAGAATTATTAGGAAAGGTTTTTTGCAAATTGGTTGATTGAGCATAGATTCCGTCTGCTAAGACTATTTCACAGGGAGTGTTTTTTATGTCATAACTCAAATTTGGCTGAAGCAGATTTCTTGACCAAAAGGCACGGGTTTGTAATTGTCCATCCTTTAATTCCGTGATCATGGCATGGGCACAGCCCAGAGTTGTGGCGAGATGTTTCACAAAGGCTGGGAAAAAATCTTCGCCCGCGACAGAAGCTGTTTTCTCCACAAGAGTTAGAAGTAGATTGTCGGCTTGTGTACGATCGCTTAATGGTAAAGAAGTCTGATCTGACGCAACCACTGGAGGATTGTCCGCGATCGCCGATACATGATCTTTTGAGTCAGGGGTAGATGTCATAAGGCTTAAATCTTTTTATAAATCTGTATAGGACTGAATCATCTGAGATAGAGCTTTTAGCTTGATTGGCTTAGTAATATACTCATCCGCCCCAGCAGCTATGCAACTTTGGCGATCGCTTCCCATCGCCAAAGCCGTTAGCGCAATAATAGGAATATTAATCAAGTTTGGATCGAGGCGAATTTGCTTGATCGCTTCTAATCCGTCTATGACGGGCATTTGGATATCCATTAAAATTAGATCTGGTTGAGCACTCTTGGCTAGGTCGATTGCCTCTTGTCCATTCATTGCGATGAGAAGTCGATATGCTTTGGCTTCAAGATAGATCTTTACTGTACTGATATTAGCTTCATTGTCTTCTGCCAACAAAATTAGTGGTGTTGTAGATACTGATAGTTGTTTCGGTTCTACTAAATATTGCTCAAGATCAGAAGCTGTTTCTGGTGGAGGTGGAGGTTCGATGTGGTTGATCGGCAACTCTATGGTGAAGCAACTGCCGACACCTATTTCACTGGTTATTCCGATTGTGCCTCCATGAAGCTCGATGATTTGTTTTGCCAATGATAAGCCTAAGCCTGTTCCTTCGTATTTTCGATTTAAAGCGCTATCAATTTGGATAAAGGGTTTGAATAGTTTCTGGATATTTTCTGGTGAGATGCCGATGCCTGTATCGGTTATCGATATTTGTAAATATTCTTGGGTATGCTCTTGAGTATGCTCAGAGACATGAGAAAGCTTAGTTGCTTCTAGTTTAATGTGTCCTCCATTGGCGGTGAATTTAACGGCATTATTGAGAATATTAATTAATACCTGTTTGATCCGCCGTTCATCTAACTGTATCTCAGGGAGATTTGGTTGCAGATGCATATCGATCTGAATCTGTTTCTTCGTTGCTTGTTGCTTAATAAAGTTCAGACTGGATGCGCAGAGACTACTGATTGATGCCGATGAATAATTTAGTTCAACTTGTCCTGCCTCAATTTTTGCGAGGTTGAGAATGTCATTGATTAGTTCAAGTAAATGGTTTCCACTTTTTTCTACAGTTTGTAAGGCTTGAATTTGGAGATCGTTGATGTCGCCATAAATTTCCTCTTGCAAAGCCTCAGTCAAGCCGAGAATAGCGTTGAGAGGAGTACGGAGTTCGTGACTCATGTTAGCCAAAAATTCGTCCTTGAGTTTGGTCGCGCGGATTAGCTCTTGATTTGTGTGTTGTAGTTCCTCCTCTGCTTGCTTCCGCTCCGTAATATCTTGATAGGTTCCTAAAATTCCAATCACCTCCCCCTTTAAATCATAGAGAGGTAGTTTATTTATCTCTACCCAGATCCGATCGCCATTTGCTTGCAATTGAGTCTCGATGATACCGATCTTCGATTCATCGTTGTCCATGATTTGGCGATCATATTGACGATATGAATCAGCTTCGGTCTGTCCCCAAGGCATTTCATAGTCAGTCTTGCCAATGATATCTGCGACCGAGTCAAGTCCTGCATCTTTTAAGAAATTGCGATTACAACCAAGATAGACCGAGTTACGATCTTTCCAAAATACTGACAGAGGGAATGTGTCAAGGACTGTTTGTAAGAATTTCTGAGATGTCAAAATAGCATTTTCGGCTTGTTTGCGATCGCTAATATTAAAATTAATACCAATCAAGCTCTGGGGATGCCCTTTCTCATCTCGAACCAAAGTTCCATAGTTTTTTATAAAGTGGATACTACGATCGCGATGCAAGATCCGAAACTCAGTGTCTTCCCCTAAGAGCGCTCGTTCTCCCATCTCTTTGGTGGCTTCGAGGTCGTCAGGATGGAGCATGTTTGCCCAAGATTCATAGTCAAGATGAAAATCATCTTGACTGATTCCATACAGTTCATACATGCGCTCATCCCAAAACAATTTTTGCTCTGCAATATTCCATTCCCAACATCCGATCGCTCCAGATCTCAGTGACAAAGTGAGGCGCTCTGATAGTTTTTGAAGTTCCACAGTGCGTTTCTGCACCTTTGATTCTAGCTGTTGATTGAGTTCAACTAGCATGTTGTTAGTCCGTTGACGTTCCAACTCAGCAGTAGCACGGGCGGCGAATACCTTTAGGACTTGTTCTGCTCGTTGCGGATTTTGAATTGTCTTTTCATCTAAAACACAGAGATTCCCGATCGCCTGACCATTAATATCCTTTAAGGAAATACCAAGATAGCTGTATGCCTGCATGTCAACTAGATCTCGATGTTGAGGAAACATCTGCTGAACAAAGCTATCACAATAAAATGTTCCCTGCTGTAATGCTTTTTCGCAGGGGGTGTTTGAAATATTAAAAGAAAAAGCTGGTTGAAGTTCTCCATTTGCCCAAAAAGCTAGGGAGTTTAACTCACCATCAATCAGTTCAGTAACTAGAGAGTGAGAAGTATTAAGAGCCTTGGCAATATGAGTCACTAGTACAGGGAAGAAGTCTTGACCAGTGGTTGTGGCTGTCCCTGCAATGAGATTTTGTAGAGCGAGTTCAGATTGCTTGCGATCGCTAATGTCCCGAATTATAAACAGAGCTTCATCTTCGCCAATTTTGGCAACTCTAACTTCGTCATATTGAAGGCGATCTCCAATTGGAAAACTTTGCTCGTATACTTGCACTTCTCCTGTTTTTATGCTTTTTTGCAAGTAATGCATATGTCGCTCAAAAACATCTGGCGGCAACATTTCAGAAAGTGATCGATCAGTGAGATCGTTACCTTGGGGAATAACCGCAAAATCGCGATATTCAATATAAAACTCGCGATAAATTCCATCTGTTCCCACTCGAAACATCAAATCAGGAATCGCCGATAATATGGCGCGGCTCTGGGCTTCACTCTTTGCTAAAGCCTGTTCTGCTTGTTTGCGATCGCTGATATTTCGCACCAATCCTAAAACCTCGGTTTCGCTATAAGGCACAATACGGACTTCTTCGATTTGGGGTATTCCATCAATCTCAAGCTCTTGTTCATATACTTGGATAGAACCAGTTAGAAGCACCTGTTGAACCGATTTAATTCGTTGTTGTGATGCTTGGGGCGGCAAAATATCCAATATATTAGTTCCCACAATTTCTGAGAGATTACCCACAACGTTAGAATTTGGAGAAGCAAGAAATTCCAGATAAACACCTTCTTGTGTCATCCGAAAAATTATGTCGGGCATCGCACTAATTAATGCTCTAGAATGAGATTCACTTTTTTGTAAGGCTTCTTCCGAGCGCTTGCGATCGCTAATGTCTGTGATTGTCCCCACATAGCCGATGATTTGCCCGTTGTTATCTTTTTCGGCGACAGCGTTTCCCAGCACCCAAATTACAGAACCATCAGGTCTTAGGATTCGATACTCTAATTGAAATGGTAAATTTTTGCGTCTTGTGCGAATTTGCTCAGCGATGACATACTCGCGATCGTCGGGGTGTAATGCTTGTTGCCAAGATGTTCCAATAGTTTCTTCGGGGGGCAAGCCAAGCATCTCACAGCAACGTTGGTTAATATATACACCGTTATCCTCAGCATCAGTGCGAAATATTCCGACAGGAGCTACGGCATTTAAGTTGACATAGCGCTGTTCACTTTCACGTAGTTGTCGTTCAGCTTGCTCTTTCTCAGTTAGTTGATCGCGCAATTGTTGGGTGATAGCCGATTGTTCCCGCGCAATCGCACGGCTGGTATAAATCGCAAATAACACGGAGATTACTGCTGAAAAGAGCATACCTCCAGCAACTATACTATTGCGAATTGTCTTAGAGTCGGCTAGTTCTGACTTAGCTTTTGTGGTTTGTAAATCTGCAAGTTGAGCAAATGGTAATAAGCGATCGGGAAACTCAATAAACTTGACAAAATCCTTGTTTTTGACAAATTTAACTAACCTTAATTCTGCGGCAGTTAGAGTCTTTGGAGATTCGGTAAGTGGGGTTAATTGCGCAATCTCTAGTTTTGCTTCTTGCTGAAATTTTTTTATTACTTTTTCATATTCAGCTAGCAAGGGTTTTAGCCCCTCGATATTTGAGCCCTTAACAGTTAAGTTATATTCCTCTAATGCAGTTACAATTTTCTGAATGCGATCGAGTAATTTGCTACTCTCTTGCTTAAAGCCCTCTGGATCAGCTAAGTAAGGCGATAGTTGTTTAGCAGGGCGATTATATAAAATATCGACTTGGAGAGTGTTTATAAACTTGCGATCTTCAGCAGCCCCCAGCATTTTCTGAATCGCGTCTTGGTGATAATTATTTCCTACTAGCAAGCCTACAGAAGACCCCAATAAAGTAATGCCTAGGGCGATCGCATATCCATAAACTATCTTGTTAGTCTTAATCATCTGTCCCTAAAGCCCATGTTAAAAGTTTGTGCGGATTACTTTCTATCATCTTAAGTTTAACTGACTTCATCAAATAATCATTGACTATTTCTATTAAATATTTTGAGGCGATCGGGCTAATGAGCTTAATTTCTTTAGCCTACAGCAATTTAAGTTTTGCTTGAGAAATAAAGCCCAAAAGATAAGTGGCGGCGCTTTACGTCGCCACTTATCTTTACATTGCTGTTGTGGACTCTAAAGGTTTTTTGGTGGAGATATTTAATTGTGAGTAGTTACTTAGAGCGTGTTTGAGAAGTACCTATCTAGCATAAATTTTTGTTTTTACCCTTTCTAACTCCCCCTTGAAAAAGGGGGAGTTAGAAAGGGTAAAAAATTCTCAAGCACACTCTTAAAGTGTCGATGAGCATCCAATAGAGATTTCTTTGGTTCTAGGATATTGACTTAATAGATTTTGGAAAAGATTAAAATTGAAACTGCGAGGATCAATACGTGAGCCTGAGCGATCGACAGTTTTGTGAGTAGTTATTCGTTCTAAGGGCACATCAGTTTTCGCTACTAACCATGCTAGAGACTGATATTGAGCTTCTGTATATCCACTATGGGTATAACCATCATGCATTCCATCCGCAGGAGTTTCCAACGAAATATGATAAGCAAAGTTATTTACAGAACTTGGATACCGAGGATTAGTCTGCACTGATTCTGTTCCCAAAGAACTTACAAAAACTGAATTCCCTGCACCAAAGGCGCGTTTATCTGGTGGCACAAAGTAAATAATTCGACCATCTAGCGCAACTAATGTGTGATAGCTTGCTTGATTACCCTCGTCAGTATGGAATTCCTGAAAAAAATTAATGACACTATTAGCAGAGCCAACTGTTTCATGAAGAACAATAATTGGTGGATTATTTGCAGGCTGACCCGATAGATCGTTGAGATATCGCTCACCGTAATTAGAAGCCGCTGCCAAAGCAATCACTTCACTTGGGGTATAGGTAATTCCTTTCTCAGAAGAAGCGGGATTTGTAGTGGATATGGGTAAGGGTTTCCGAAATCGCTCTAGAGTGATAGGAATAGAAGTTAGTGCGGCGGGTAATGATGGCTCAGGTGGCTTTGCGGGTGGTTGGTTTTCACAACCTTTCACTGGTGCGAACTGATTTATCTCTGGAGAAAAGCTGATGTTTTGTGTGGTTCTTTGCGTAGTTCGTTGTGAGATGCTAGGGTGCCTTTCTGTAAACTTGGCATCAGCAATGACCTTAGTTTTAGCAGGTTCTGCTAAGAAGATAAATATAACTAATGTTAGAAAGAAGAAGGCGATCGCTACTAATCGTTTAACTTGCATACTAGGCTAATGATAACTTTGGGGTGGTGTACAAAAATTTATAAGCGGAGATTTTAACGGCAGTTTTTATTAAATAAACCACAATATTTCTTTTTAAAGTGTTATAAATTAACACTTTTAGGACTTACGTAAAAATGCCCTGAAAGCCTAATTTTGCTGTAGGGGCAATTCATGAATTGCCCCTACTACGTCTTGTTCTTTTGCGTAAGTCATAACTTTAAAAAGAAATATTGTAGTGAAAGATATTCTTCTTTATATGTGCTTCTCTCTACTAATTATTTTGGCTTAATAATTTGTGGTGGCAAAGGAATAGGGGAAGGAAGAATTCGATTAAAAACAGCGATCGCATATCCTATCAATCCCATAATCGCGATCGCTATTCCGATCCAAATGCGATTGCGGTTTTGTTGCGCTTGCTTTATCTGCTGTTTTACCTGAGTCTGGCGCTCAGTTTGGATCTCTTTGGTTAGCCGATCAAGCTCATCGAGGCTATGCAAAATTGCATCACAGTCATAGGGGCGATCAACTGGTCTTTTTGCAATCAGTTTGTCTAATAACTGAGCAAAATTATCGGAAATCTGTGGAGCCGATTCGCGCCAATGGTATATATCTGTATGTGAATCATGCAGATTGAGAGGATAAGTACTAGTCACTAAATGTAAAAAAGTCATACCTAAAGAATAGAAATCAGACTGAGGAATCGCAAAACCACGTTCTTGCTCTGGAGAGGTATAACCAGCAGAAGAGATTTTTGTGACACCGCCGATACTACCGATCTTAGCTAGATAGGTATAGGTTGCTTCCCTCGCAGCGCCAAAGTCAATCAGAGTAAGCTTTCCCGATGGTCTGAGCATGATATTTGCAGGTTTGATATCGCGATGGAAATAGCCCTTTTGATGCACAATTTTCAATACTCGTACGATTTGCTTCAACCATCCGATCGCCATTTTCTCTGAGAGTCGATTATGGCTATAGATCCAATCATGGAGATTCATTCCTTCAATTTTTTCCATAACAATGCCGTATAGCTTTTTTTTGTCTGGTAAATAATGATGGATATAAGCATCAATTTTGGGTAATCCTGTGGAATCAATTTGCCCTAACAAAAAAGCTTCTTGCTCAAAAAGCTCGACGGTTTTCGGCTGATCGTTAAATTCAGGTTTGAGGATTTTAAGTACCTTAGGATGCTGATTGGCATCTTCAACTTCGTAGATTGTCCCAAATCCACTTTTATCGCTGAGTAATCTCTTGACAGCATAAGCGCGATCAATGAGTAATTCGCACCCACATTGTTGGCATAACTCTGCGGTGTCTAGATTGTGGCTATTGCAATTCGGATTGATACAAAGTCGCATAATCAAGCTTCGTTTGCGGCAAAAGCATTATAGCGCCAAAAAAGTGTGCCTACCCTTTTTAACGGTAATTGCTGTAAAACCCAGAATACAAATGGCGGCACGAAGTGCCGCCATTTGTATTCTGGGTTTTATGTCCTAATCCAACTTTGATTGCTATATACTTCAGTTTTGAGGTTTACAATAAATTGAGCTCAAATAAATCAAATATAGTTTAAATAATTAGTTCTATGGAAATATTGTCAGTGCCGACAGAAGTTTGTACTCTTTATCCTGAAAGCACTTTGGGCAAAATATACCTAGATTGGATTCCCCAGCCTGGTGATCATATTGATTTAGAAGGTAAAACCTACACGATTTTAGAACGCCGCCATCGATATCAATTTCGTAGGGGCAAATACAACTTATTTAGAGTTTTAGTCTATGTACAACCTGCGCCAGAAAATTTAGAGAGAAGTTTGAGTAATGGGCGTTGGGTGATAGGAGATAGTAATTGTCGATATAATGCTGGTTCAGAAATGATTCGCTGTGCTGTAAATCCTAACGGTCCATGCCAAGGTTGTCGCTTTTGGGAAGCATAAAAAAAGAGGTTGCTCTGCAACTTCTTTTTTAGTTAGGACTTACGCAAAATAACTCTAAACCTGCATTGCATCGTAAGGGCAATTCATGAATTGCCCTTACGATGCGTTCTTGTGCGTAAGTCCTATTAGTTTAAGAATAGAGATGGTGCGAAGCACTATCTCTATTCTTGTTTTTTTAGAATTGAACGCCTACACCTGCTTGGAGCGAAGTGCCTGCTGAGCCATTACTCTGACCATTAAATGGAATTACAGCGTTGCTGTAAAGTAGAACGCGCTTGTTAATGCTAACTTCTACCCCAGGTTGCAAAGCGAAAGCAGTTTGATCGCCTGTTAAGCTGCCATTCCCGCCAACTTTAAACGATGCACCAGCCCCAAGATAAACATTAGCGCGATCGCCTACGGGCAAATCATAGGAAATAGTAGGAACAACTGAAGTACCACCATTACCAAAGAGAACAGAACTTCTGGCAGAAATGGGTGCTCCATCAAACTTATAGCGACCAGCTAAGTTTGCGCCAATTACAGAAGGATTGGTAGCAAAGCTTTGGAGTGAGATCCCAGCGCCCACATAGCTACCTGGTTGCTTTACTTCTTCAGATGAGGCGATCGCACTAAAAGAGGTAAGAACAGAAGTAGCGATCGCAATACCGAGAGAGATTTTTGTAAGAGATTTCATGAGCTTGAGTTCCTGCATTGTTTTGCTGTGAGATATGCCTATTTTGACTGGAGAGAATCAGCATTGTTCCCATTGTTCCTTACACCCTAAAAATTGTTAAAACTCTTGCTGCATCATGATTTTAGCCTTATAAAAGAAGCTCCATCTTTAGACAATCATGCTAATGGGTGACCCATATCCAAGTAAATCCACAATAAAAAAGAGAAGTGGAGCTAGGCTCCACTTCTCTTTTATTGATGAGGGGCGGTGCGAAGCACTGCCTAATAACTTCCTGCTATGGCAATTTCACGTAGATCTAAATCACAACTGCGCCAAACTTGACCGTCCAGAGCCGTTTGTTCGATCAGACTAGCAAGACGCAAGGTCTTTAGAGCTTGATCGCCGCCAACTGATGGCTGTTGCGTATCGCGGACACAATTCACAAAATGCTCTAGCTCAGCATGAAGCGGCTCGATATTGCTAGTGTGAACTTTTTCGATAAAGCCATCTTGACGATAAAGGACCTGACCATAATCAGTTGTCCAATTAGCTGTAGTTTGACGATAAATTAAAATTTCGTTATTTAGAAAATCAGACTCAGTCAGTGAATTTGTGCAATGAGCCGTAATTTTACGTTTCTTGCGATGTGTCACCTTGCTAGATGTAAGAGTCGCAATTACACCATTTTCAAAACCTATCGTTGCAGTCACATAGTCAAGGTACTCAGACTCAGGCGAAACACGATTGCCATGAGCCGAAACACGCACGATTGGCGAAGCAACCAACTCTAGAATGATGTCAATGTCATGGATCATTAGATCAAATACGACTGATACATCATTAGCCCTTTGCGAATAGGGACTCATGCGATCGGCTTCGATCGCCAAAATTGTCTCATGCTTTAAAACTTTGCTCAGCTCTTGGAATGCAGGATTAAACCTTTCGATATGTCCGACTTGAAGAATTCTATTGTGGTCAGAGGCAGTTTTAACTAGGGATTCAGCTTCTTCAATTGTGGCAGCGATCGGCTTTTCGATGAGAACATGAACTCCCGCTTTGAGGCAAGTTGTGCCGACATCATAATGCAACCTTGTGGGCACTGCGATACAAACTGCATCGACTAGCGGCAAAAGGTCGTGGTAATCTTCAAAAAAGAGCACTCTATGTTTGCTAGCGGTATCACGTCCACGTTCTATGCTTACGTCAGAAACGCCAATTAATTCTGCATCCTTGAGCAAGCTGAGCACCCTTGCATGATGCTGCCCCATATTACCGATACCTATAACACCAACCCTGATGGGATCGTGGAAATTACGATTGGGGCTCATATTCCTCACAGCTTAGTAAACGCGCTCAGTTTGTCCAAAATCGTAACATGGATGCATAACGCTTTGCTCGTTGGCTAAAACAAATGGTTTTTAAAAGCCTTGCAAAGAAAGGCTTTTAAAAAATTTATAAGTAATTGTCGATCAAACGAGCCACAATAAAATTTTTGAAAATGTTGCAAAGCTACGTTTTCAAAAATTTCATTGATTTGGGTTTGAGCGCAAAGCGCTGTAAATATCGATCAACCTGTATTTCTCATACCTGCGGCGATGCCGTTGATGGTGAGTAATGCACCGCGTAATAGCTCGTTCTTGGAGTAACGCGATCGCAGATCGATGGTGTCAGGACGATGTTGACGTAAGCGCTTGAGCAAGGATGCTTGGATAAACCCAAGCGGGACGATCGAGCCATTACGCAACTGTACAGACCTTTGCAGATCGCGATCGCTGTCAAGAATTTGCTTTTGTCCTGTAATTGCTTGGATAACCTTCCGAGTGCGTTGATATTCTTCTTGTATTTCCGCAAATATGTCTTTAAAGGCTTCTTCATGCCCTTCTTTGGTAAGCTCACGCATATAATGATGCGCGATCTGCAAATCAGTTTTAGCAAGCGTCATCTCGACTCGCGAAATTGCGGTTTTAAAGAACGGCCATTTGCTATAAAAATATTGCAACAGCGATAAATGACCCTCAGGATTTTGTTGGAGAAACTCCTCAAGGGCGGCTCCGATGCCATACCAAGATGGTAGTAAAAATCGGCTCTGCGTCCAACTAAATACCCAAGGAATCGCCCTTAAACTGCCTAAGTCTCTCTTGCCTGCACGTCTTGCAGGACGTGAGCTAATTTGGAGTTGGCTGATTTCTTCGATGGGTGTAACTTGATGAAAAAATTCAACAAGATTAGGTTGCTCGTAAATAAGATGGCGATAAACTTGGCGCGATCGCACCGAAATTTCTTCCATCGTATCTAGCCAACAGTCTAGGGTGTCAGTACTGCTAGGTAACAAAGCTGCTTGGATGACTGCCGCTGCGATCGTCTCCAGATTGTAAAGGGCGATTTCAGGCAAAGAATATTTTGAGGCAAGTACTTCACCTTGTTCGGTAATCTTGATCCGTCCTTCGATACTGCGTCCTGGTTGAGCCAAGATCGCTTCATAGGTTGGTCCACCACCTCGTCCAACCGATCCACCTCGTCCATGGAACATGCGGAGATCGACTTGATATTTTTGACAAACACCTTGCAGTGCACGTTGCGCCTTATAAATCTCCCAATTACTGCTTAAAAATCCCGAATCTTTGTTGCTATCTGAGTACCCAAGCATCACCTCTTGCAAATGTTCATGGCATTCGAGATAAGCACGGTAAAGCGGCAGCTCAAACAACTCGGTCATAATTGGCGGGGCGCTGCGTAAATCCTCTACAGTCTCAAATAAAGGTGCAATGCTAAGCGAACCTTTGCCTGTAGCTGGATCGTAAAGTCCTGCCTCTTTAGCCAGTAACAATACTTCGAGAATATCGCTGACACTACGGTTCATACTGATCACGTAGTTGTTGCAAATGGCGACTGAAAATTCCTGTTGAACTTTGGCAACCATCCGAAATGTCTCAATAATCTCGTTGGTTTTGGTGCTAAAGTTCAGCTTGGCAGGAATCATCGGACGACGAGTTTTTAGCTCTTGGGTTAACCAGGCAACTTTCTCTAATTCAGTGAGGTCGTCATAGGGCTTGTCTAGAAGCTGAAGTGCTTCGGCAATTTCCGCGATCGTGTTGCTATGTTGGGTACTCTCTTGACGGATATCAAGGTGAGCAAGATGAAACCCATAGACATCAACTTGACGTATCAGGTTTTCAAGAGGTTTAGGATTAAGTTTAGTTTCGATTAAACTAGCTTGAACTAGTTTTAACTCCGCCAAAAATTCCGAAACATGATTGTAGAGATGATGTTCTTGACCTTTGGTAGACAGCTCCATTTCTGAGGCTTGCCAACCGCTATGGCGCAATTTTTGGTTGCGATCGCGGGTTCGGGTGAGACGCTCACGCACATAGGCTAACTTGAGGCGATAAGGCTCTTGACGGAATTTGAGCGAATATCTTTCATAAATTTCAGGTAAATAAATTTGATCGTCCCCAAGCGAGTCAAGCAATTCTTGGGACACATCACTGAGACTTTGCGATAGCGATAGTAGGCGACTTAGCCGCTCCACGGATTTAATATATTTGTTAAGGACGAGATTTCTCTGGTAGCAGGCGGTTTGCCATGTTACTTCAGGTGTGACATAGGGATTGCCGTCGCGATCGCTACCTACCCATGAGCCAAAGTTACAGAAGCTGTAGCGCGGTAGAGTTAATTTTGGGAAATTAGCCGAAATAGCCGAAGCAATGCGATCGTAAAGTACGGGGATCGCATCAAATAAAACTTCTTCAAAATAGTGCAATGTATAGTCAGCTTCGTCTAAAACTGTGGGTTTGATTTGATTTAACTCATCAGTGCGCCACCAAAGCCTGATTTCCTCAGCGATTTGTTCTTGCAGTGCCGATGCTTCCCAGCTCAAGGCAATCGCCTGTGGTGCGATTTCATCCCCCTTAACTCCGATGAGTCGATCCAGTTCCTTGAGCATCTTCGCGATCGTGCGTTGCTTCTCCCGAATCGTATGCCGCACAATTTCCGTAGGGTGAGCGGTAAATACTAAACTGATATCAAGATTGTTCAGTACTTTTTGAATTTGTCGGGGCGGCACATTTAGCTTTTTGAGTTCAGGAAAGAGCCAACGAAATGTACCGACAGGGTATTCGGCTTCACTATTGATCGGGCTGATCCGATGGATGTTGGTTTGCTCTTGCTCATGATCTTGCTCAACAATATTAATTAGTTGAAAAAACAAGGCAAAAGCCCGAGCTGCTGTAGTTGCTTGTTGTAAATCAAGACTTTCGACCACTTTTAATACTTCTTGGGCAGGATATTCAGGGGCTTGTCCTTCTGGCGAACACATAGCCCGTAGTTGTCGCAATAAATCGACTAATTCCTGACCGCTTTCTCTTAATAGGACTGATTCCCACAAATCCTCTACGAGCTTGAGACGATATCGTAGACGGGAATTGGCGGCACGCAGATCGCTCTCTAAATTAACTATCTGTACTAATGACGCTGACAGTGCTGCTGGGGAACTCATCCAACTTTCTCCAAAATTTTCTTTCTAATCCAAAATTTTCCCACTTTAAGATGCACTCTTCTGTTGCCCCAATTGCAATTAACAACTGGTGTAGATACAGAATTCGGAATCTTAGGCAGGAGGCAAGCATAAAATCTCTATTCTATTCTTTTCTATACCATACCAGCCTAACTGTTTGTTATTTGTAACCTTTTTAGTGGAGACATGCGCTTTTTTATTGCCCAGATGTTGACTATATCGCGAATCTCCAATTAGCAAGAATAAAAAGGAAGTTTCGACGTTTCGAGCTGTGACTCACTTTTTGTTCTTGCATTTGCTTTAACCTGAATCAAGATCGCTATAGTTAAAAATATCTGTGATTTTGCAATATTTCTTTACAAAGTATTGATAATAGAAATTAGAACTATAAAAAATAATTTAAAAAGTAACTTAACTAATGTTTGATGTGCTGATTGTCGGTGCGGGAATGGTGGGCGCAAGTTTAGCCTGTGCGTTAGGTGATAAGGCTTGCTCAGCAAACCGCAGTCTCAAGGTGGGAATTATTGAAGGCAATGGTAATTTTTTGCGTGGAGAATTTACTGCTGATGGTCGCGCTAGTGCGATCGCCTATGGTTCAACCCAGATCTGGCAAAATATTGGGGTTTGGGGTGGAATGCAGCGCAGAGGGGTAACTCCAATGCATATGATTCAGGTTTCAGAGGGGGATTTGCCCTATCAAGTGCAGTTGCGCCGTGAGGATATGGGGCAAGAAGCACTGGGTTATATTGTCGAAAATGCTGTGACTTTGGCTTCGCTCTGGGAATTTGCGCGGGAATGTAGCAATATCGAATTAATTTGTCCTGCCAAAATCTTAGATATCGAGCATGTCAGCGATCGCAACGTGATGCGTGTAAAAATCAGTTCCGAAATCGGCGAACAATATTTGGAAACCAAATTACTAGTTGGTGCAGATGGTGGGCGATCGCAAGTGCGTCAAATGGCAAAGATTGAAATCTCGGAGCGTCTATACGAGCAAACCTGCATTGTCACTACGGTTAAGTCAGAAAATTCCCATCAAAATTTTGCCTATGAGCGTTTTCAATCAAGTGGTCCATTTGCGATTTTGCCATTGGGCAGCGATCGCGCTTGTATCGTCTGGACAGCGACCAAAGAAGAAACCCCGATTTTATTAGCCCTTGATGAAGCGACATTTTTGAAAGAGTTGGCTAAACGCTTTGGTGTGCCCCTCATGGAAAAGCTCGGTAATATTACTGTGATATCAAGCGATCGCTCTAACTATTCTCCACGTTGGATGCATAGCCAAACTTATATTCAACCGCGATTAGCCCTAATCGGTGATGCTGCGCATACCACGCACCCGATTGCAGGTCAGGGTATGAATCTTGGTATTCGTGATGTTAATGCTTTGGCTAAGGTGTTAAAAGCTGCTCATCAAAATCATGAGGATCTGGGGGCGAGCGCTGTTTTAAAACGTTATGAATCCAAACGTAAATGGGATAACTTAGGCGTAATTTGGCTGACTGATATTTCTAATCGCCTATTTTCTAACCATAACTGGTTCTTTAAAGTTTTACGCCGCTTTGGGTTACTGCTTCTGCAAATCTCTCCTCTCAAGCGTATTTTGATGTACTTTATGATGGGCTTACATCAGGTTTGAGAATATGGCGATCGCACATTTACCAACTCAGTTAACTCCGCAATTAATTACGCCTGAAAATTTTCAACCCTATGGGCAAGTAATTTTTCCGACTGATGACAGTAAGCAATTTGATGTGCATGATGCTCAGTTAGTCTTATCGGGCATTCCGCGTTTTTACATCATGCACCTCCGCAAAGTTGGGCTAAGATTTCACAGCTTGGCGCGGCATCAACAATGCACTCAATGTCTCGGCTCTCTCAATGGTACAGAATGGTTCATGGCAGTTGCTCCAGCTTCAGATCCAGCGCAAATTGATATAACGCAAATTGCTGCATTTCGGATTACAGGCAATTGTTTCATCAAACTAAATGCTGGCACTTGGCACGCGGGGCCACTTTTTGAAGAAGACTTTATCGATTTTTATAATCTGGAACTGCATGACACCAATATCAATGATTATGAGGTCTGTAATTTACGCAAACTTTATAACTTGAGTTTTGAGCTACAGATTCGTTATCTTTCTTAGGGATAGGAATTAGGCACTGGTCAGTTAAGACGTGAGGCAGTGAAAGCCACACAATGAAAGCAACTCCAGCATAGAAAGGGGTCGATGATATAACCCGATCTCCATAGCTGGAGTCTTGTTCTTCTCTAAGCCCCCATGAGGACGCACCCAGTTGTGAACTAATCTTTGCACAGTGACTGCTCGTTGCAATCCTTCAGTATTCTTAG